>QWCV01003599.1_pt1 | contig 18435 bp, 17 predicted proteins | sample 1972621 | NCBI WGS metagenome assembly QWCV01 (sample SAMN09866699, study PRJNA288562) | Human gut metagenome isolate pre2_stool, whole genome shotgun sequencing... | isolation source: gut | host: Homo sapiens | place: USA: California | reverse complement strand
CGGCTTCTGGCTGGTGAAGAGCCTTGTGGGCATGGACGAAAAGACCACCCTCAAGACCTGGACCATCATGGAAACGCTGGTCGGCGGCGTGGGCTTCCTCGTGGCACTGATCATCTCTTTCTTTGCTTGACCGACGATTTGATTCTCTTTCAAGTTGTCGTTCCCTGTTCTCCTAATTCATTTACCTTCTAAAACAACAGCCGCTCCGGTTTATGCTTTGCCCGGAGCGGCTGTTGTTTTTTATTTTAAATTGAAATCACGCCCCAAAGAACTCTTTTGCGATATCCGCGCTCTGCTTGGCGTCCTTGGCGTACCAGTCCGCGCCGATCTTCTCGGCGTACTCGGGGGTCAGCACGGCACCGCCCACCATCACCTTGCAATCCAGCTTGGCGGCGTGGAGGGCCGCAATGGTCTCCTCCATGCTCTTAAGGGTTGTGGTCATCAGGGCGGAGAGGCCCACAAGGTGGACGTCCTTTTCCCGGACAGTCTCCACTACGGTCTCCACGGGAACATCGCGGCCCAGGTCGATGACCTCAAAGCCATAGTTTTCAAGGATGACCTTGACAATGTTCTTGCCGATGTCGTGGACATCGCCCTTGACGGTGGCCAGCACGATGCGGCCTTTGCTGGCCCCGGAACCGCCCCGCTGGGCAATGGCGGTCTTGATCTCGTCAAAAGCGCTCTGGGCCGCGCTGGCGGCCTGCAGCAGCTGCGGCAGGAAGAGTTTCCCTTTCTCGTACTTGACCCCCACGATGTCCAGTGCCGGGATGAGGGCCTCATCCACCAGCTCCAGCGGCTCTTTCTCGGCCAGCAGGGCCTTGGTGCAGGCAGCAGCTTCCCCTTTCAGGCCCTGCTCCACCGCTTTCATCAGGGGGGCATAGGGGCCGGACACCGCCGGGCCCGCTGCTTCCGCGGCGGCAGGGACACCGCTGGCAGCTTTGTCCTGCATGGCCTTGGCCAGCGCCGCCGAGGCGGGCACTTGATCGGCATAGCGGGCAATGTATCTGCTGCTCTGCTTGTCCCGGTTGGTGAGGACGTTGTAGGCATAGACCGCCGCCATCATCTCCTCGCTGGAGGGGTTCATGATGGCAAGATCGAGGCCTGCATACATGGCCATGGTGAGGAACGTGGTGTTCAGGTACGGGCGGCAGGGCAGGCCGAAGCTGATGTTGGACACGCCCAGAATCGTCCGTACCCCCAGCTCCATCTTACAGGTGTGGAGAGCCTGCACCGTGGCAAGCACATCCTCCTGCTGAGCGCTGGCGGTCAGGGTCAGGCAGTCGATGTAAATATCCTCCTGCGGGATGCCCGCTTCCAGCGCCGCTTTTTTGATGCGGCGGGCGATGGCCACACGGTCTTCCGCCTTGGGCTGGATGCCCCGCTCATCAATGGCGAGGCCTACCACGGCGGCACCGTACTTTTTGCACAGGGGCAGAACTTTTTCCAGCACCTCCGGCTCGCCGTTGACCGAGTTGACGATGGGCTTGCCGTTGTAGACCCGCAGGCCCCGCTCCAGCGCTTCGGCGTGGGAAGAATCCAGCTGCAGGGGCAGGCTGACCACGCTCTGCAGGGCCTTGACCACCTGCTCCATCAGGGCGGGCTCATCCACGCCGGGGGCGCCCACGTTGACGTCCAGGATCTGTGCTCCGGCCTCGGCCTGGCTGACCGCCTGCTCGAGGATATAGTTCATGTCGCCGTCCCGCAGGGCCTGCTGGAACCGCTTTTTGCCCGTGGGGTTGATCCGCTCGCCCACCACGGTGATGCCGTCCACATTCACGCAGTCCACCGGGCTGCAGATGACCGAGAGCATCGGGTGCTCCGGGCGGCCCGGCTTGCAATCGGCAAACACGCCGTTGAGCATCTGGATGAACTCCGGCGTGGTGCCGCAACAGCCGCCCGCCGCAAACAGGTGCAGCTCCCGGTAGGGCTTCATCTGCATGGCGTAAAGCTGCGGGGTGATGTCGTAGCCGCTGCCGTCGGCCCGGGGCAGGCCCGCGTTGGGCTTGACGAAGACCGGGAAATCTCCGGGCACGGCCTCCGCCAGCCGCTTGGCCATGGGGAAGATCTCTTTGGGTCCCAGCGAGCAGTTGATGCCCACGGCGTTGGCCCCCAGGCCCCGGGCCGTGGCCGCAAAGCTCTCCACCGTGCAGCCCGTAAAGGTGCGGCCATTGGCCTCAAAGCTCATGCTGGCCATGATGGGCAGGGTGCTGTTCTCCTTGGCGGCCAGCAGAGCCGCTTTCATTTCATACAGGTCGGTGAATGTCTCAAAATAGAGGATGTCCGCCCCGGCGGCCACACCGGCCCGGACGATACGGCCATACTCCGCCACGGCGTCCTCAAAGGCCAGCGTCCCGCTGGGTTCCAGCAGCTCGCCCAGCGGCCCCACATCCAGCGTGACCAGTGCGCCATACGGAGCCACGGCCTGCTTGCAGTTGGCAATGCCCGCCGTGATGACCTCTTCCAGCGTGTACTTGCTGTCGGCCAGCTTGTGGGGCGAAGCGCCAAAGGTATTGGCGTTGACGACGCGGCTGCCAGCGGCCGCGTATTTTGCATGGATGCTCCGGATGAGCTCCGGGTTTTCAATGTTCAAATCTTCCGGCCGGGTCCCCAGCTTCATCCCGGCTGCCTGCAGCATGGTGCCCATACCGCCATCCAACAGGATGGTATTGGGCTGGTTGAACAGTTCACTCGCTTGCACAGGTCTTCCCTCTCTTTCGATATTCGCACCGGGTACGGAGCACACAATGCCCGCAGCCCGCTAAATGTCCCTTGACCGGGTGGTCACTGAGGCCCAGAATGGCCGTCACGCTCTTGCGGGGGGTCATCAGGTTGGTGTTCAGCACACAGATGCCCGCCCGCCGGGCGGTGTCCAGCACTGCCGCTACTTTCGGCTGCACCGTGATGGGCCAATCGCCGTAGCCCGGCGAGAAGCGGCCCGTGAGGTACTTTTCCTCCCGCGCGGCCCACTGCCGCAGCTCGGCTTCGGCGGCATCCGCCGCCTGCTCCGCCAGGGCGGAACCCAGCGCGTCCGACGCCACGGAGGCGGCAATATCCCCCACCCCGGCCCGGCGGATCTGTGCATCCACGCCGGGGCCCAGAGTAACTGCCAGCATCAGTGCCTGCGGGCAGCCCTCCAGATGCTTCATCACATCCCCGCCCTGCAGGATCCCTGCCTCCAGCAGGCTGTCCACATCGGCTTCCAGCCAGACGGCCCGGGGTGTGGCGGCTGCCAGAATGGGCACCGCGCATTTTTCCAGCAGTGTCCGAGTGGCAGTGTCCGGCTCCCCCCGGGCTCCAAAGTAGCGCGCCGCCTGTGGGATATCGATCTTGGCCGGTTTTTCCAGCACCAGCGGCCTGCTTGGCCCGATGGACATTTCCGCCGCCCCCTTTCCGTAGAATCTGTTTCAGTATACCGCACCGGTGGGATTTTATCAATCCCGCAGACAGAAAAACACCCCTGCACACGGGGCGCAGAGGTGTTTTGCATCCGGTATCAGAATTTGATCTTCCACACATGGTCGGTGCGGAACATGCCGTTGGCGTAGTGGATGGCACCGGACTCAAACAGCACATAGATGCCGCCGTCCTTGGTGTCGGCCAGTGCCTCGGTCATGGGCATGGCGGTCACGCTCTCTTTGAGGCGCTTGCTGTCCAGAATGTAACCCGGCACATCCCTGCCCTGCACGGTCAGCATGGTGTCCAGCGTCTCTCCCAGTGCCAGCGAGTAGTGGAGCAGGCTGGCGTTGTTCTTCCGGCCATAGGACTGGCTCAGAGTGACGGTATCGTCCTCCCCGACCACGACACCCTGAATTTTGTTGGGGCCGACCAGTACCACATCCGGCTGAGCGTAATCGTCGCCATCCGCCACGGAAAGGCTCCCCTTGCTGAGGTCATAGCCCATGATGTAGCAGCCGTAGTCCTCGCCGTCGGCGCTGGCCGTGGTGTACTTCATGCCGTCCGAGAGGGGGTAATCCGCGCCCGGGTGGTAGAAGTTTCCCACCCACAAATAGCCGTGGGAACAACTCAGGAACGAGGGCGAGACCGGCACCGGGATGGTCTGCTCCAGCTTCACCTCGTGGCTGCCCTCGGCGGGCAGGTCTTTGAGGGGAATCGCGCAGATGGTGTACAGGCCGTTTTGCTTCTGGCCCGAGACGTAGAGGGTGTCTTCACTGACAGCCACGCCGCCCACATGGCCGTCAAAGGGGGTGCCACCTGCATTGAGCAGGATATACTCCGCCGTCAGCTCCCCGGTGGCGGTGTCCACGGCCAGAATGGCCGAGGATTTTCCGTCGGTGGTGTAATAGCCGGAGATGTACAGGATGCCTGTTTCATCGCACTGGTCCATGCCCTGGGGGATGAGGTTTTCCGCAAGGCCCGGAATGACCAGCCCCGGCTCCGCCTTGCTCAGGAAATCCGCAAAATCCGCTTCCTCTTTGTAGGTCTCCGTGGGCACGGTGGGGGTCTGGGTGTACTTCATGGCAGGCTCTTCCGGCTGCTCTGCCGCCTCCGAGGAAGCCACAGACGATGCAGGCACGGAAGAAGCCGAGGATGCCGGAGCACCGCCGCAGGCCGTCAGGAGCAGGGCCCCTGCCAGCAGGGCAGCAGAGAGAGATAACCCTTTTTTGAAACAGGACATCGCTTTCATCCTTTCTGTTTTGTTGTTTTGTTCGTGTTTATTCTGTTTTGTATGATCTTTTCCGGGCTATTCCGCAAGCTCTGCCCGCCGGAACGCCCGGGTATGGGCGGCTTTTCCATCGGCCGTGTAGACCGAGAAATAGACGTACTCGCCGATGGGCGGCAGGTCCAGCTCCGCGTGGGTGATGGGGCTGCCGTCCGGGTTGTAAAAGCTCTTGCCCAGCTTGGGGCTGCCGTGGACGACGATCCGCTGGGCCGGGCTGCAGCCGATCCGCACATGGCTGCCGTCAAACGTCAGCTCGGTGATCTCGGGGCCGGTGGTGGCATAAAAGCGGCCCTCTTCCAGCGCCCGAATGACCGCCGGGTAGGTCAGCTCCTCGGCCAGGATCTGGGTCCAGGAGCCGAACGAATCGCACATCAGGTCCCCGAACGGTGCCTTGTTGTGGTTGTCGTCCGCGCCATGGACATAGAGGAATTTGCCCTTGCGGAGGAACTTATCGTACAGGGCCATGTTGCACTCGTAGCCGCTGATCTTCTCCGAGCCGGTGTTGAACACCTCCAGGCTGAAGCAGCCGTCATAGCTCAGGGTGTCTTCCTCGGCCTCCATGGACCAGCAGGGGTGGTTGTAGGTGACGAGATATCCGCTGGCCCGGGCCGTATCAATAAACCGCTGGATATATTCCCGGCTGTATTTCCGGGGGCCAAGGTCGCCCTTGTGCTCCCGCTGATGCTCGGCCACTTCCAGCGGCATATACTTGCAGAAATTGGGGTCCCAGCCGATGATGGCGGTGTTGTGCGGATCCTTTGCCAGCAGGTTGAGGTGAATTTCCGGCTTGAACAGGTCAAACTCGCAGGTGGGCGAGGGGCGGATATAGGCCTCATAGCCCGTCAGCACGAGGAAATCGTCTGTGGAAAGGGCCGTGTGGTCATAGGGAGCCTCGTGGTCCGTGATGGCCAGGATGGAGTAGCCTTTTTCCTGATAGGCTTGTACCATCTGTTCCGGCGTCAGGGTGCCGTCCGAAAGGTTGGTGTGGGAGTGCAGGTTGGCGCGGTACTGCTTCGCGCCCGGGGCAATGTACGAGAACATGGCATGTGCCTCCTTGATTGCTTTGTGCCAGAACGGCAAAAGGGCAGCCGACGTGGGCTGCCCTTTTCCGGTTGTGTGGAGGAATTTACTTCATTGCGGCCTTGGAGTAGCCCGTCATCATATATTTCTGGAAAATGAGGAACAGGATGACCACGGGGATGATGGCCAGCACGGCGCCCGCCATGATCTCGTGATAGTTGGAAACTGCCTGGCCGGCAAAGGTGTTTTTGAGCTGTGCCAAGCCGACGGTCAGCACGCGGCGGACTTCGTTCTTGGCAATGATCTTGGGCCAGAAGTAAGCGTTCCAGCCGTTGGTAAAGGTGACCAGCGTCACGGTGAAGATGGTGGCCTTGCTCATGGGGACCAGCACATACCAGATGGTACCCAGACGGCTCAGGCCATCAATGCGGCCTGCGTCGATGTAGCTCTGGTCAATGGACATGAACGTGTTCCGCAGCATGAAGATGTAGTAAGCGGAAACCGCTTCCGGCAAAATCAGGCCCAGGAACGTATCGCACAGGTCCCAGTTGGCACACATGATGTAGATGGGGATGAACGTGACCTGCAGGGGGATCATCAACGCGCCCAGCACCACATAGAACAGGGCGTTGCGGCCCTTGAAGCGGCCCACCGCGAAACCATACGCCGCCAGGACGCCGGTGCCCACCTGCAGCAGCAGGATGCCCGCCGTCATGACGATGGTGTTCCAGTAGTATTTCATGAAGTTGGCTTTCTGGAGCACGTTGAGATAGTTTTCGGGGTGGAACTCATGCGGGAAGAGCGTGGGGATGACCAGCTGCACTTCCTCGGCGGACTTGAACGACGTTGCGATCATCCAGTACAGCGGGAAGAGCATGATCAGGGTAACGATGACAGCCACAACGGTCTGTGCATGGTAGCCCACGGAATATTTTTTGTGCTTGTGCGCCTCATTGACCTCTTTGATCAGAGCCGCGTTGTCCATAGCTGTATTCTGCGTAGCCATGTCTGCATTCTCCTTTCAAAGCATTACGAGTCGTAAGTGACCGAGCGGTCGGACACTTTCATGGTCAGCACGGTGATGACCAGCAGGATGAGGAAGAACATGACGGCTGCGGTGGCCGCGCGATCCATCCGGAAGTCCACCATGGCGTAGCGGTAGATGAGGTAGACGAACACTTCCGTCGAACGGGCGGGGCCGCCGGACGTCAGGATATCCACCGACTGGAAAACTTTCATGGAAGACAGGAACGTGGTGACCAGCAGGAACAGCGTGGTGGGAGACAGCAGGGGCAGCGTGATGCGGAAGAACTTCTGGACGCCGTTTGCGCCATCCAGAGAAGCCGCCTCGTAGTACTCCTGCGAAATACCCATCATGGCCGAGAGGTAGATCATCATGCCGTAGCCGATGACACGCCAGCCGGTCAGCATCAACACCGAGGGCAGCGCCGTGGACTGCTGATTGAGCCAGTCCACCGCCGGCAGCCCGATGCACTGCAGCAGGTAGTTGAGAACGCCGGAATCGGTGTTCAGGATCCACAGGAAGACCACTGCCGCGGAGGACATGGCCACATACTTGGGCACGAACACAAAGGCACGCATCAGGCCGAACGAGCGGGTCATCCGGTTGAACAGCAGTGCCAGCAGCATGCCGCCCACCATGGTGACGAGGATCTCGCCCATCGAGTAGAGAAACGTGACCTTGAGGGAGTTCCACAGGTATTTGGCACCGCTGCCTGCGAACAGCCACTGCCAGTTTTTCAGGCCGACATATTTCCAGGTGTCATTCAGCAGGTTCCAATCGGTAAAACTGATCTGCACCAGCTTCACGATGGGGTAGTAAGTAAACACGCCCAACAGGATCAGAGCAGGCAGAACGAAGAGGAAATCAATAAAATGGGAAAGGGTGCGCTGGGAAAAAAACGGCTTCTTGTCGGCTTTCACGGCCTGTGTGGCAGAAGCTACGCCCACAGCGGCTTGTTTCATGATCTCACGTCCTTTCAGGAGGTGTCGAATACTTATTTATCAAGCGTGATCTGCCAGGATCTCGTCGATCTCCGTGACCATATCCTCGGAGTTGGAGTTCACGTCGCCGCCCTGGTTCATGATGACTTCCATGTAGTTCTTCCAGGTAGTGGCCAGCTCGCTCCAGGCGCTGTTCTGGATACGCGGGTTGATGAGGTTCAGGTTATCAAAGATGCACTGGAATGCAGGCTTCTTCTCCAGGAACTGCTTGCCCTCATCGGTCTCCAGCACGGAGTTACGGGTGGGCAGGTAGCCGGTGCCCTCGGCCCACTCCATGTTGACTTCCTTGCCGCAGAGGAACTGCAGGAACTGCCATGCAGCGTTCTTGGTGGCCTGATCGTTCTTGGAGGGGATGCCCAGCACGCAGCCGCCGACCTCAGAATTCTTATCGCCGGTAGAAGCGGCGGGATACCATGCCATGCCGACCTCGAAGTCCGGGCACTTGCTGACGTAGTTGTTATACAGGGAAGAGGTGTGCATCACGGAGAACGTCTTCTGATCGTAGAAGTTCTGACGCATGGCAGCGGAAGCATCGGTGCCGGTTGCAAAATAGGCATCGCCCGCGTCGCACCAGTCCTTGATCATGCTGGTCACGCCCAGAGCGGTGTCGCTGCCCAGGTCGCAGGTGTTGTCATCGGTGATGATCTGCACGCCCTCATTGAGGTACAGGGTCTCGAAATACCACTGGTCCCAGCCCGGAACCACGGTGCCGTACACACCGGCGGTCTTGTGGACCTCGGCCAGGAACGGGGTAAAGTCCTCGATCTTTTCGGGGATGGTCCAGCCGTTGGCGTCGGCCATGGTCTTGTTGTAGTAGATGACCTGGGTGGAGTGCAGGAACGGCAGAGCCACCTGCTTGCCCTCGAACTGGGAGCTCAGCAGCAGACCAGCGGAGAAGTCATCGGTGTCATAACTGGTGCCCTCGATGTAGGGGTCCAGGTTCTCAAACAGGCCGCTGTCGCCGTAGGAAGCAACGTAGTCGGTGTTGGCGACGGCGATGGCGGGCAGGCCGGTTCCGGCCGCGTGGGCAGCCACCAGAGCCTCGTTGATGTCCTTGTAAGCGCCGATGTACTGGGCCTCGACGGTGATGAGGCTCTGGGTCTCGTTGAACTTCTTGACCACGTCGGCCACCAGATCGTCGTACTGAGACTCCAGCGCGTGCCACCAGGTAATGGTGATGGGTTCGGTGACCTCATACTTGCTGGGGTCCGCAGCCTCGGAAGCGGCCGCGCTGGATGCGGGTGCGGAAGAAGCCGCCGCGCCGGCCTTGCCGGTGGAGCCGCCGCCAGAGCACGCGGTCAATGCTGCCGAAGCCGTCAGGATACCAGTAGCGGTCAGAAAGCTGCGACGAGAGATCTTTTTCATAGTTCTTCCTTCTTTCCTTCGTGTTTTGGTTGTTCTTTTTTCTTTTTTAAAAGCGCCCGTTCCATAGAGCGCAGGGTCCATGGTAAATTGGCATCCCATTCCCCGCTCTTCCGTTTTCAGGGATAAAAGAAAAGCGAACAATCCAAAACGGCTCGAATGGCTCTTCAAGTCTCTTTCTGGTTGTCCGCTTGGCGCTCTCATCTCTGCAAGCTAGATACAGGGTCCGTAATGCAATTCTCTGGTTTTGATGATATCATATCATCTTGGATTTTTCAACGGGAAAAACGTATTTTTTACAATTTCTATTTCCTATCTTGACCAATTTCGTCTACTTTGCCTAAATCTAACGCAAATTATAGGCAGATTTTACAATTGACAGAGCTGCTGGCCCATCTCGCCCAGTGAGGCAAAGATGGCATCCGGCTGCACCTCGGAAGTCGGCACATCTTCCAGATGTGTCTCCCCTGTCAGCACCAGCAGGCCGACGGCTCCGTTTTTCACGCCGGTAGCCACATCTGTATACAGGCGGTCGCCCACAAAGGCCACTTCCGGGGCGGCAAAGCCGGTCTTGTCCAGCACCATCTCCACGGTTTCGGCAAAGGGCTTCCCCAGGTACTTGGGCTGCTTGCCGGTGGAAAGGCTGATGGCGGCACAAAAGCTGCCGCAGTCCGGGATAAAGCCCGTCTCGGTGGGGCAGTTGATATCCAGATGGGTGGCTAAAAACAGCGCCCCCTCCCGGATGAACGTGCAGGCGTTGGAGAGTTTCTCGTAAGTCAGGGTGGTATCAAACCCGATGACCACAATGTCCGGTTTCTCATTTACCAGATGGATGCCCGCCTCCTGAAAGCTCTCTACCAGCGGGGGCGTGCCCACCAGATAAACGGTCTTATCCGGGTAATGGGTCTGCAAATAGCGGATGGTCACATCGCCACTGGTCATGATCTGGTCCCGGGTGATGGGGCAGCCCATCTTTTCCAGCTTTGCCATGTAGTCCCGGGGCGAGCGGGAAGAATTATTGGTAAAAAACAGGTACTGCTTGCCTGCTTTTTCCACAGCTTTCAAAAAATCAGCCGCTCCGGGCAAGATCTGGTTGCCCAGATAAAAGGTGCCGTCCATATCCAGCACAAACAGCTTGGTGCGCTTGAGAAGTTCCATTTTGTCGGTCATACTTTATACCACCCTTTCGGTGATGCCCGGTGCGGGTCACTCGTTGACTTCCAGCACCCACGGCAGCTTCTCCAGCTCACCGATGATGGTCAGCTGGTCCACATTCTTACCGGGCTTGATCCGCATTTCCACACGGATGATGTCGTTTTTCTTCTGCGTTACCGTCAGGTCCACCAGTTCGCCGCCCAGTGCCTGGATCTGCTGGACGGTCTGGCTCACGGTGCCGTTCCGTCCATCGATGCGCAGGACCAGGAACATCAACCCGCCGCCAATGATGTGCTCGTTGTGGAGCAGGCTCTGGGCCGTGATGATGATCATGGTACCGGCCACGGCAATGAGATACATCCCCGCGCCCATGGCCATGCCGATGCCGGCAGTGGTCCAGATGCCGGCGGCAGTGGTCAGGCCGGTAACACTGCGGTTGCGCTCAAAGATGATGCCCGCACCGAGGAAGCCGACGCCCGAGACCACGCTGGACGCCACGCGGGAGACATCCGCCTTGAAAAACTCGGTGAGAGGCGAGACATCAAAAAAGCCATATTTGGAGACCAGCATCATCAGGGCCGCGCCCATGCAGACGATGAGGTGGGTGCGGATGCCCGCGTCTTTCAGGCGGTTGGTGCGCTCAATGCCGATGCACAGGCCACAGCAGGAGGGTTCATAGCGATCAGCAGACCTGCTGCCCCGCTCCCGCCCCCGGTACACAAAAAAAGAGCAGACCTACAGCTTGAGAGGATAAAGCTTTCCCGTTCTCAAGCCGCTGCTTCTGCTCGTTGCTCTTTCAGGCGGCTGTGCCACATCTTCTTTTCTGTCCGGCGCGCGTTCTGCCGCAGGCCGAAGTCCATGCACAGAGAGTAGCACACGATGTTCATATTTGTCAATACAAAGTTCTCCGAACGCAAAATCTTTGTATGTTTTGTCGAATTCGTTCTCCAAAAACCCAGCACCTTTACCAGTGTCATTGTTGAATTTTTCAAAAAAGATTGCTTTTCTTTGGCAAAACCGTCATAATGTTTCTGGAGAAGAGAGAATTTTAGAAACAGGAAAGTGAGGAATCTCAATTTCATGAAACAGGAACTGATGGACGCCATTCAGGAAACGCCCGTCATCGCCGCGGTCAAGGATGATGACGGGCTGCAGAACGCGCTGCAAAACGAAAATATCCGGGTGGTCTTTATCCTATATGGCGATATCTGCAATATCTCCACACTGGTGCAGCGGATCCACGCGGCGGGCAAATTCGCCATCGTCCATGTAGACCTCATTGCGGGCCTTGCCAGCAAAGAGGTGGCCGTGGACTTTATCCGCAGCCAGACCGAGGCCGACGGCATCATCTCCACCCGCCAGTCGTTCATCCGCCGGGCCAAAGAACTCGGGTTGGCTGCCATCCTCCGGGTGTTCCTGCTGGACTCCATCTCGCTGGAGAGCCTGGGCAAGATGCCCGCCAACCTCCCGGACTGTCTGGACATCCTGCCCGGCACCATGCCCAAAATTCTGCGCCGGGTGTGCGCGGACGCCAAAGTGCCGGTGCTCACGGGCGGCCTGATCGCCGACAAGGAGGATGTGATGGCCGCGCTGGATGCCGGTGCCACCGCCATTTCCACCACCAATCAGGCGGTCTGGAACATGTGAGACGCATGTTCTGCAATATGCGCAAAAAGAAAAGCGGCTTTTTGTGGCTTCCTACAAATCGAGTGCAAATCCTCTAAAACGCCTTGCAATTTGGGCCGCAGGAGGGTATGATAGAGCCAACATAAGTTGTTTGTTTCAAAGAGTTATGAGCGAAACGAACAGGGGCTATGCCTTTGTTTTGGTTCGCTCTTTTTTTGTACAAACAGCACAGCACCCCGGCTCCCGACGGGCCAAGGCGGAACTGACAGGAGGAAAAGAGTAATGTATGATGTTGCTATCATCGGCTGTGGTGTGATCGGCGCCGCTACAGCCTACGCATTGTCGCGCTACGAGAACAAAGTCGTCATTCTGGAGGCAGAAAACGACGTGGCCGACTGCACCACCAAAGCCAACAGCGCCATTCTGCACGCAGGCTACGACCCCGCTCCCGGCACCAAGATGGCACGGCTGAACGTGCGCGGTGTGGAGCTGGCCAAGGAGATCTGCGCAAAGCTGGATGTTCCCTACAAGCAGTGCGGCTCCCTTGTGCTGGCTCTGTCCGAGAGCGAGCTGCCCCACCTGCAGCACCTGTACGAGAACGGCACGGCCAACGGCGTGCCCGATATGAAAATTTTGACCAAGGAAGAAACGCTGGCCATGGAGCCCAACCTCTCCGAGAATGTCTGCGGTGCCCTGTGGGCCCCCAGCGCCGCCATCGTCAGCCCCTGGGAGTATGCCCTGGCCATGACCGAAGTGGCTGTGCGCAACGGCGTGGAGCTGCGCCGCAGCTGCCGCGTGGAAGACGCTGAGGCCATGGCCGACGGCGGCTACCGCCTGACCACCACCCAGGGCACTGTGGAAGCCCGCTACGTCATCAATGCCGCCGGTATCTGGGCCGAGAAAGTCCACTGCATGGTGGAGCCCGCCAGCTTCCACATCACTCCCACCCGTGGCGAGTACTACCTGCTGGACAAGAGCGAGGGCACCCGTGTGAACCACGTCATCTTCCAGTGCCCCAACGAGCTGGGCAAGGGCGTGCTGGTCTCCCCCACCGTCCACGGCAACCTGATCGTGGGCCCGGATGCAGTGCCCGTCCATGGCGATGACACCTCCTGCACCAGCAAGGGGCTGGAGTTCGTCAAGACCACGGCCCAGCGCAGCGTGCCCAGCATCAACTTTGGCGAGTCCATCCGCAACTTTGCAGGCGTCCGCGCCAACCTGGACGTGGACGACTTCATCATTGGCGAAGAGCCCGAGGCACCCGGCTGGATCGACCTGGCCGGCATGAAGTCCCCCGGCCTGTCCGCCGCCCCCGCCGTGGCCGAGGAAGCTGTGGGCATCCTGAAAGGGCACGGCGCTCTGGGTGCCGAAAAAGCCGATTACAAGGATGGCCGCCGCCACATCCGCTTCAAGGAGCTGTCCGCTGAGGAAAAGGCCGAGCTCGTTAAGGAGCAGCCCGCTTACGGCCGGGTCATCTGCCGCTGCGAGACCATCACCGAGGGCGAGATCCTGGCAGCCCTTCACAGCGAAGTGCCCGCCACCACCATCGACGGCGTCAAGCGCCGGGCCGGTGCCGGCATGGGCCGCTGCCAGGGCGGTTTCTGCGGCCCCCGTGTGCTGGAGCTCATCAGCAAGGAACTGGGCATGGACCCGCTGGACATCCTGCAGGACAAGAACGGCTCCAATGTGCTTGTTAGCGAAACGAAAGTAGGAGGAAAGAGCAATGGTTGATCTGGTCATTATCGGCGGCGGCCCCGCGGGCCTTGCTGCTGCCTGCAAGGCATGGGAAAGCGGCCTGCGTGATATTCTGATTCTTGAGCGCGACAAGGAGCTGGGCGGTATCCTGAACCAGTGCATCCACAACGGTTTTGGTCTGCACCGCTTTGGCGAGCAGCTCACCGGCCCCGAGTATGCCGGACGCTTTATTGATATGCTGAAGAACACCGGCGTCAAGGTCCAGCTGGACACCATGGTGCTGGAAGTGACCCCGGATAAGAAAGTGCACTGCGTCTCCAAGACCGAGGGCTACCAGATCATTGAGGCCAAGAGCATCGTTCTGGGCATGGGCTGCCGTGAGCGCACCCGCGGTGCCATCGGCACGCCGGGCACCCGCCCCGCCGGTGTGTACACCGCAGGCGCCGCCCAGCGCTATGTCAACATGGAAGGCTACATGGTGGGCAAGCGTGTCCTGATCCTGGGCAGCGGCGACATCGGCCTGATCATGGCCCGCCGCATGACGCTGGAGGGTGCGAAAGTCCTGGCCTGCGTGGAGGTCATGCCCTATTCCGGCGGCCTGACCCGCAACATCGTCCAGTGCCTGAACGATTTCAACATCCCGCTGTACCTGTCCCACACCATCGTGGATATCCAGGGCAAGGAGCGGGTGGAGAAAGCCATCGTGGCCGAGATCGGCCCCGACCGCAAGCCCATTCCCGGCACCGAGATGGAGTTTGATGTGGATACCATCCTGCTCAGCGTCGGCCTGATTCCCGAGAACGAGCTGACCAAGCAGGCCGGCATCGAGATGGACCCCCGTACCAAGGGTGCTGTGGTCTACGAGAACATGGAGACCAGCATCCCCGGCGTGTTTGCCTGCGGCAACGTTGTCCAGGTGCATGACCTGGTGGACTTCGTCTCCGGCGAGAGCGAGCTGGCCGGTGTGGCCGCTGCCAAGTATGTGCAGAACGGCCCCGTGCAGGAGGGCCGCGTGCTGGCCGTCAAGCCCGGCAAAGACCTGGGCTACACCCTGCCCCAGCGCATCCGCGTGGAGGGTGTGGAGAAGAGCACCAATGTCTCGTTCCGTGTCCGCCGCATCTGCGGCAAGAGCACCATCCTCGTCAAGAGCGGCGATCAGGTCATCGCCAAGTTCAAGCGGGAACGCCTGGCCCCCGGCGAGATGGAACACATCGCCCTGCCCAGAGTCCTGCTGGACAAGGCTCCGGTGGACGAGCTGACCATTGAGATCGAGGAGGCATGAGCGATATGAAAGAAGTAATTTGCACCTGCTGCCCCAAGGGCTGCCACCTGCAGGTGGATGAAGCAAACGATTATAAAGTGACCGGCAATGGCTGCCCCAACGGCATTGCCTACGGCAAAGAGGAGCTGACCCACCCCACCCGCATCATCACCAGCACGGTCCGGGCCGAGGGCGGCCTGCATCCCCGCTGCCCGGTAAAGACCTCCAAGCCTGTGCCCAAGGGCCAGATGGCCGAGGTGGTGGCCGCGCTGGACAGCATTGTCCTCCACACCCCCATCCATGTAGGCCAGGTGGTCGTGGAGAACGTCTGCGGCACCGGTGCTGACATCGTGACCTGCCGCAACATGGATTAACAAGCTTCCTGTCACCTTCGACCCCCTGATACAACAGAAAAGGACCGGCTCGCAAGAGCTGGTCCTTTTCTGTTTCTGTAGACAGAGAACGATGAGAAATCGGAAATTGCAAATAACCAGAAGCTTACAGCCCGAAACTGTACCGCAGGAACTGCACGATCTGCTCCGGGTGGGGTGCCCCCGCCGGGACAAAGAAATAATAGGTGTGCTGGACATTGGGGTCTGCATCGGCCCCGGTGCCCGCCACAAAGCGGCTCTGGGTCATATCCAGCGCAATGGCAGTCGTTTTCCCGTCCGCGTCCGTGTTGAAAGAAAGCTGATCCGCGAGGGCTTCCCGCAGGTCCGCCGGGAGAAGCGCTTCGAGGTCTTCCATGGGGAACGTGTCTTTGTAATACTCCAGCACCTCGTCGCTGGTCACCACAAAATCCAGCTCGTGCATCATCATGTAGGCGGTCAGCTTGCCGTTGCTGGCGGCGGTGTACTCGCTGGCCTCGCCCCCCAGATCCATATAGAGGGCGTCGTCAAACACGACGCGCTGCTGGCGGGTGAGGGTCTGGGTGGCGGCGTAGTCTTTCTCGATGCGTTCCGCCGGGAAGAGGTTGTACTCGTCGTTGGTGAAAAAGCCCTGCAATAAAATTTCTTTGTGGCTCTGGATGACGGCGTCCCCGATGTAGAACCCCACAAGGAGGAGCAGTGCCAGCCCGATGAACCAGAAGCGGTAATAGTGCAAGATGTACCCGGCCCGCTGCTTTGCGGTCATGGGGCGGAGCTTGGCGGCCTCCGTCTCTTTCCAGCGGGCAAAATGTTGCTTGATGCTCATAAGTACCCGGCCTCCGCTCACAGCATTTTATTTTTCTGGAGCTTCCGCCGCTGGCGGCGCTCCTCCTGCTTCTGCTTCCAGGCGGCTTCTTCCTCGGCCAGCTCTCCGGTGTACTTCTTGAACACCATGTCCACAAAGTAGGAGGAGGCAAAGATGGCCAGCCCCACCCAGACGAAGAAAACACCGCTGAGGTAGAAGCACCCCACGCCCGCCAGCGCCCAAACCAGCGCCAGCGTCAGGGTAACGGGCAGGTTGCCCACGGCCATGACGAAGCTGTTGGTCAGCAGCTTCTTGAGCGGGAACTCAAACACGGCCAGCAGCGGCCAGATGTAAAACGTGCAGCCCAAGAAAAGAAACGCCAGGCAGAGCACCAGTGCTCCTACCAGAATGGCCGGGAGCCCGCCCAGAAAGAGGAACAGGTTCCACACGCCCACGAGGTCGGCCGCGAAAAACGCGAGGCCCGCCACCTCCAGCAGCCAGAGCAGGGTGGCTTTTTTGAAATTGTGCCGGAACGCCTTAAAGTACCCCGAGAGGATGCCTCCCTCGGTGTCCCGTACCTGATGCATGGTATAGGAATAGAACGCCGTGGTCGCGGCCCCCATGGTGACAAGCGGCAGGCTGGTGCCCACCCACAAAAAGCTCATACAGGTGACATCCGCGATCTTTCCGATAAAATTCCAGAATTTATTTTCCGGGTCAAACAAACGGCTCATGCAGCGTTCCTTCCAAATTTCAGTAGATTTGGCTTATTCAGCCTTGTTGGTGCCCTCCAGGATGTTGGTGGTGATGTAATCCACCCCCATGGCCACCAGGGCGTCGCCGTCCACGGCTTCGTTGACGGTCCAGACATTGTACTCCTGACCCAGGGCGTGCACTTTCCGCACGTTGTCCGGGGTGGCGGACTTGTAGTAGATATCAATGCCCAGGTTGTACTTTTCCAGGGGATCCAGCAATTTGTCGTCCCACTCTTTGATGAGGTACTGGGCCGGCTGGGTGGGATAGCGGCGGCGCAGGAAGATCAGGTTCTTGAGGGCAAACGAGATGAAGATGACGTGGTCGAGATACCCTGCTTTCTCGATCATGGAGACGATCTTATACACGTCGCTGGCCTTGAACTCGTTCTTGAGCTCCAGCACACAATGCTTGCCATACTTCTTGCAGATCTCAATATACTCCATCAGGGTGGGGATGGTCAAGTCGATGCGGCCGCGCTTGCCGTCGATGTCCACCAGCTGCAGCTTCCGCAGGGTCTCAAAGGTAGACTCCTCAATGACCAGATGGTCGAGGCCGACGCGGGCGGTGTTGTCGTCGTGGAAGATGACGAACTGGCCATCGACCGTGCGGTGGACATCCGTTTCCACGGCAAAGTAAGTGGCGCGGTTGCAGGCCGCCACAAAAGCGGAGCAGGTGTTCTCTTTCTCAATGCCGCTCAGGCCGCGGTGCGCTACCATTTTGACTGCCTTGTTCTCAATTTTGATCGTATCCATTGTGAACTCTTCCTTTCGTGTCCGTTCAAAATGTCTTTCTATCTCAGGCTCCGGCCCTTTGGCCGGGGTGCATCAGTGTTTGGCCCAGTCCTGGCTGCGGCCCACGGCCTTGTGCCAGCCCTCCAGCAGCTCTTCGCGCCGGGCGGCATCCATTTTAGGCTCAAAGAGCTGGTTGCAGCTCCACAGGTGGGTGATCTCCTCCCGGCTCTTCCACACACCAGTGGCAAGGCCGGCCAGGTAAGCCGCGCCCAGAGCCGTGGTCTCCCGGATGGCCGGGCGCTGTACGACTTTATCCAGAATATCGGCCTGGAACTGCATCAGGAACTGGTCCCGGCTGGCGCCGCCGTCCACCTTGAGGGTCTTGATCTTGATGCCGGTGTCCTTTTCCATGGCACCCATCAGGTCCGCGCTCTGGTAGGCGATGGATTCCTCTGCCGCCCGGATGATGTGGTTCTGGGTGGTGCCGCGGGTGATGCCCAGAATGGCACCCCGGGCGTACATATCCCAGTAGGGCGCGCCCAGGCCCGTGAACGCCGGCACAATGTACACGCCGCCGTTGTCCGGCACTTTCTGGGCGTAATACTCGGAGTCGCAGCTGTCCTGGATCATGTGCATCCCGTCCCGGATCCACTGGATGACAGCACCACCCACGAAGACAGAGCCCTCCAGCGCATACTCCACCTCGCCGTTCAGGCTGATGGCAACGGTGGTGACAAGGCCGTTCTTGCTCTGGTAGATCTCCTTACCGGTGTTCATCAGCAGGAAGCAGCCGGTGCCGTAGGTGTTCTTGGCGTCGCCGGGGGCAAAGCAGCCCTGACCAAACAAGGCGGCCTGCTGGTCACCGGCTATGCCGGCCACCGGAACATCCACACCCTGGATGTTGGTGTAGCCGTAGATCTCGCTGGAATCCCGCACCTCGGGCAGGATGC
>QWCV01001909.1_pt1 | contig 18454 bp, 16 predicted proteins | sample 1972621 | NCBI WGS metagenome assembly QWCV01 (sample SAMN09866699, study PRJNA288562) | Human gut metagenome isolate pre2_stool, whole genome shotgun sequencing... | isolation source: gut | host: Homo sapiens | place: USA: California | reverse complement strand
GACATTCAGCTTACGGTCAATCTGTACACCGTCCTCTTCTGTCAGGTTGGGCAGAAACCTTAATTTCATCAATGACAATTCCTTCCGGAAGCTCAATAATTCCATCTGCTCTTCCTTCCAGTTTCAGCGTAAAATCTTTACATGGAATCTCATATTTTAGTGAAATCTCTGCATGATAATCCGGACCCATCTGCTTTTGAATCTTCCTGTGGATTCTGCTTCCAAGCTGCATAGTATCTTTATCTGTCGACGCTATTCGATTGTCTATATCTCCCGCACGAAGTATAAATTCCACCAGATTTCGCACAGAAATGCGAATCACAGGCTGTTCAAGATCCATTGTGTTTCTTCCTTTCCCTGACACTTCTTGTAAACGCCCATATTATAACACATAAATATAAAATATTTTAAAGTAATTTTACACCTCGCCTGCCATCTCAGTCATCTCCGGCCGATATCTGAGTGGAAGATGCTGCATCTGACTTCTTGGATTCTCCCTGGATTCAATAGATATTGTCCTGCAAAAAGCAGTCCACAGACTTGCATACATCTGTTCATTTTCCGATATCTGCCCCAGCCTCTCCTCCTGAATCCATTCATTTTCTACCAATACCCATTCCTTTCCCGCCTCATGCACTGCATACATATGATGTGTCTTATCATGGATCAGCCAGTTTTCCTGTGGAAGCCGGTTAGCAAAATGTGGAGCAATACAAATCAGTATCCTGTTCTTTGGTGCAATCCCTCCATACAAAATCCCGCCAGACAACTCCCGAAATCTCAAAAATCCTTTATAATTATGGGCTTCACTTCCTACCTTCCTGCTCAGTTCAAATACACGTTCCACCTGTGGGTGGCTCAAATGTTCCATAACCTTTTTACTGTCACGAAGCCTTCTTGCAGCCAGCATTGTCCCATAAATTGCATCTGCCTTATCCTTATCCGAAGCAAGAGATGCATGCCAGATATCAGCATAAGCCTGTCCTCCCAGATGTTTTCGGATCAATCGTTCTACTGCCTGTTCCTTGTGAAGATTCTCCTCCACCAACATGTACTCACAAAAAAGCTCCTGTTCTAACATTCCCTTTATTGCAATCCCACACTCTTTTTCTTCTCTTCCTTCTTTCCATGCATCATAAATTGCAGAAAATATTCCTGTGATCGTATCATTACACACATAAATCTTTTTCATAGAAATTCTCCCGGAACCTGACATCATCAAATAATGAAAGCTGTCTGTAACCGAGATTTCTCACCTCCTGTGGCAGTTTTTCTCTGGAATCCAGAAGATTTCTGGCTATGGATTCCTCTTCTATCCTGAGCGGATACATGGTCTTCCCATTACAGGTAATAAAATACGCCGCCCGTTTCAGTACTACTCCAAGTTTCTTAAGATCTGCAAAATCCAGCATTCCAAGTCTTCTCGCTTTCACAATTCTTGTTGCTGATTTATATCCAAGACCTGGTACACGGAGCAGCATCTCATAGTCTGCCCTGTTGATCTCCACAGGAAAATACTCCAGATGCTTCAGCGCCCAGTTACACTTCGGATCAAACAGAACATTAAAATTAGGTTCCTCCTCCGACAGTAATTCATCTGCCTGAAAATGATAATAACGAAGCAGCCAGTCTGCCTGATAAAGCCGATGTTCCCGGAGAAGCGGCGGTCCGTCATCTGTCCTTGCCGGAAGTGCTTTATCTTCATTCACATGTACGAATGCAGAATAAAACACTCGTTTCAATTCAAACTTCTTATACAGACTCTCTGTCACCTTCATAATCTGATAATCCGATTCCAAAGTTGCTCCGATAATCATCTTGGTACTCTGCCCTGCCGGTACAAATCTCGGTGCCTGGCGGTATAATGACAGTTCACGGCTATTTTCATTCCTCCCTTCTTGGATGAGTCTCATCGGTGCGAGGATATTCTTTCTGGATTTATGCGGTGCCAATAGTTTCAATCCTTCTACTGTCGGAAGTTCCAGATTCACACTCATTCTGTCCGCCAGAAATCCTGCTTTTTGGATCAGTTCCTGACTTGCTCCCGGAATGGCTTTCACATGGATATATCCCTGAAAATTACACTCTTTTCTCAGCTTATAAAGTGTTGCACAGATTAACTCCATCGTATAATCCGGACTTACCAGAATGCCGGAACTTAAAAATAGTCCTTCAATATAATTTCTCCGATAAAATTCCATTGTAAGCGTACAAACTTCATCAGGTGTAAAAGAAGTCCTCACTACATCATTACTTCTTCTGTTCACGCAGTACTTACAGTCAAAAATGCATTCATTCGTAAACAGGATTTTTAAAAGTGAAATACATCTGCCATCTGCAGAAAAACTGTGGCAGATTCCACACTGTGTACAGTTTCCCATTCCGGAACCATCACCTTTTCTCTTCGTTCCACTGGAAGTACACGCCACATCATACTTTGCTGCATCCGATAAAATATTTAATTTTTCATAGATAGACATGGAATTCTGTATCTTCATATTCTTTCCTGCTTTCCTAATATCATAATGCGAACATCTGTTCTGTTTTTATTATAAGAACATTTGTTCGATTTGTCAATTTATATTTTAATGATGCCAGGATAAAAAAAGAATAACCAACTGGTATCTTTCTTATCACATATCAGTCGGTTACTCTTTCTTTTATTGTTACATGAAGTACATCTCTGCACTCTTATTAGCAAATATTTTTCAAAGTATTCCTTGTAATCTTCTTATATTTTATTTACTGCATCTGCCAGGTACTCATTCGAAACTTCATAGAACTTCTCATTCTCTACCATCTCAGAAAGAGCCGGATCAATCGGCATCTTACCAAGAACCGGAATACCTAACTCAGCTGCCACTTCATCGATATGGCTTTCTCCAAATACGGAAATCTTCTTTCCACAATCCGGGCAAGTCAGATAACTGTAATTCTCTACGATTCCGAGCACTGGAATATTCATCTGTCTTACCATCTTGTAAGCTTTCTCTACAATCATACGCACAAGATCCTGTGGAGATGTTACGATCACTGCTCCATTCACCGGAAGAGACTGGAATACTGTAAGTGGAACATCACCAGTTCCAGGCGGCATATCTACAAAGAGATAATCCAGATCTCCCCAGATAACATCTGTCCAGAACTGCGTCACAACACTTGTAATAATCGGTGCTCTCCAGATTACCGGATCCGATTCATTCGGTAAAAGCAGGTTGACAGACATAATCTTTGTTCCGTCTTTTGCAATCTCCGGAAAGATTCCATCATCGGTTCCTTTTGCTGTATCATGGATTCCATACATCTTCGGAATAGACGGTCCTGTAATATCTGCATCCAGAATTCCTACAGAAAATCCTTGTTCTCTCATCATTCTTGCCAATGATGCAGTTACCATCGATTTTCCGACTCCGCCCTTTCCACTGACAACTGCTATCACATTACGAATGTGTGATTTTGCATTCGCCGGTTTATGAAAATCCTGCGGTTTACTATTACAAGTCCCTGCATGTGCACACCCCTGGCAATCGGATGGTGAGCATCCTTTCTGATTCTCTGACATAACTAAAACTTCCTTTCTGGCCTCTTTTACTCTTCTACTGCTGCGATTACTTCAATCTCGCAGAGTGCTCCCTTAGGGAGATCTTTCACTGCAAAACAGCTTCTTGCCGGTTTAGATGTGAAATATTTTGCATAAACTTCATTGAATGCTCCGAAATCAGCAATATCAGCCAGGAAACATGTTGTTTTAAGTACATGCTCGTAATCTGTACCTGCTGCTTTTAAAATCTCTCCTACATTCTTGCAAGACCACTCAGTCTGCTCTTCGATTGTATCTCCGCCAAGATTTCCTGTCTCAGGATTGATTCCAAGCTGTCCGGATGTATAAAGAACTCCGTTATTAACATATGCCTGTGAATATGGTCCGATTGCTGCCGGTGCTTTTTCTGTTGCGATTACTTTCATAATCCTATACCTCTCTTTCATTATTCTGAAACTGCTCTGTATTTCTGAGCTCTGAATCTATTGTACTACCTTTTCAGGTAATTTATCAACCTTGAATTACCTTTAATCTTTGCTTTTACTCCCTTTTTCACAGCTTTAAATTTCCAGGTTATTCCTCGTGACATCTTTGAGCCATTTGTAACTGCGGTACCGCTTTAGCGTAAGCGGTAATTTCACCAGCTCATCACTCATCAGAAGTATATAAACGACCGGTACACTTGCGTGTAAGAAAAATGCTGCGACTGCACCCAGTAATATGGAAAATCCCCACATCGTAGACACATCCAGAATTAATCCGAATCTCGTATCTCCTCCTGAGCGAAATACACCTACTACCAATGTTGTATTGACTGCCTGTGCAATGACAAAATAAGACATGACGCCAAACATCATATAAAGATATTCTTTTGCCTCAGGCGATAATACAAGAAATGTATTTGCAATCGGAGCACAGATTAAAATTACACATGCACCACAACAGCCCATAATAAGTGCCAGCCGGATAAATCTTTTTGCATAAGCCTTCGCATAATCGAATTTACGCTCCCCGATCGTCTTACCCAGATAGACGGCTGTCGCATTTGCAATTCCAAATACAACGACCTGGGCAAGCTGTCTCGCTACTTGTGCAACTGAATTTGATGCAACCGCCGCACTCCCAAGATGACCGATGACAGCAGTATTCGCAGAGACTCCAAGTCCCCACATCATTTCATTTAACACAACCGGCATGGCATAGATTAGATAATCTTTTGCAAGTACCCTGTCAATCTGTATCATAAATCGAGGACGAATTTTCACATCCCGATTCATGAAATGTGCATAAATAAGCACGATCAATGTCTCTGTCATTCTGGCACATAATGTGCCGATTGCAGCTCCTTGTATTCCAAGTGCCGGAAATCCAAGAAGTCCAAAAATCAAAATTGCATTCATAATTGCATTGACAACCAAAGACATAAAATATACAAAAGTAGCAATCATCACCCGTTCAATACTTCTCATAATATTCAGATAAACCTGCGTTACCGCTATGAAAAGATAAGATATTCCAACGATCCGTAAGTATTTCACTCCCTCTGCAATTACTTCCGGATCCGATGTAAAAATACGCATCAAAGGACCCGGAATAGTCAAGGCCAATGTCATAAAAATTACCGCAATTGCAAGTGAGATTGTAAGTCCCATACCAAGAATCTTCTCAATAGTTCTGATATCTTTCTTTCCCCAGTACTGCGCTGTCAGTACTGTTGCTCCAGATGTAATGCCGAAAAAGATCAGCATCATAATAAACTGGATCTGTCCTGCCAGCGAAGAACCGGACAACACTTTTTCTCCCACTCTTCCAAGCATCATAACATCAACGGCAGTCACTCCGACGTTAATCAGATTCTGGAGCGCCATTGGAATAATTAAGGCAAATACATTTCTGTAAAATGCATGCCAGTCAATATTTAAATTATCTGTGGTTTGCCTTTTTATAGATCTCATATAACTCTTTTTCCCCCATTTTCTGGAAAGCACCCACTTTCACGGTATCCCCCGCAGTCGCCTTTCCGGCCATTTCTTTTAATACTTCATCCGGCTGTATACCCATTTTCATATCTCCCAGACAAGTCGGCATATGCAAAGAACGGAAGAATTCTTCGGTTCTCTCAATTGCTGCCACTGCCGTTTTTTCATCATTTTTCTCATCAATGTTCCATACTTTTCTTCCGTAATTTGCAAATCTTGCCTCGTCCAGATGATAGACGTATCTCGCCCAGCTTCCCCAGACTGCAGACAATGTTGCCCCGTGGGCTTCGTCAAATTTTGCACCAAGCTGATGTCCCAGCTTATGGCACAGAAAATCCTTTGGCCTTCCAAGTCCGGTAATTCCATTATGAGAAATACTTCCGCACCACATGATTTCACTCATAGCATCATAATCTTCTTGATTCTCATATGCCTTTGCTGCATTCCGGATCAATGTACGCATCAGTCCTTCTGCGATCTCATCTGTCAGTTCATTTCCATGTACCGGTGTGAAATAACGTTCAATTGTATGCATAAAAATGTCTACAATTCCGCATGTAAGCTGGTATTTTGGAATTGTGTATGTCAGCTTCGGATTCATAATTGCAAATTTCGGACGGATCAGATCGCTTCCGATTCCAGATTTGTCCTGCGTCTCTTCATCTGTCAGTACCGCGGAATTACTCATCTCACTTCCGGCTGCTGAAATTGTCAAAACGGTTCCTACCGGAAGTGCCGTCTTTAATTCTTTTTTATTCTTCCAGAACTCCCATATATCTGTACCCGGATTTGCTGCACCTATCGCAATTCCTTTTGCTGTATCAATTGCACTTCCACCTCCTACTGCAAGAATCAGCTCTGCTCCGAAAACAATCGCTTTTTCAACTCCTTCTCTTGCAAAAGACAGACGCGGATTCGGTTTTACACCGCCAAATTCCTCATAAGAAATATGTTCTTCATCAAGAGATTTCTTAATCTCATCGAGAAGTCCGCTTCTTATAACACTTCCACCGCCATATACAAGAAATACCTTTGTCACACCCAGTTCACGGACCAGCTTTCCAGCTTCTTTCTGCGTATCTTTTCCAAATACAACTTTCGTCGGGGTATACTGTACAAAACTCTGCATCATCAATTTCTCCTTCTTTTTTTCTATATTTTTCATCCACAGCTGCAATTCTGATATTGCCAATGATTTTATGTGCAATTTCTGAGATAAAAAACTGCAAGCTGTGTACGGTCTCTTAAATTCAATTTATCCAAAATCCCACTGATATAATTTCGGATCGTTCCCTCGCTTAAAAACATTTCCCCTGCAATTTCTTTATTGCTCTTTCCGTCTGCCACAAGCTTCATAACAGCGCGTTCTTTTTCTGTAATCTCATAAGTCTCATAATCAAAAGCACTCTTTCGCTCTAAAAGTTCCGGCAGTCTGGATATGATCTGAGTTCCGAACACCGTCTGCCCCGTGCACACTGCCCGGATTGCCGGCAGAATACTTGCATAATCCTGTTTTAAAAGATATCCTTTCACACCACATTTCAACGCTTTTACAATATACTCGTCATCAGAAAATGTTGTAAGGAGCAATATCTTTGCCTCTGGTTTTTCTTTTAAAATCTCTTCCGATGCCTCCAGACCGCTCATTGGACTCATGCGGATATCCATCAGCAACACATCCGGCTCATATTTCCGGTAAAGTTCTATAGCTTCCTTCCCATTTGAGGCAATGCCCTGAACTTCTATATCCTGATCTTTTTCCAGAATCGTCCTAAGTGCCCCTGATACAAGCATATCATCATCTGCAATCACGATTCTCATTTTAAGATACCTCCTTGGGAATCGTAATAAAAATACGAAATCCCTCTTTTCTTACAATTTGCATCATGCCTCCAAGCATCCGGACGCGGTCGCTCATATTGCGAAGTCCCATACCCTGTCCAGACTGATATTCTCTGGATACAGCTTTTACTCCGCCACTTTGTATTGGTTCTTTCACAGTCCCATTATCCTCCACGATCAGCTGATAAAGCGCTGGGTGCTCCCGCATGACTATCTTCACTTTACTTGCATCACTGTGCCTTACAATATTGTGAAGTGCCTCTTTTACAATTGCGATAAAGCCGTATTTAATCTCTCTTGGAACATCATATCCCATATCATAAGATAAATCTACCGGGCAAAATGTAAACTCTCCCACCAGTTCTTCCGTCACTTCTCTCAGATTCACAGAATCATCATGAAGGTCATGGACACTCTCCCGCACACTGGTCATGGCTGTATTCAACGACTCCTCCAATTGTTCAATGGAAAAGGACAGTTTTTTGTCTTCATTTACAATCTTCATTGCACCCACTATAAGGATGCATCTTGATAGCAAATGTCCCACATTGTCATGAATTTCTCTTGCAATGCGATTCCGCTCCTGAAGTGTTGCCGTATAAATTTCATAGTCCTGCTTCTCAATCAGGCTGCGATTCTTTTCTTGTAAAAGCAGATTCCTTTCCTTACTGTCATCACGGGTTTTCCGGTATTCCTGTTCCAACTCCTCATAAGCCTCTTCTTTTAACTTCAACACAAGCGACAGTAAAATTCCAACTATCAAAAGATACATTTGTCCATGACTTAGATTCACATTCCCTGACGCACCTGTAAATATCCCTCCTGCCACAGCGAGTATCATGATACCCCGTTTCTCTTTCGTCCAGAATCCATAAAAAAGAACCGGCAGGAATTCACAGATTCCCACACAGTACCAACTTCCGGCTAAAATACATATTAACAGAACATACCTTTCCCAGTCATCTTTTAAGAACATCTGCATGCCAGTACAGATCAATGACACCAGAAAGCCCACCACAAAATTCAGGTCAGCCGGCGAAAGCAACAAAAAAAGAAAACTATATAAAATTAACAGAAGCTGCCCTGTCATTCTTCTCATATTTGTTCTCTCCTAACTTTTCTAAAAAGCAAAACATGACATTTGTCACATCGTTTTATGACGTCTGCCACTAACATTATAAGCATAAGACATTTATAATTACAAGTAAGAAATATGCAAGTCTCAAAACTAAGAACTGGAGGAATTTCCTATGATTCATATTGAAAATCTTGTAAAAAGATATGGTGATCTGATCGCACTGGATCACCTGAACCTGGACATTAAAGAAGGTGAGATTTTTGGACTTCTGGGACCAAACGGCTCCGGAAAATCCACCGCGATCGGCTGTATGCTGGCGTTGTTGAAATATGACAAAGGTACGATTCAGATTTTTGGCAAAAACATGACCCCGGACAGTTACGATATCAAAAAAGAGATTGGTGTTGTCATGCAAAATGTGGCTGTGTTTCATCAGATGAGTGTCCGTGAAAATGTAGACTATTTCTGTGGTCTGTATGTAACTGACAAACAAAAGCGTAAAAAGCTGGTGGACGAAGCACTGGATTTTGTTGGACTTACGGAATATGCAAAAAAACGTCCCGGAAAATTGTCCGGCGGTCTTCTTAGAAGACTCAACATTGCCTGCGGTATTGCCCACAAGCCAAAGCTTATCATCATGGACGAACCAACGGTAGCTGTCGATCCACAGAGCCGGAACCGGATCCTGGAAGGAATCTTAGAACTGAACCGTCAGGGATCTACAATCATTTATACTTCCCATTATATGGAAGAAGTTGAACAGATCTGCAGCCGTATTGCAATCATTGATCATGGCCATGTACTTGCGACCGGAACATGTGAAGAGCTGAAAAATATGATCAAAACCGGTGAGACGATCACCATCGAAGCTATAAACCTAAATCCGGAAACACTCTCTGAAATCCGTACGATGCCAAATGTATTTGAACTGGTCTATGAAGAACAGGTATTAAAAATCCGCCTAAGTGGAGGCAAACACAATCTGATCAGCCTCTTAAAATACCTGGGTGATCACAACATTTCTTTCGGGCGCGTATTTTCAGAACTTCCAACACTCAACGATGTCTTCTTGGAAATCACGGGAAAAGAACTTCGGGACTAAGGAGGAATTTTTATGTGGCATTTAATAAAATATCGTTTTCTACAGATTACAAGGAATCGGCCTATGATGTTCTGGGCACTTGCATTCCCAATGATTCTCGGCACACTGTTCTACATTTCCTTTGGAAATATCGGCATATCTGCCACCGGAGACTCCGACTGGGATCCGGTACCCGTTGCTGTTATCAATAAGCTTGAAACGAAGTCATCCGGTACATTTTTTACAGATTTCCTTGACGCCATGAACGGTAGCGTTCTAGATATTCAAGACGTAAAGAATGAAAAAGACGCGAAAAAGAAACTGGAAAATGATGAGATTCTTGGAATCTACTATGTAAAAGAGATCCCGTCTCTTACAATCACAAAAAATGGAGTCAGCCAAAGTATTCTGACTTCTCTTTTAAATACTTATAACCAGAATGCACATCTGTTCAAAGAGATTGCCAGAACTCATCCGGAGCGTCTGACTGATGCTGTTGCTTCCTTGCAGACGAATGGCAGTTTCATCACAGAAAAAAGTGTCGGTGGAAAAACATTAAATCCGACTGTATTGTATTTCTTCGCCCTGATTGCCTATGCTTGTATGTCCGGTGCATATCTAAGTATCGAAGCAGTACGTGATACCCAGGCGAACTTAAGTCCCTTAGGAGCCAGACGAAGTATCACCCCTTACCGAAAACAATTTCTTATTTTTATTGATATGTTGGTGCTGATTTTTATACATTTCATAAATGTAATGATTCTGACTTTTTATTTGAACTGTATTCTTGACATTGACCTGGGAAATAATTATCTGGCTATCCTTGCCACGAATTTTATGGGAAGTCTCATCGGAATCTGCCTGGGACTCATGATCGGCTGCATCGGAAAACTTACATTTTCAGCAAAAATCGGCATCTGTACCTCCACAACTTTACTGACCGGTTTTTTGTCTGGTCTGATGTTTGGCAATATGAAAGATGTAATAGAACAGAATGCCCCCATTCTGAACCGTATCAATCCGGCGGCTGTTTTAAGTGATGCTTACTATTGCATCAGTGTCTACAATGACACGTTACGATACCAGAGATGTATGATTACTCTGCTGATCATGAGTGTTCTTTTCCTTGGTATTGCATTCTTAGGAGTAAGGAGGGAACGTTATGACAGTATTTAAAGGATTTTTGACAATTACAAAAAGAAATCTCGGATATGTTTTCATGTATATTATCATTTTTCTCACAATTACAATTGCTGTACAAAAAAGTGAACTTACAGATACCGATAAAATGTTTGAACAGACAAAACTCGACATTGCAGTCATTGACCATGACAAAAGTCCGGTGTCCGAAGCCCTGACCGATTATCTGGCTTCCCAGCACAATCTGATTGATATTCCGGATACCAAAACTGCCATTCAGGATAACCTGTTCTACCGGCACGTCTATTATGTATTGACGATTCCAAAAGATTTCACTCAAAGCTGTAAAAGCAAAACTGCAAGTCTTACCGTCACAAAAGTTCCGGGCAGTACAAGTGGTTACTATGTAGACAGTCAGGTCAATGCATGGGTTCAGGAAATGCATATGCTTCTTGCCTCCGGTTATTCAGCCGAAGATGCCACTGTAATGCTTAAGGAGGCTATGACAGAAGAATCTCATGTAACGATGCTGGATCAGAACGGATATGGTGGAAATATTCCGATGCACGCATACATGTATCAGTATATGCCTTACATTATCCTGTCCATTCTATGCTATGTCATTATAACAATCATGATGTCATTCAACAATCCAGAAGTCCGCTCACGAATACTGTGTACTTCCATTTCCAGCCGGAAGTACAACCTGCAGCTTGCGCTCGGCTGCACAGTCATCGGACTTGCCGTCTGGTTTTTATGCACACTCCTTCCAATCATATTGTATGGAAAAACATTTCTGGCTGACACAAACCTTACATACTATCTGACCAACAGTTTTATGATGTCTCTGTCCGCACTAAGCCTGGCATTCTTTGTCTCCACATTTACAGACAAAGAACAACTGATCAGTGCAGTCGTCAATGTGGTCAGCCTTGGAATGTCCTTCCTGTGCGGAGTCTTCGTCAGTATGGATATCCTCGGAAAAAGTGTACAGAAAATTGCCCAGTTTCTTCCGGTCTACTGGTACGAAGTTGCAAATAACCTGCTGAAAAGCCACAACACATTCAGTGGAACACAGATTCACACCCTGTACACCTGCTACGGCATACAACTCCTCTTCGCCCTCGCATTCTTAAGTCTTGCGCTTATTTCAGGTCGTATGAGACGTCAGACCGCTTAGCGCGTGGTTTATTTTATAGTTGACACAAAAAGAGATGTTATACCATTTTTATATTACAAATGATATAACATCCCTTTATTTAACATTTACAAATTGATTTATAAATATTCTTTTAATGTTTTACGAACTGCACCTGGTTCTGCAATTTCTTTTTTAAACATCTCTTCAATAAGATTTCCGATTCCTGCTTCATACAGATTACTGCCAAATATATTTTTGTTAGAAAGAATTGTTTTAAGTTGTCCCTTATAAGTTTCTGGCTTTCCAACTTCAATTTCTTTCAGAATATCTGTCAGTTCACAAAGCATCGGATCTGATGATCTTTCAAATGTTTCTCCATTGTCATCTACTCCAAGCAAATATCTGCACCATCCGGCAATGGCAAGCGGAATTGCTTTCAGTTTTTTTGCATCTCCGTATTTAGAAACATAAGATTTGATTGTTTCTCCATAACGAATTCCTACTTTCTGAGAAGTATCGGTTGCAATTCTCTGTGGTGTATCCGGCATAAACGGATTTGGTATTCTAACATTAATTACTTCATCAACAAAAGCTTCTGGAGATAATATTCCTGGATTTGTAACAACCGGCATGCCCTCATCAGGTCCGATTTCATGCACAAGTTTATTTAACTCTACATCTTTCATCTCATCTGCAATCAGTGTGTATCCCAACAGACATCCATAGACAGCTAATGCTGTATGTAATGGGTTTAAACATGTTGTTACTTTCATACGTTCAACTTTATTTACAGTATCTCTATCTGTCAGATATACTCCTGCCTTTTCAAGCGCAGGTCTTCCATTCGGGAACTTATCCTCTATTACAAGATACTGCGGTCCTTCTGCATTTACAAACGGTGCAATATATGTATTTTTAGAAGTAATAACCGGCTCCATATTCTCAATTCCGAGTTCTTTTAAAGACTCACATACACTTTCTGCCGGTCTTGGTGTAATCTTATCAATCATTGACCACGGAAATGACACCTGCTCCTCATCAGAAATATATTCAACAAATTCTTCTGATACGTATCCTTTATTCTTCCACTCTGAAGCCATAGTAAGAATGGAACTTCTAAGCTTTTCTCCATTATGAGAGCAATTGTCCATAGATACAACTGCCAGCGGACTTCTTCCCGCTTTGAAACGCTCATTTAAAAGCGCACATACAACAGCCATTGCCGATACTGCTTTTTCCGGTCCGTTTTCGATATCTTGTTCAATAAATGGGAAATATTTACCTTCTGCATTTTTTAATGCATAACCTTTTTCTGTAATTGTAAAAGAAATCATCTTCAGTTCAGGGTTCTTAAAAATCTCAATCAGTCTGTCCCATTCCTCTTTCACATTCGACTGTGCCTTGACAGCTTCTGTTAAAGATCCAAGAATCTGCTTATCTGTAGAACCATCTGCTTTTAATGTAACTGCCAGGACAAGATTATCATATGGCTTATAAATCTTATCTACTACATCAAAATCAAATGTCTCTACACATGTTATTCCCTTTTCCATTTCTCCTTCGGAAATCAACTTATCTGCGATGCCACCTAAAAAAATACGAAAAATATTTCCTGCTCCAAAATGAACCCACTCTGGTGATTCTTTTGTTCTTGCAACAATCGTATCAATATCATATGACGGAAGTTTCACTCCAGCACTTTCCCAGTCTTTTTTTTCTTTTATACCTTCTAATGTTAATTTCATACTATTCACCTCTTGCTTCTTTCTTAACCGCTTCCCAAAGTCCGCAAAGATAAGCAGCTCCCAATGCTCTGTCATATAGTCCATAACCAGGCATTGCTTTCTCACCCCAGATCATTCTTCCATGATCCGGACGAATTGGTCCGTCAAATCCTGTCTCATAAAGCGCTTTCATTACAGCATACATGTCAAATGTTCCATCTTCACTCAGATGTGCACTTTCTTCAAAATCTTTCATTCCATCATTGAAACGAAGATTTCGAATATGTGCAAAATGTATTCTTCCTTTCAGCATATGAATCGTTGAAATTAAATCATTATTCAGATTAGTGCCATAAGATCCCATACAGAATGTTACTCCATTGTGTTTATCCGGTACCATATCCATCATACGTTTTAATTTTTCCTGTGAAGATATGATTCTCGGAAGTCCAAATACACTCCAGCCTGGATCGTCCGGGTGAATTGCCATATTTATATCATATTTATTGCAAACAGGCATAATCGCCTCCAAAAAGTACTTTAAGTTATCAAATAATTTATCCTCATCAATATCTTTATAAAGTTCGAAAAGTTCTTTCACTTTTTCCATACGTTCTGGTTCCCAGCCTGGCATAACCGTACCATTCATATCATCTTTAATTGCATCGAACATTTTTTCCGGATCCATCTGATCAATAGCTTCTTGATTATAAGCCATAACCGTAGAGCCATCTTCTCTTCTTCGATCCAATTCTGTTCTTGTCCAGTCAAATACTGGCATAAAATTATAGCAAACCATATGGATATCTGCTTTTCCTAAGTTTTCCAGTGTTTTTATGTATGCATCAATATCTTTGTCTCTATCTGGTCCACCAGTCTTTATTGCATCACTGACATTTACACTTTCAATACCGGATAAATGAAGTCCTGCATCTTCAACTTCTTTTTTTAATTATAGTGTTTCAAAGAGTTTTTTTAAGCGCCAAATTGAAGATATCAATAAAATTATTCATGAACGACAAAGATATTATAGTGAATTGATGAATAATTTTGAGGTTTTATCATATCGTAGTCCTACAGGCTGGATGTTTGTTTTAAATTATCAGCGTATTGAAGCTTGTTTGCAAAATGCGTTAGAATTTTTAGGAAGTTATGAAAATTATGTATGTAATCTAGATACCCTTAGATTATGTTTGACTTATAATAATTTTAATTATGATCATATTATGATGAAAGAAAGTAAATTGATTTCTATCGATCATATTAAAATTAATTTATGTATTTATGATATTTATAATATGTATCAAAAGATACCAGAACTTATATTTGATTTTGATGTGATCTTAGATAGTTATTTTTGTAAATTAAAATTATTAAAGGAAGAAAGATTATTATTACAGTGTTTACTTCATGTTGTTCCGATAATTAAACTAGGGCATGATGAAGTTAATAATATCATTATGATGTCAAGGCTGCTTTATTATTTAGATTCAATTTCTTCATTGAATAAAAAGCTTTCAATTGACTAGTAGATAAGATTTTGTTAGAATGGTTTTAGCAATGATCAGGAGGAGTAGATCTTGATGCTTGATAGAGAGTCCTTGAGGGTGGAAAGAGGATAAGATAAGAGTTTGAAGGTAGCCTGGGAGCATGTTTATTGAAGGTTAGTAGATAAACACGTATAACTGCGTTAAAGTTTAGAGGCATAAAATTATTATGCAAAGTAAGGTGGTACCACGAGCATTCGTCCTTATGACGATGCTTTTTTATTTTAAGGAGAAAATTATGGCACAGACAGTTGTTTGGGGCTTGTTTATCGCAGCGTGTATTTTTTTATTGATTTTATTTGGTAAAAGAATATTTCAGATCAATAAGCTGCAACGAAACAAGCGTCGTGAATACGAGCATGATCGTGTTAAATATCGTCATTTTACAAGTGAAATGTTTGATGAAACTCCTGATGATAAGCTTATTTATGCTGTTATATATCATATAATGGCAAAAGAAGATAAATTATATGAGGATGAAAAAATCAATGGTACTTTAAAAGATGTTTTAACTCATGGTGAGTTATTGGTTTATACAATTTTTCAAGTTGAATCTTCAATGGAAGGTAGACGGGGTTCGATACATTCGTTTTTCATTAACGAGCCGTATTGTCTTTATCGTCCTTATCTAAAAGAAGCTTTTGAGGCAGTTGGCTGTTATGAAATTGCTGAGCTGCTGGCATCGGCTGAAAAATTAACATTGATGATTGAAAATGATGAAGAAATTGAGATAGATGATAGTGATTATGGTCGGTATAATTTTGCTGATTATACAAATGCATTGATGTCAATGCTGAAAGCTTCAGAAATTATATTAAAAACAGGTGAATTTATCAGAAAAAACAAAAAAGATTTTATTGATATGGAGGTAGTTAGTGATGAGTAAACAATTAGAACCAAAATATAATCATCGTAAGGTTGAAGAAGGAAAATATCGTCATTGGATCGATAAGAAATATTTTGAAGCAGGAGATACGAGTAAAAAACCGTATGCTATTGTAATTCCCCCACCAAATGTAACCGGAAAATTGCATTTAGGACATGCCTGGGATACAACTTTACAAGATATGATTATCCGTTATAAAAGAATGCAGGGATATGATGCTTTATGGCTTCCAGGAATGGATCATGCGGGAATTGCTACCCAAGCAAAAGTAGAAGCTAGGATGCGTGAAGAAGGAGTTTCTCGTTATGATTTAGGACGTGAGGGATTTTTAGAAAAAGCCTGGTCATGGAAAGAAGAATATGCGTCAATTATTCGCTCGCAATGGGAAAAATTAGGATTATCTCTAGACTATTCAAAAGAACGTTTTACTTTAGATGATGGTTTAAGTGATGCTGTTAAAGAAGTATTTGTTAAGTTGTATAATGAAGGTTTGATTTATCAAGGAAAGAGAATTATTAATTGGGATCCTGTTCAAAGAACAGCTTTAAGTAATATTGAAGTAATTCATAAAGAAATTGAAGGCGCAATGTATTATTTTAAATATCAGATCGTTGATAGTGATGAACAATTGATCATTGCTACGACACGACCTGAAACAATGTTTGCTGATCAGGCAATTTTTGTCCATCCTGATGACAAAAGATATACCCATCTAGTTGGTAAGAAAGCTATCAATCCTGCTAATGGAGAAGCTTTACCGATCATGGCAGATAGCTATATTGATATGTCATTTGGGACAGCAGTTATGAAATGTACACCTGCTCATGATCCTAATGACTTTGCTTTAGCGAAAAAATACGATTTAGATATGCCGATTTGTATGAATGATGATGGAACGATGAATGAATTGGCTCATAAATATCAAGGAATGGATCGTTTTGAGTGTCGAAAAGCTTTAGTAGCTGATTTTGAAGCTGCGGGAGTTGTTGATCATATTGAAAAACATTTCCATCAAGTAGGACATTCAGAAAGAAGTAATGCGATTGTTGAACCATATTTATCAAAACAATGGTTCGTTAAAATGAAACCGTTGGCGAAAGCGGCTTTAGATAATCAATTAAAATATTCTAAAGTTAATTTTGTACCTGAACGTTTTGAAAAAACATTCAATCAATGGATGGAAAATATTGAAGACTGGTGTATTTCCCGGCAGTTATGGTGGGGCCATCAAGTACCGGCCTGGTATCATAAAGAAACCGGTGAAGTATATGTAGGTAAGAGTGCTCCTGAAGATATTGAAAATTGGATTCAGGATGAAGATGTTTTAGATACCTGGTTTTCTAGTGCTCTTTGGCCATTTTCGACTTTGGGCTGGCCAAATACTGATAGTGAACTATTTAAACGTTATTTTCCAACTAATACATTAGTAACAGGTTATGATATCATTTTCTTCTGGGTAAGTAGAATGATTTTCCAATCACTACATTTTACTGATCAAAGACCGTTTGAACATGTTTTGATTCATGGTTTGATTCGTGATGAACAAGGAAGAAAAATGTCTAAATCATTAGGTAATGGTGTTGATCCAATGGATGTTATCGATGAATATGGTGCTGATACATTACGTTTCTTCTTGACAACTAATTCTGCACCAGGGATGGATCTACGCTATATACCAGAAAAACTTGAAGCTTCATGGAATTTTATTAATAAGATCTGGAATAGTGCAAGATTTGTCTTGATGAATATTGATGAATCAATGAAGTATGAAGATCTTTCATTTGAGAATCTTAATTTATGCGATAAATGGATTTTAAATCGTTTAAATGAAGTTATTCGTGAAGTCGATATCAACATGGATAAATTTGAGTTTGTTAATGTCGGAAGTGAATTATATAAATTTATCTGGGATGATTTTTGTTCTTGGTATATTGAACTTACTAAAGTTCATTTAAACAGCGATAACGCTATAGAAAAACAGGCTAGTTTGAATACTTTAGTTTATGTTTTAAATGCCATCGTTAAGATGTTACATCCATTTATGCCATTTGTAACAGAAGAAATCTTCCAGGCAATTCCACATCTTGAAGAATCTATCTGTATTGCTTCATGGCCAAAAGTAAATAATGAATTTAATGATGCGACAATTAATGATCAATTTACATATTTAATTGATATTGTAAAGGGTATCCGTGAAATTAGAACGCAGTATACAATTAAAAATGCAGTCGAAATAGCTTATTCGATTGCGACAAAGAATGCAGCTTTAGAAACATTGATGAATCAATGTTTGCCATATATTAAAAAATTATGTAATGCTCGTTGTCTTGGTTATAATCTTGATGCTGATGGTGAAGTAGCTAATATTACGATCAAGGGCGGAAATTCATTATTGGTAGAATTAGGTGATTATATTGATAAAGAGGCTGAAAAAGAAAAATTGTTGGCACAGTTAAAGAAGCTTGAAGGTGAAATCAAACGTTGTCAAAATATGC
>QWCV01001903.1_pt1 | contig 18503 bp, 38 predicted proteins | sample 1972621 | NCBI WGS metagenome assembly QWCV01 (sample SAMN09866699, study PRJNA288562) | Human gut metagenome isolate pre2_stool, whole genome shotgun sequencing... | isolation source: gut | host: Homo sapiens | place: USA: California | reverse complement strand
GCCGTACCGGCACCATCGCAGCAACACCGCCCGTATCTCTGGCAAGCTCTCTGAGAGCGTCGCACCTTTCTTGTGTGGCCGGTACATCCTCGAAAACCAGCGTTGTGCTGCCGCCAGATGTATATATCGACCTTACCGTGAACGGTTGCCCGCTGATGTTGACAATGTCGCCCGGGTGCAAATCGGCTACCGTCTTCACGTCACTCAGCCTCCTCGTCGTCTTCGATTTCGGGCAGAGCTGAACTCGGATGCTGCCAGTCGCAGTACCAGAACAGGTGTCTTGCCTTCTCCACGTCCCCGCCGCACTCTTCAACGAAGTCGTTGCCGGTGTAGCAGCAACCGACGATTTCCTCCACGTCCTCCGGGCCGTTTGCAGGTTCCGTGACCGGAATCAGGTTCAGGGCAAGGTCGGGAATGTAAATGATGTCGTCGCTCCGTTCAAACCGAGTGGCCTTGAAGATTTCGCAATCCTGACCGTTTCTGAACGCGAACAGGTCATCCATGACGGCTCCACCGAGCAGCTTCTCTCGCAATTCTGCCTTTGTCATTCCTGAGCACCTCCTCTGCAAAGACTCTCGCCACAGCCGGGGCAGTAGTCGGGATAATCAGGGGCGTCGCAGTCCTCGTACCAGATGTGGTTGCACCGGAGGCATCTATACTGCCGCAGTTCCACGTCCTCGGCAGGCCCGTCGCCTGTCTCGTATTTTCTCTGTGCTTTTGCTGCCTGAGCGGTTTCCTTTTCCCCGGCCAGCCACATCATGCACTCGGTCAGGTCGGGGAACTCTTCCGTCCAAGCGTCGCCGGTGCTATTGTCGATGCCGATGTACTCAACGCCAGTCTCCAGCACGAACAGGCCACGAGGCCCGCGGTGTTCGATGATGGCGTTTGCCTCCTGCTGGCTGACGTATTTGAACCACCGATAGTCCTCATGTACCACGCCGCAGTTGGGGCAAACCCAAAGTGGGACGTTGTTGCGCTTCCCGAACCTGCCAAAGTAGATGTCCCGCGAAACGTAGCTTCCGCAGTCATAGCATCTTGTAGCCTGAGCTATCATTTCCACACCTCCTTCAGTTCCAGCACAAGTTTCGGATCTCTCGATCAGAAAGTCCAATCGTTCCATCCAACATCTCGGTCAGGAAGTCGTACTGTTCGTCGCCTCCCATGCGGTCGGCGTACTCCAAAACGTTTCGGATGATGCGAGCCGCAGCGCCGTCAATGCTGAACTCCTTCAGCAGCCACTCATACGCCTTTTCCATATTAGCGGCCACCAGCCCTTTCGTAGTCATGCACCGTCCGGTGCTCGCCGTCGTCTTCAACATAGGGGCGGTGGATGTCGAACCCGTGGTCGAGCATCACCTGCTGTACCGCATCGACAGCTTCGCCGATGTGGTACATATCCCAGTCGAACTCGTCCTCGTCCCGCTCCAGAAGAACCAGCAGGAACCGGTACATAGCGTTGTCGATTTCGTCCAGGCGCTCAATCTGGCGAGGCGACAGCTCTGCTCGGTCATCTTCGTCATCAGACTCCCCTTTCAGCACATCCTCCATCGCAGACGCCAGCTTGTTCAGCATCAGTTTGATGTCATCAGCATCCTTCACAAGCGTCTTGAGGTCAGGGACACCGGACACCCGTCCCTGTGCCTCAATCCACATCTTGGCGTGTTCCTCAGCGTCGAAGCCATTCGCATAGGAACGGATCTCGCGCACCATATCGTCCGCGTTGTGGACATCGTCCGTGCCGACGTCGAAAGAGAAATCTTCACCGGCGGGGCTGTTCTGGATAAACTCCCATTCGGTGTCGCTTTCATGGATGCACCAGCCAAGCTCTTCTGCCTTATCGAGCAGATCGTCGATGTTCACGTCGTTCCCCAACTCACCGAGGTCGATTTCGATGACGGGCATCTTCTGGCTGAGGCCCGCGCAGTATTCGCACCAAGCGTCAGTCGGCTCGTCTGTGTCCTCGTCGTAATCGCAGAGGGCGAGGCTTTCGATGCCAGCGGCCTGCGCAATCTCGCGCATCACGTCTCCATAGCAGGAGCCGTTGCGCTCGAAGCCGCGCATCCGATTTTTGATGCTCTGCTCAATGTCGTCGGCCTGTTCCTGCGGAACAACCATAACGCTGTCCATCCAGCGGTTCATTTCGGATTTGCACCGAATGGCTACCGTGTTTTCACTCATATCGTCTGTCCTTTCCTACACATCCGCATTGACGCGGACGTAATTTCAAATTAGCCACATGGAAACCAACGCCCGTAGAAGCCCCTGAGAGGCTCTGTATGGCACGTTTCCGTGCGGTGGTGAAAGTGTATGCTTTCCGCCGTAGAGCGCGTTCTCGGTCTTGTGCGTCGGTTTTGGCAGGTGTTACGCCTTGCTGTTGGGACTGCTCAGTAGCTCCAGCTCTCTCTCGATGGTCTCGTCGAGCCTGTGCGAGAGGTTCTGGGTGAGCCACAAATCGGTCGGCGTGTACTCCGTAACATCTTCCCCAGTCTGCCGGTAGAAGCCATCCATCGCCGCCTGACCCATGCCGTACTCAGCTCTGCTCTCTCGCCAAGCATCAGTCAGCTTGACCCGATGCCTCTGAAGCTGTTCGAGCGTCATCCGCCCGATGTCCTCGGTAAGCAGCTTCCTCGCCTGTGCTATCTTCATCTGTGCTTCCTCCTACAAGATGCCGAGCTGCCGGTTACGGTTATGTACGTCAACGCCGATCTCACCAATGGCGGCGAGCAGGTCGCGTTTCTCTTCTGTGTCGTTGGACTTCTCCCAGCGGTCGATGGCCTCCTTCAAGGCGTCGATGTAGCTGGCGTTCGTGCGGAGCAGCTCCACCGCAGTCTTATTCATTCCGACGCCTCCATTTCATCGACCAGCTCCCACCGGGTCTTGTACTGCTTCTGGATTTTCCAGTCAACGATACGCATATCGTTGGCGGTCCCCTCGTCGATCACAATATCGATGCCGAAGCCGCCGCACATCTGCGTCTGGGTATGCGCGCCTTTGCTGCGTTCGCGGATCAGCACGTTCAGAGCATCGACTGCGGCCTGCTGGCTCTTGAACGTATGGCGGCCGACCCAGTTCATTTCCTGCCAGCCCTTCGCCATGTTCTCCAAAATCCAGAACCCACGGCCGCTGCGCTTCATCCACGCATCCTGATAGAGAACGCGCCATACCGGAATCAGTTCCACGCCGTCAACAACGATCTTCTTGTCTTCCATGTTTACGCTTCCTTTCTGGAGCAAAGCTCCGGTTGATACTGCAGAACCTCTTCGATGATGTGCTTGGCCTTGACGATGCCGAACTCCTGAAGAAGCTGCTGCGGCGTGTAGATGTCCGCCATCCTGACCGACCGTCGGCCGGTCGTGTACGCTTTCTTGAGCGCCGTCTTGCTGGTGTACTCGGTGCTGAACGCCCAGCGCACATCCTCGGAGCCGCACTGGTTGCAGTTGCCGCTACGCTTGATGAAGTAATACGCCTTCCCCATCGTTGTTCTCCTTATCCGTAAATCTGAGTGACGATCTCAACGCCGGCATTGATGGCCGCAGGGATGTCCGTCCCAAGCTGCCGGTAAAAGTCAGGATGAACAATGCACTCATAGGCTCTGCACATCGTATCTCTCTGCTCCGCTGTGATGTTGATGCGGAAGCCCTTTGCAATCCGCAGGGCCTCTTTGAAGTTGCCCGCAGCCACAGCCTCGCGCACGATGTCAGATTTGCGTTTCATGTTCTCCGTTCCTTTCTAATTAGCCGGTTGGTTAATTTGTAACTTTATTATACTGCGATACCTACCTATGTCAATATGTTTTCGTTAATTTTACAAATTATTTTTCTGTATCATATTCATATACGTTTATATTCGACAGGCAGAAAAAGACGGCCCCAGCACGAGGCTGAGGCCGCTCATTTACGCTTCTGCGGTTACTATGTACTTTTTGAGCTCAAGCAGCTCCAACAAAATCGCGTCGATCCGCCGGTTGATGGCGTCGCTTCCAGCTTTAGGGGCAGGCGTCGGCTTCTCAGGAACAGCTACCTGCATCGGCGCTGGCAGTTCCGTCGGCGTCTGTTCGTCTGGCTTGCCCAGCTTGCAGGCGAACACCTTGCCCTCGATCCACGCCCTCGTTTCCTTGCTGCACCCGAAGATGTCCAAAATCATCCGCCCGCAGCGTTCGGTCACGAAGTACATCGGCACAGACCGGCGGGATGCGCCGCCCGTCTTCCCGTTGACCGGAAACGGCAGCTTCACCAGCTTCACGTCGCTCTCGCTTTTCGCTTCGCGCTGGCACCACTTGGTCGGATAGGCACAGCCGCAGGCGGCCAGCAGATCCCGTGCCGCATACATCGTCTCGCCTTCGTTCAGGAGAACGCGGACTGCGCTGCCCTCCTGCTCCACAACGGCTACTCTTCCAATGAAACTCTTGACGGTCTCACTCATACCGCACCGCCTTTCTCCGCTTCACAGTTCGCAAAGTTCACCGCGAAGATGGCGTTGCAGACCTCCATGTGGCCGGCGAACTCTTCCATCTCACCCATCAGCGCGTGAACTCTGTCCTTGATCTCGTAGAAGGCCAAGGCGCCTCTGTCCCTCTTCTCTGCCTCTCCCTCGGCCATGTCGAGGAAGTAGAAGTAGGTGGACTCGAACATCTCCAGAAATACATCCAGCTTTGCCGCGTCCGCTCTCAATTTGTCGGGGGTCGTCATCATAAGTGTATTGCTCCTTTCGTCGTTCTTGACAGCGGCCGGCAGCCATGTTACACTTACCTTGCTCAGAGGTGTGTAACGCAGTCACAGGTGGCTGCTGAACCGCCGGAACCCTTGGTGTTGCAAGCACTGAGGGTTCTTTTTTGTTTCCTGTGATTTGATTATAACATTTTACCTACCTAAAGCAAGATAGGTGCGCGGTAATAACATTTAACCGTTCGGATAACAGCAAAAACGCGAAAAAGCCCTGCGTCAGACGACGCGGGGCTATACTCGTTTTTACGCTCATATACTTTGCCTATCTCTCTTTCAGAATGACCCCAGCCATCTCCGCAAGCATCTCAATCTGGGACGGCGTCGGATCGGACTCGGAAAAAATTTTTTGAATTTTTTCGGCCTCCGTGCCTTCTACGAGGTCTGGCAGGATATAATTCGGCGAAACTCGTAATTCGCGGCATAAAGTGGCGAATACCGGCAGGCTCGGCAGCTTCTTGCCGCCCTCAATCTGGCGCAGATACGTCGAATTGATGTTGCAAGCCTCTGCCAACTTCTCAGCCGTCAGGCCGCGGTCTTTTCGGGCTTTGTTGATTCTCGTTCCAAATAGCTTCTTGTCCACTTTTTGCTCCTCCAATGATGTATGCCGTCGGTTCATACCACCTCTTCTCATAGCTTACAGCCCCGTTGACGCTCACGAAATCCACTGTTAGAATATAGGCCATGAGCCAGTAGACTATACCACATGAACGGAGGATATTTTCATGGGTCTTTCAGGGTCTAAACTCTACCGCCTTTCCGGTGGCACCGTCATCCCGGCCAGCGAGGCTCTATATCCCGCAGAGGCCGACCTTCAGCAGCTTATTGCAGAAAATCCGCAACTGCTACTCAGTTCCCCCGACGAGGGCCAACGTCTTTACCTGTTGCGCCGAGAACAGCCCGTGCGCGATGCTCCAGATGGGCCAGCCCTTTTCTCCATTGACCATCTCTTCATTGACCAAGACGGCCTCCCCGTGCTCGTCGAGGTGAAGCGGAGTACCGACACCAGAATCCGCCGCGAGGTCGTAGGCCAGATGCTCGACTACGCCTCCCGTATGCGGGCGTGGAGCGCCAGCGAACTCAGAGCGTCCGCGCCGCTTCTGGATGCTCCCGACGATCTGTGGGCCGCTCTCGACGACAATCTGAGGGCTGAGCGGATGCGGCTGATTTTTGCAGCCGACTCCATCCCTGACTCTCTGGCTTCCATGATAGACTTCCTCGACCGCAGCATGGACAGTATTGAAGTCTGCGGCGTCGAAATTAAGCGGTACGTTTCTGAGGACGGTGCCGAGCTGATCTCCTCTACGATTGTCGGCGGCGGCAATTCACCTGTCAAGCAGGCTGCCAGATACTCCACTGTCTGGGATGCCGACAGCATGGCCGAACAACTCAGCCAGCGTGGAAACTCAGCCATCGTTCCGGTCGTCGCAGCTCTCACATCATTTGCCTCCAGCACCGGACTGCAGATCAGTTATGGCCACGGTACGAAGTTTGGCGTATGCAGGGCGCTTCGGAACGGCCGCAAGGTATTTAGTGTGACATCGTGGGAAAAAGGCCATACGGGTCTCAGGACAGCCGTTGAGGTATCTTTACCGTCGTTGGTAGACCAGACCTGCGGCACGTTCGAGGAAGGTGTGCTGCGCTCCATGCTCCTGACGTTCCCCGACGCTTCCCCAGCCGACTCCGAGCAATTCATCTTCGGCTCCAGCCAGTTCCAGTATATCGACCTGCGGTTACTTGCAGAACCATCAAATCTCTCACACTTCCAGAGCGCCATCACTCAAATTGTTCAGGCCATCCCCACAGAATAAGAAAAGCGGCTACGCCCCGAAATAGAGCGTAGCCGCTATTTTACTGCCCTCTGGAGCCGCTGGAGCGTCGCAGAATGATGGATTGTATGCCGGCGGCAACGTAAATCGACCTACGCTGGTCATTACCGATGCCACAATTCCTTGGAAACCTCGGCCAACTCTTCTTTGAGTGCAGAGAGTCGTTCCTCGAACTCGTACTCCGTGATTTCGCCCGTCTTCCGCAGGCCGCGGAGTATCGAGATCTCCTGTGGGATCTCCGCATAGCGTTTCCGCAGATAGTCAATGCGGGAGTCCTGCTTCGCAATCTCCTGCCGCCAACCCTCCCAGAGCGGCGTCGTGAACTCCTTCCATTCCAGCTCTGGTAAGGCCACGCTCAGGTCATCCCGCGCTTTATCGTCCACGTTCAGCGGTGGATGAAGCCGCAGGATGTAGTAGATCTCGTACAGGTTCATATCTGCTTCGCTTCCCAGTTCCGCATACTCGATTTTCGTCACCTGCTCTATGTTGACGGTACGGTGCATCGGCTTGCTGAACAGGTGGCCGCGTATTCTGCTCTGCAACGGCTGCTTGGTGCGGCCAACGTACACGAGGCAGTTTCCGTACCAGATCCGATAAATCAAGAACCCTTGTACTCTCATTTGACGCACCTGAAACCGGCGAATTGCGCCAGACCTGCGCTTCCGTCCGGGCATTTGCACGGAATGTGCATCGGCACGTTATTTCGCGTAAACGGGTTCGCCGCGAGCTGCTGATGCTGGATCACCTTGCCGAGCAGGGCTGGGAGCATTTCGGTCGGCACCTCCTGAGGCTGCGATCTGGACAGCAGCCGACCACACAACGGACATTTGTAAACCGGCTGATATTTCATTCCGCATACCCCTCCGGCCGCATCTCCCAGTACGCAGAACGCTGGGCAATCGCCATGTCGATCAGCCAAAACTTTTCGCGTTCGTCCATCAGAACATCAACCGACCATTGCCCCGTCAGTCCTTGCACATTCTGCATTGCATCAGCGACCTTGTCCTGAACGGCATCCTTGAAGTGTGCATACACGCCTTCCAATCTTTCTCGCTCATGCTCGAAAATAATCTTGTCGGTGGCGTGGTGCAGGTGCGGGTAAACATAGTCATAGTCCCAATAATTCGCGGTGAAGATCGGTTGTCTGGCGTCGAAGTCGTAGAAGACTCGGAACTCTGGCCGCAGAGGCAGACCGTTGTAGATGCAAGGCGTCATCCCCGCGGAGCTTTCGATGAACTTTCGTACCACGATTTCGTCCGCGCCTTCTGCTCCGCAGCATATCGCCTCGTAGTTGATTAGGATAATCGCCCGGTACAGCTCATGCAGGCCGTACAGATTGCACGTCCCATTCGCATTGAACTTGTTGCTGAAGCGGCCATTCTTGACGAACACATGGCCGGTCAGCCCCATCTCTTTCAGCTTCGGGATGACGCGCTCCTCCAGATACGCCTTGACAGCCTCTTCGTCCTCCTTCGGGTGCTCCATGTAGAACGCCTCATAGAGCCGTTTCGCGTATTCCGGTTCCTTCTCCGCACTCGGCAGCTTCGTGTAGAATGTCAGCGGCGTCGGGATGCCGCAGTCCTTGATTTTCGGATACCAGAAGCTAAAGTCGTTCTCGTGCTCTCTCGTATAGTCAAACATCTTTTGTCTCCTCCTCTTCGTATTTGGCAAACTCCTTTGCCGTGTCGAGGAATTGTACTCTCTGGGCCTCTACCAGCCCAACCGTGCCATCCCGACGTTCCAGTACGGCATAGGCACCAGCAACGACACCGCCGCCATGCCCGCCACGCATGAGCGACGGCGGCACAATCTGCGAGATTTGCGTGAACCCGTGGAACCAATAGACCTCTTGGCCTACTTTGCACAGGCGTAGCTTGCTTGCGTTCATTCTTCCCCCTCCTCATGCGTTCTTACACTATGGATGTCAGCGCTATATCCGATAGGCGGCTTTCCAGCGACCATCTTTGTGTTCTTGCCGTGATAGCTCACGACGGCGTGCATACCGCCGCCGAAGTTGACTCCGTATGTCCCGTTCTCGTCGATAACATCGGACGCCGCCGGCAAGAAAGTGAGCGCTTCGACAGGCGCGTCTATCAGATGAATCGTACCGCAGAAGATGATGATTTTCTCGTCGTCAATCAGCGTTTTCACAGCTCTGATGCACTGCTCTTCAAGCCGATACACGGTTTCGGGGGTCATCGGCTTTCCAAGTGCATTTTCGACGATGCTTTTGAGATCGTTCTGATTTTCTTCCATGTTCAATCCTCCAATGAAATGTGAACCTCATATCCGTAATAATGACTTCTCCCCTTGTAGGTTGCGACGCCCTTTGTACCATCCGAGAAGTAAACGAAATACTCTTCTTCCCCGTCGACCTTGTCGGTCACGTCCGGTAGGAACGGAAGCACAGTATCGGGTGCATTGGTGAGAAAAATGCTTTTACCGGATATGAGGATATCGCCGTCTTTCAGCATCCTTCTTATGATATCTTCGCACCTCCGCTCGACTACGTAAAGGCATCTCTGAGCATCATAAACACGCATTGCTGAATCTGCGATGTTTTGGAACGGGTCTTCTCTTTGAATCAGCATGGCTTCTTCCTCTCGCTGTCGACCAGCCATGAGATGTACTGTCGGCATGTCCCGCTGAAATCCGCAACGCTGACATACGTTCCGGGTGGAAATCTCTTGGTCTTCGACACATGATCCTCGCAGTCCTTGAACGGGCACGCATCGTTGGCACAGTATGTGATGTCGTACGGGCAAACAGGCATTACGTTTTACCTCCGTCCCCGATGGCGAGGCGTCCGCTTTGGAACGCCTCGTAGATTGTCCGCTCGTTCTGATCCACTAACTTCGGGAAGAACAGCTCGTCCATCGTGGCCTGCTCTGTCTCCACCAGCGCCACTTGCGCAGCAATCCAGTCTTTCAGGTTTCGCCACGCGATGCGCTCAGCCTGCTCGTCATCGCATTTAGAGCGTTCCTTTGCCATGACAGCCTTGACGCCCTCCGGTTTGGCTTCCAGCCGAAAGCCGCGAAGCATTCCGCAGCATTCCAGCGCGAATGTGACGGCGGTGACTCGCCCGCCTGCGTCGTAGTCCATCATCACCTTGCGGGCGCCGTGGGCGGCGAGGATGCCTTGAATCTCGCCGACGGTCTGAACCGCCGGCACCTTGGTCGTGTAGTTCTTAATCGGCATCTGCAGTCCTCCTCTCAGTCGATGAACCGGATATTCTCCGCCGCGGTGTTCCACACCTTACCGTGCTCGTCCTCGACAATGCCTGTCGTGACAGGGACGGCTCCATTATCGAACTCCTCGAACGTGCTTCCCCATGTGTGGAACCATGCGGCAAATTCATCCTCGCGCCAACCGTCGTTCGTGCGCTCATACACATGGGCGATACACTTGCGGCAGTTCGGCGCAGGCGGTTTCCCACGCAGAGGCCCTCCCTCTTGCCACGGGCGGAACTGCTGGATCTTCTCCAGCAGGCCCTTCGGATTGCCGTCGAAGAGCAAGGCTCGGTCATCGACGTAGACTTTTGCGGGCGGCTTTTCCGCCGCCACATCATCGACCTCAATGCCGTTCTCCCGAAGGTAGCGCCGCACCGCTCCCATGCCTTCAGGCGTGGCGCATCTGGTGGACACGACCACCACTCTGTACCCCGCAGCTCTGATCCGCTTGATTTCTTCGTCAATGAGCGGCACGGGCGGGTCGGGTACAACGTCTACGCCCTGCCAGCCACTCACATAGGAATGAATGACGCCGTCAAAATCCAGCACCACATTCGGCTGATACTTCATCTCCCAAGCCATTACTGCGCCTCCTTGCCGGTTCCGGTGCTGCCCCAGCCGCCACGGTTCGGGTTGCCGAGATCCTCGACCTGCTCGAACTCAACAGGCTCGTCCTGCTTCACGAGCCGGAACTGGCAGATGCGCGTCCCCTTCGGGATTTCCGTATGACGGATGGCAACCGCTGGGAATCCCCAGATGTCATCGTTACCGCAGTAGCTATGCTCGATGATGCCCACGCTGTTCGCCATGATGACGCCGAAGTTCTTGCAGGTCGAGCTTCTGGGAACGACCTGCGCATAGTAGCCGGCAGGAAGTTCCATCGCAATGCCGAGCGAAATAATTTTGAAGTCCAACGGCTCCAGAACGATGTCCTCGGCGGTGTAAAGGTCAACCCACTCGCCATGTGACTCGGGCAGCGGGTTCCCGTGCGTGTTGATTTTGACTTTCATGTTAAGCCCTCCTTGATGTTTCGTATCTGTAATCGTAGCCATCGAGCCTGTACGGGTCTTTCACTTTACCCGTACATCTGGCCCAAATGGCGTTTTGGCTGATGTAGTTCTTCTTGGCCGCCTCTCGTCCCGAAGAGTAAATGGCAACCACTTGACCGTCCTGATCGACCTTTATCACGGCTTTGCGCCGGTTCGCGCTGGAGAGTTTGCCGCTGACCTGCTTGCTGGCGAATGAGAGGTTCACCAGCTCACAATCCATCTTCGCCCCGTTCCGATGGATGATGTTATACCCCGGCCGGCGGCCACCCATGAAGGCGTCGGCCATGAGCCACACAACAGGCACATCTACTTTTCGGTTGTCCGCTGTCCGCATCTTCACGCAGGCACGGGTTCGTCCGCTGATGTACGGCTTCAGGACGTACCACTCGCCACTCTCCAGTTCCTTTCGGACGACCGCTTCGCGGTTGATTTGGTATCGGAAGCGATAGCCGGGGATTTCTACCCATTCCGCGCTGTCAGGTGTTTGGCTTTAACACCGCTTCGCGCTCATGCCTTGTCTCCGGTTTCGTCCAGATAGGTCGCCTGCAGATCGGCGATGTGCAGCAAGACGGCCAGCGGGAACTTGTCAAAGGCGTTGCCAACGCTGTACCCGCCGCCTTGGAAGTCGTTATCCGAGAACCCCATGTGCCAACGGATCGCCATAGCCTCCTCGCGGCTCAGGCGCATAAACCCAGAGATGATGTAGACGCTCTTCTCACCGTGCCCGTAAGGCAGCTTGTCATCGACCACATAGAACGGGTACTGCTCCCACCTGCCCTGATCGTTCTTGCGGTTGCGCATCTCGACCGCATAGAAGTTCGCTTTGCAGATGTCGTGAAGCAGACCACAAACCGCAATCGTCTCCATCGACGGCTCGTTGAAGCCCGGAGTGATGGTTGCTTCGTTGGCGCAAATCGCCTTCATGCGCTCAAACACATGGAGGCTGTGCTCAAGCAACCCGCCGGGGCTGGACAGGTGGAAACGGGTGCTGGCCGGTGCCGTAAAGAAGTCCGAGGACTCGATCCACGCCAGCAGCTTGTCAGCGCCCGGTCGCGTGATATTCTCTGTGTACGCCTTGATAAACTTGTCTTTCATGCTCATATCCTCCTCAAAAATACATCATGCTCAGTGCCCAAGACGCCAGATGCAGAACGCCCGCAGCCGCGAACAGCGCGATATAGACGTGCTTACCTCTGCCGCTCTCGCCGATGACGCCGACGGTTGCCAGCACCATCACGATCATCGTAAACACCTGAAAGAACTTCACTTCACATACGCCTCCTTCCATGCTTCGATTGCTTCGTCGCAGAACTCCCCGTCGCACTGACCAACGACGCCCTTTCTGCCCTCGCAGTATTCGCACAGATCTGTTTCGAGCATATCGACAATCTGGTCATCGGTCATGTCCCCGTAATACTCGGCGTTGGTGAGCTTCACCGCAATGAAGATGCGCCCGCCGTCAACGAACTGCTGACAGAGCTTCAGCTTCCACTCACCCAGCACAGCCTTGTGCATAGTCTTCTTGGTGCGAGGGCCAAAATGGACGATGAACCAGTCGTGCTCCAGCAATTCGGCCACGCTGTCAACACGGTCGCCCTGCTTGTACTTCCTTTTCATTTTCATACTCCCTCCTAAAATCCATTCCATATCTGCTTGCCGTGATACTCGAAGCACTCGGCGTCGCAGCAGTCTTCGTGCGTCAGATCCGCAAGCCGTTTGCGGCTGCGGGAGATGAACAGGTCGGAGTCCATAGGTGGTTTCGGGTTCCTATCCCTCAACAGCTCGTCTACCTCCAGCAAACTCGCGTAGGTCTGTGGCTGATGTTCCTTGAGGTGCTCGAAGAAATGGTTCCGGTGGAACGGGCAGAAGCAGCAGGCAGACGCCTTGGTGTCCAGCCCCCAGACATCCAGTATGTAGGCGTAGTTGTCAGCCCTCGTCAGCTCCATGTCCACCAACGGAAAACGGTTCACAAACATCGGATTCGGGCTGTCCTTGCACCGCTGTCTTTCCTCGAAGCTGAACCCCATGTGCATCTCGTGGGCCTTCTTGTCCTCGTCGCGGAGCCGCTGGCCTTTCTTGTAGCCGAGCACTTCCCAGCGGACGAACTTTGAGATGCGCTCCACCTTGTAGTCGAGGGTGCAGTTTCGCGGCATCCTTGACTTGTGACCGTCATCCCGCAGCGTCCACCATGGGATGCTGACCGTGCGGCGTCTCCCGAAGTTCTGCATCAGATCCCGATGCAGCGGCGCGTCCAGCATCTCATATCGAATGCCGGCGGTGTCACAGGCTCGGTGTACGAACTCGGCCTGTTGCATGACCCACGTGGGCTCGAAGCCGAGGTCGCAGAAGACGACCAGATCGTAAACCGGAACCAGCGGGTACGGGCGTTCGTGGCCTTTGCGCTCGGCGTCCACATTCTCACAGGACATCAGGGCCAAGGCCGTCGATTGCATTCCCGCGCCGAAGGACAAAATCTTCACGTCTGCCCCTCTGCGCTTTCCCCGCGTCGGAACTCAGCGGCCATCGTATCTGCAGCCTCGCGGCTGATGCCGATTGCCTCGAACTGCTGGTAAATCTCCTCGCGGTCTTCGGGAGCTGCGGACACCAACGCAAAGGTCAATTCGGCATCCGTCGGAGCGGGCTTCTCAGGTTCTTCCGCCTCTTCGGCTTCAAGGCTCTGCGCCAATCCCTCTTTGTACTCAGCGATTTTCAGCTTGCCGAACTCAATCACGGCTGTCATGTAGTCCTCATGCTCAAAACCGCCTTCCTCGAACTCACGGCTCCAATTCAGGATGTGGTGGAACAGGTCGCGGCTGTCAATCTCGCCACAGTCGGACCCGAGCATCTGCGCCGCCAGCGCCGAGAGGTCATAGACACACTCGCAAAGACGGATCTCGCCGTCCTTGTCCGTCGAGGCCACAAACTTCTCGCCGGCATCGCTATAACCGCAGGTCTTGCAGTCCCAGACGTCTTCCCTGTCGGGCTCATGCGTGACTTCGATGCAGTCGTTCAGGCACCGAACAAACGTGCCGCTGTCATCCAGTTCCCAGTCCTGCGTGACGTGCGCCGTCGCGCAAAAGGTTTTGCCGCCGCATCGTGGGCAGCGCAGAACCTCATTTTCTTTCAAAATCATTCCTCGGGCCACCCTTCCATTTCTTCCTTGAAGTAGTCCTCGTCGCCATCGTCGCAGGCGCCGGACATAATCTGCTTGCCCTTGTAGAGTACGAAATACCACATCCCGTCGGGGTTCCCCACCATCTTGCGCCATGCCGCCGCAAAGTCGGCAACGCTGTTGAAAACATAGCAGGTGCGGATCGTGGCTGCGTCCTTGAAGTCGTCCACGAAGTTTTCCGCATCCTTCTCGGGGTCGCTGTCGTTCACGAACATCATAACGACCAGTCCCTTCGGGATAGCCACGTCGAAGGACTGCCCGCATTTCGGACAAATCCCCTTCCAGCCAAGGCCGTCACGCACGATGGCCTCGTCAAACTCGAACCCGCAGTCCGCACAGGTCAATTTCATTTCAAACCCTCCTCAAACATTTCGATGTAACTGTTCGCACTCTGGAACTGGCGTTCCACCTCCGCCTCCGTCCCAGCCGTGAAGCAGTACCGCGCTACCGCGTAACCATTCTTGCTGATCCACCAGCTCGTCTTTCTGTTGAACGCATTTCTGGCCGGGGAGAAAACGTAATCCCCGAAAATCCGCGGCTCCGGTATCGGCTTCGCCGCCGCTTCTGCGGCTTTGGCCTTTGCCTGCCACCATTTCAGCTTGCGGTCGAGCGAGTCGAACGCTCGGGCGAAGTCGCAGGGAGCGTCGCCGTAGCAGACATCTCTGCAGCTCTTACGGTACGGGCACAGTCTGCATCTCTTCATCAGAACGCCCTCCGGTACACACGCTTGACGCTGATGAACGCCGCCTCCGGGTGCTTCAGCAGGTAGAACCGCCGCTGGCTCTCGTTCGGGTAGGTGTTCCCGTTTTCGAGGCGGCCGAGCAGATGGTGGTTCTCGTCGAAGAGTTCCACGAAGTAGGCCGTCTCCACGCCCATGTTCGGGTCATCCTTGGCGTAATCGTCGAGGACAGGCAGGTGCTCAACCTGCGTTCCATCTCTTTTCAGGTACATATCAGATCCTCCTATTCCATCGCGGCTCTCAGGGCCTCGATTGCTTCCGTGATATTGTCGTGTGCCGTGTCCAGATTGTCAGCCGCGGCTTCGATGGCCGCATAGCGTTCGCTGCCCTCCAGCCCCTCAGGGGCGTTGTCGAACTTCTCCTGCTCGTCATCGCGCAGGCTCTCTACCTCGTCACCGAGGACTTCAAGGGCGTTGACGATTTTCTCAATGACCGCCCGTGTCGCTTTGTTCATGGCTCCTCCTCAATAATCGGCGTCGAGGTTTTCATCTCGCTCGTCGTACTTGACCCCGTCGTAGCCGGTGGTCGTCATGATGCGCTCGTAGCATCTCGCGCAGACACGGCGGAACGGGATGCCGTAGTAGTCACGGGTGCCGTACATCTCGAACGGGCGCGTCTCCTTGCCGCACTTCGGGCAGGTCTCTTTCACCAGCCGATAGCCCGGAAGCGACGTCAGGTGGCCGCCGTCGTCAATCAGGAAGTCATCCCATGTGCCGTCATCGAACAGTTTGCAGGCGGCCTCATACGCGCTGTCAAAGCTGTCGTGCTCAGACAGCGGCTTGTGGTAGTGGCAGCCGGCGACCACGTCCTCGACTTTCAAAATCACGCCGCCACGCCCGCACTTCGGACAATCCTCGCCGATCTGTTTCTCGCAACCGCAGAACGGGCAGTTCACTTTCTCCTTTCCCATCAGTTCTCCTCCTTGCCGAGCCAGACCAACAAACGGATCTGGTCGTGCATCGTCACAAGCCTGTGCTGGGCCTCTGCCAGCTCCTCAATCATGACTGGCACAAACTTGATGATGTCGTCCACATCGGAAGTCGAGATGTACTGTCGCAGCTCCATGACCTTTCTGGCCTGCCAGCACCCCGTCTCTTCAATCTTCTGGCTCAGTTCCTCGACCTTGCGGTCAATCGAGTTCTTCAGGTCGCCCATGATGAAACCTCCTTATCGTCTGCTTGCTCTGCGCCGCTGACGGGCAAGCCGTCTCTGGCGAAGTTCTTCTCTGTACTGACGCTCTACCTCTTCGTCGTCCTCGTAATCAGGCAGGCGGTCGAGGTATCGCTGGATGAACGGGATGTGCGGGAAAATGTAGTCGGCGATCAGAGCGCCGATGCCGAGGATGCCGAGGAACACGGCCAGAAATGCGAAGTCAACGATTGCCTCGCCCAACAGTTCGGGTGTCATTTTGCCGCCCCCTTCATCATGTTCTGAAGTTCGTACTTCACGAAGTCATCGGCCAAACAGGTCGCCTCTTCCTCAAGCTCGTCGGCCCATCCGCTCAGGTACTCCTTTCGAGCGGCCGTGTTCATCCAATTTTCTTTTCTCAACCCGGCGGATGCGAGAACAATGCAGCCGTCTGCTCCCACACCGTACAGTTGAGAGCCGTGCTTTTGCTCCCACTCAATCTCCGCGTCGATGGTTTCCGCATCAGCCTTGATGATGTACTCGACCACCGAATGGTCGAAATCGTATCGGAACAGCTTGCCGCTGACCTTGACCGGATTGCTTTTCACAGGTTGTACGCCTCCTTGCCCGCTTTCCATTCCTTCATGAAGTCCTTGTAGTCTTCCTTGCCATCCACGGCCACTTCCGCCCATAGGAACCCCGGTTCTCCAAAGATGTCGAAGTCGTAGCCCGTCTCCTCCAGAATTGCTACCACCTTGTCTTCCTCTTCTTCGGTGAAAGAGATAATTGCCGCCGGTTCAAGCGGTCTCACCAGCTTGTCGCCGAAGGAGTTCACCGTCTGGCGTCCCTTGTACTGCACGTTCATGTTCTTGCCTCCTGCCTCACATCTGAATTTCAAACCGGCTGAAATCATCGTTTGCTGTCAGCACGTACTCTTTACGGTTGACAGCCACGGGAACGCGCTCGCCGTCTCTATATGCTGACGTTTCCATGTAGCCGGCCCAGCGGTCATCGCCCTCTTTGCGGGTCAGAGTCACGCGGGCATGGGGAGAAACGCTCAGCATATTCTCGGCTTCATACACGGTGAACGCCGTCATGTGACGTCCTTCAGCCTTGAGCTGCTCCGCAAGCTCTCTGGTGTTGTCGCTTGCAGCGGTCAGGGCATCCAGCAGATCCATGAGCGGGTACGTCTGGTTCAGCTTCATTTCTTGCCTCCGTTTTGCCATCTGGCTTCTTTGAATTATCCATGTGGTTATCTTATGTGTTAATTATACTTTATTACCTACCTATGTCAATAGGTTTTTGAATATTTTTACGAATATTTTTACCGCATATCATTATATCCGTTTACGCTTCTTGGGCAAATTCAGAACCTTTCTGCACGGCCCGTAGACGGCCTCTGGCGGCGTTTTGACAGCAGGGGGTGAAAGTATATAGGAAAAGGCGTAGCGTATCGTAGCGGTCTTGTAGGCGAATTTGGCGGTATGCTGAGGCTGTTGCGAGGAGAAAACTCCCGAAAACGCAAAAACACCCCCATCCCGGCCGAGGCCGAAATGGGGGTGTTCAATCTATCCGCTATGCAGTTGTCAGGGCCAGCGAGGGGGCGCAAGCCCTCTGCATAGCGGGCGTATCGGGCCGGAGGTCGAAGCCCGTTTACGCTTTCTTCAGGACAGCCTCCATGATGGCTCGCAGGATCTCGTCCTTGCGGGTCAGGCCGTCCAGCTCAATGCCGTATTCCTCCGCCTTCTTTTTCAGCTCGGGAACGGTCAGCTTGAGCAGCTCGATTGCGAGGTCAGCGGCGGCTACCGCCACATCAGTCTTCACCTCTTCGGGCGTCTTGACCACGCCCGCCTCGCTGTTCGCCTTGTATTCGTCGGCATACTTCCGCATCCAGTCGAAAATCGTCTGGGCGATGCTCTGAAGGCGCTCGGGGGTGAAGATTTTCTTCAGAGGGGCCGGGATCTTGACGTACAGGCCGTTGACGACCTGAGACATCTTTTCCGCGCCGGTCAGACCGGACGCCTCGGCCAGTGCAATGAGTTCGCTCACCGCACCGAGGACGTTGCCTCTGACCTTGAAGAAAAGCATGAAGCCGTAGGTGATCGCACAGATGGCGACCACAATGATTTCGAGTACGCTGAGAAAATCCATTGCATTTTCCTCCTGACTTGCGGCTCAGGGCCGCTTAATATTTTTCCTGCTTCGGGTGCCGCTGGTCATACTCTGGACACGGAAAAGGCTCCGTGTCGTGGCATTTCTGGCAGCACTCGTCGCAGGTGGGGCCGTATTTCTGATTGTAGATGCACGGCTTGACCTCTACGATCTCTTTTCCGCAGACCGCGCATCTCAGGATGCTCACGACGGCAGCTTGAGTTTCTGGCCGGGACGAATCACGGTCGAACTCAAGCCGTTCAGCGTCATGATTTCCTTGTAGCGGTTGCCGTTGCCGAGACGCTTCTGGGCAATGCCCCAGAGGGAGTCGCCCGCGACCACCGTGTAGGTGGACTGCTCCGCGCCAGAGTCGGCGCCGATGTCGGCGGTGTTGACCCAGCCGTAGACGGTGCAGCCGCCGCCCTGATTGACGAGGTGGTACGGGTGCTTCGCGCCCTTTGCGATACTCGTCACCTTGGCCTTG
>QWCV01001897.1_pt1 | contig 18528 bp, 13 predicted proteins | sample 1972621 | NCBI WGS metagenome assembly QWCV01 (sample SAMN09866699, study PRJNA288562) | Human gut metagenome isolate pre2_stool, whole genome shotgun sequencing... | isolation source: gut | host: Homo sapiens | place: USA: California | reverse complement strand
GTCTAGGTCATTGATCTGACAGGCTTCTGAAACTCTTGCTGATCTCGGCCTTGATGCCGCGCTGTGGTCTAGGTCATTGATCTGACAGGCTTCTGAAACGAGCGCAATCTACGTGAGCGCTCCGGGCCTGTGGTCTAGGTCATTGATCTGACAGGCTTCTGAAACACGCACACGGTCATCATCCAGCACGCCATCGTGGTCTAGGTCATTGATCTGACAGGCTTCTGAAACTCACGCTGGACATGTAAGCGCGCTTGGTCAGTGGTCTAGGTCATTGATCTGACAGGCTTCTGAAACCACGTGGTTTGCGCGTTGTTTTGTGATACGGTGGTCTAGGTCATTGATCTGACAGGCTTCTGAAACTGTTCCAGTAGTCCTCCATGTTCTTGCCGCGTGGTCTAGGTCATTGATCTGACAGGCTTCTGAAACCACGTTCAGTTGCGGCCACAGTCGGTTAATGTGGTCTAGGTCATTGATCTGACAGGCTTCTGAAACCGAAAAGTTAGATTCCACATAAGGGTTCGCGTGGTCTAGGTCATTGATCTGACAGGCTTCTGAAACACGTCGACTATGGCAACGCCGCATCGAATAGTGGTCTAGGTCATTGATCTGACAGGCTTCTGAAACGCCGCCAGTGTCCGTCATGCGTCCGAGTCGGTGGTCTAGGTCATTGATCTGACAGGCTTCTGAAACTGCGATCCGACCGACGACGCGATGCCGTGAGTGGTCTAGGTCATTGATCTGACAGGCTTCTGAAACAACCGGATTTACGTCGGGCAGGTGCTTAAAGTGGTCTAGGTCATTGATCTGACAGGCTTCTGAAACATGTCTCGTCACATCGTATACGGCGGAGTCGTGGTCTAGGTCATTGATCTGACAGGCTTCTGAAACTGCCGGGGCACCGGCGAAAATGCAATTGGCGTGGTCTAGGTCATTGATCTGACAGGCTTCTGAAACCGCAATCGTCGAAGACCGCGTAAATGACACGTGGTCTAGGTCATTGATCTGACAGGCTTCTGAAACTACTCGGAGATCGTGCGTAAAGCTCGGCAGGTGGTCTAGGTCATTGATCTGACAGGCTTCTGAAACGATAGTCACATTTTGCCTTGTAAGTTGTTCGTGGTCTAGGTCATTGATCTGACAGGCTTCTGAAACTGCGGGTGGTGTACACGTCGAGGTTGTTTGGTGGTCTAGGTCATTGATCTGACAGGCTTCTGAAACGCGAAGGCCGGACGGGAGGAGAAGAAGAAGGTGGTCTAGGTCATTGATCTGACAGGCTTCTGAAACCGAGAAGCTAATCTATTTGGAACTGGCAGAGTGGTCTAGGTCATTGATCTGACAGGCTTCTGAAACTCAGCGAACAATTGCGCATCACAGTCGATAGTGGTCTAGGTCATTGATCTGACAGGCTTCTGAAACCCACCGTCGATGCCCCGGCGTCGTCGGTCGGTGGTCTAGGTCATTGATCTGACAGGCTTCTGAAACTGGTGTTCCAAGACGTATTGCGCGGCACCAGTGGTCTAGGTCATTGATCTGACAGGCTTCTGAAACTAGCTGGCCGACGTGTTCCGAATCGTTGATGTGGTCTAGGTCATTGATCTGACAGGCTTCTGAAACATGACCCATAAGCCCAGCACCACCAGCAAAGTGGTCTAGGTCATTGATCTGACAGGCTTCTGAAACCGACATTGCGTTATAGCGCGGCATGGCACTGTGGTCTAGGTCATTGATCTGACAGGCTTCTGAAACTTTATAACGTCGGACATTCGGCAGGAAATGGTGGTCTAGGTCATTGATCTGACAGGCTTCTGAAACACATGACCCCCTTTTTGGCGGATAAAATCAGTGGTCTAGGTCATTGATCTGACAGGCTTCTGAAACACCTTGATGCACAAGCAGGGCGACTCGTCCAGTGGTCTAGGTCATTGATCTGACAGGCTTCTGAAACCGATAGCCTTGGAGCTTCCTGAACAGTTCATGAGAACTGAACATAATCTCCATCAACATAATGGCTTCTTCCTTCTGTCAGGGTAACCCTTTTGTTGCAGCATTCCAGGTCAAGAAGCTGCATACCATTTTTTAATAGGTCTCTATGTAAATAAATCAATTGGTCGTTATTACAATATTGAGTTGTATGAAGCGTCACAAGCATCCTGTTCTCAGCAAGAGCACCGGCAGTATCAACCACCATCTGAATTTTATCAAATAGGGAACCCACAGAGCTCACATCAACACGTAATTTTGCCATTGAAATCGCAGTTTTCAAATCCAGCGAAGAAGAAATTTCCAGAGGCAAATCATCATCCCATATTTCATCTTGAATAAGCGTTTTTAACTCTACCTGCAACTCAAGCACTCTAGTTAATTTATCAACATCAAATTCATCTATTATTTTCTTAATTGCCGCTTTTTGGAATAGTGCATTGTAGTCAACAATATCAGCGCAATCCCCAACATATAATATTGATTTTGTTAAGACCGCGGTCTTACTCCCATCTCCCAGAACCACGTCATCACCAAACCCCTGTAGGCCCTCCACAAATTTAAACAAAAGTTCTGGCGACGATAATCCCAATACATTCAGCCCTAATTCAAGAGGCATCACATCGAGCGGATACATGACAATGCTATCAATCATATAATCACTGTCCGTTCATCCGAATTTCTTACATCCTCAATTCGATTTCCTAAAAGAAATTTGATTGAAGCATATTGCTTTTCCGTAATAATCAGTGACTGCACCAAACCTTCTTCAGGAACAAAACTCGCCACACGGCCTTCAAGAAAACCAGCCGATTCACGAGTGGTAGCGATTCTAGAATATACTGATTCTTGAACCATAATGAAACCTTCTCGCAACAGATTCTTTCGAAAAGTTGCGTATGCCTTACGCTCTGCTACTGTTTTCACAGGCAAATCAAAGAATATCAAAACCCTCATAACCCTATACCTCATCAATAAACCCCAATTCTGGCAATCTGTCATCTCCTGATAGGTAATGGAATGCATCACGAACAAAAATATTGATCAATTGCGTCAAACTAGTTCCAAATTCAGGCAAATCAGTGCGCAACAGCCGTATAAGCTCATTCTTCACTTCTGAGTTCAGAGTTTGTTCCCTTAGCTCAAACACTTTTGCATCAACAAATGGCCGAAAAGGCTCCATAAGGTCACAAGCAAGATTAAAAGGATTCTTCTCGCTATCATGATGGATGCCGAATTCAGTTAAATAGCCAAATTCTGCTATCTTTCGAGCGACTTCAGACATCACTAACGAATAGCCGTAATTTAACAATCCATTCGTTTCATTACTATCATCTGAGCGAACAAATTCATAGGTAAACAGTCTTGGAAAATACATATGAGCCGCGACCGCTTCACGGTTATCCGAATCTCCCGGCTGAACAGACGTGATTAATGTTTTCATCTTTTCTATATCAGGGAAAGCGCACTTTTCCTTTAATACGAAAATCTGATGAGCTATCTTTTCTTGCACGATTCGTTGCCATAATATGTTCTTTCGTTCTTCCGCCCAACCCATTTGTTGCACAATGCATACTCGTCTAGAGGATTCAGTTTCGTATGGGTTTGTTTCACCAATTGGGAGATGTTTATCATTGCAAAACACCACTTTGATATCCCGCTCAAGAAGAGATGCCATAGCGCTTGTGGTGATTACAGCTTGCGTTGTAGCAAACAGCACCATTCCAATATCATCGATTGGAATCTGAACAGTATCATCATCCGTTTGCACAACAAGCAAGTTCATCTTCATCGAAACTTTGCAATGTTGCGTCACTACAATATTCCGCCACGCCATACTCACTCCATCGTGGTTGTGGTATTCTGTTAAAGGATTGTTTGGTCGCAATCCGATTGTCTAGGTCGTTGACCTGACAGGCATATATTGAAATAAAGCAAGGTTTTTATAACCGAGCTTCAGAAGGATTAATGCCTTGCCTTATGGCTTTGGGCTTCCGGCAATGCCGGAAGCCCTTTTCATTTATTCAGCCTTTTTCAGTTCTGCAATAGTAATTTTCGTTTCAAATAGTCCAGACGGAGATTGAAAAACAAATTCGTCATCATCGGAGAAAGATACACTTCTAACACGTTTCCACTCGCTGGGGAGGCCAACCAACGAAAGGTTTGCACGACCAGGATCAGCATGAAGCGCGACAACAATCATCCCTAAAACATCCAACTGCTTGTCCAAATCAAGCTTCTCAAATTTAGTCCGCGCCTTAGCTAGCGTACTTTCTTCAACCCTGTGAAGCGGATAATGTTTATTTACCGCGTCGAATAATGCATCCCAAATTTGCATTATGTCTATTGAGCTTTTAGAAGTCCCACACTTCAGATAATCATCCAAGGCATTATATACATCACAATCCAGCCACAACTGTCGAGCATTATTCAATTCAGTAGCAGACTTTATTGTCATGCATGCCCCTTTATAGCGAATAAGCTGCATTGACGGAATATGTCGAAGCAAAATTTTCGCTTTTGCATATTCAGGCTTTTTTGCCACCAGTACTTTCTTCAATGCTTCATCCGAAGGGCAATCTCCCAACATCGAGTACTCCTGCATCGTGATGTTCACAAGACGTACTTTTCCCTTTAATTCGACAAGAATCGAATAAACCACCTTTGCGCTGGAGAAACCACCATACAAAGACGTATCGGCTTTATTTTTATCGAAAGCAATACCGTCATGCCCTTCTTTAACCGCAGCTCCATATCGCGTTTCGTTATATAGAGCGCCAAAACTATCCCCCACCTTCTGAGTGACAAGCATCTTACGATAATTCATCACTCTTCGGAGATAATCTTTATCAGCCTCACTCCACGCAATCTCACCAGTCTTAGGATTGATACGCTTATTTTCATCCGCCGAAGCCATAGAGCCGACAATAAAACCGAAGGCTTTACCGTGTTTACGGTCCCCCGCCTTCAATTTCTCACGATATCCTCTCAGGTAGTCCTGAAGATAGATATTATATGCATTCGCCGCTCCATCAGAAACTGCACCATTATCAAAGAAACCTCTGTTAACAGCAAACTGCCCAGCTACACCAAGACATAATGCATCCTGAGCATGGTGATAATCATTAATATCACGATTCTTATGTTCAAACCCGAGATATTGGCGCATCTCCTTGGTCAATTCGGAATTAAGTCCAATCACAGCAGAGCTATTTCCATACCTCCGCCGCATCAAAGTCGCCACATTCTTCATAATCTGACGAGTCTCTACCAGCGATCGCTCGACAAAACGCTCTTTCTCATGTCTACCGAAATCATTTTGTCGTACCAAACGTTCAAATTTAGTCTGGGAAATCAACCTATTATCCAACAGTTCCTGCCAAAAGCCTCTTCTTGCTTCTACTAGTTCCGGCAAATATGCAAAAGAGTCTGTTTTACGCGCATTGGCCGCACGGGACACAAGTACTCGATTGTCCAGGGAATCATTCTGCGTTACAGCTTGGGGAATAATATGATCGATATCGTAATCAGACGATAGCCTGTCGATATCCAGCTCTTCGCCCGTATACATATCCTTACCAAGCTGTGTGTAGTACAAGAACCACCGATCATCCTGAAGTCCTTTATCGTCGCTTGCCTCCAAGCGATCATAAATGTCACTGAATTCCTTTCTCAATCCAGCATTCTTGTACAACTCCAGCAAGCGATTCTTTCGAGAAGTGGTTCGCACGCTTGCCTGAATATCTCCGGCCAATTCTAGGAATATTCTCGATGGCTTCTTTCCAACGGCCTTAGAGATATCATCAATGAGTCGAACGGATTGGATGATTCCTCGTTTCACTTTCGGAGATACGTGAAGCTCGTCAACCATTGACTCCAACGATTGCTTTTTATCCGCTCCAAGATTCTGCTCATCAATCCATTCAGGAAAACCATAATTTTTATCAGTAATAATTTCCATAAAATTACGATCTTCAAAACGCATAATCTCAATGATGCTATGCTTCTGAGGGGCAAAATCATCACCAATCTTGCATTCGCCGACCTTGGTCGTAAGCAACTTCCTTGAAAGCTTGCCCCATCCCGTGTAGTGAGTCCTTGCCAACAATTCGCAATCACTATCGGACAGTCCATCAAGCATACGCAACTGATGCAGTAAAGTCTCTTTATCCTCAAACACAGTCTGGAGCTCGATTATCTGCTCCATAAGCTCTGAATCTTTATTCACCCGTTCTGCGCCGAAAATACGGCACAGTTTTCCATATGATGACATAGAGCTCATAAACTTTGACTCGCTCGCCAAACCAGACAGCTCATAGGTACGGCCATACTCTTTGCGGAGCAGATTTTCCGCAGCCTTTTTGGTGACTACACCGCCTTTCATAAACAAGTTACGAATCAGCAGCGTCTTTTCTTCTCGACCAAGTCGTTGACGACGACGGTTTTCCCATCGGTTGCCCGAACGAACCGATAAACGGACATTATTTAGTTCGTTAAGAACTTCATACTCCTGATACAACATGGAGTTCTTCGGCAAGGTCGCCTCACCTAGCAGATAGCTATCTGTATCCACGAGCCGTTCAATGAAACGCCTACCCGACTCATCCTTGTCAACCATCTTATCGAAATTCCAAGGAGTGATTTCTCCAGTTTTTTTACGCTTCATCCAATGGTTTTCGCCATTATCTGAAGGCTGCATTCCTTCCCGTTCTACCAATGGACCCACAAAATAAGGCACACGGAAAGTCAGCAAGCCTTCTATTTTATTGACTTGTTCACCGTTCTTTTCAAACGTATCCAAAAGGAACGGATAATATTTTCCTTGCTTTTCAAGAATTCTCCTAAGCTCATTTCGATGAAGCTGATACGGAATCACACCATTATCAGAGTCTCTTTGAACTGGGAAAAGCCGATCTTCATCAATTGCGTGCTTTAAATCCATTTTTTTGGATTCAGACAAATTAGAAGCCTCAATTAACTTCGAAAAATATTTATTTGCGTTCTGTCTTGTTTTTTCATACGTAGAAGTACCCCTGATGCTCCGACGTCGACCGTCAACCATTGTCCAGCCAACCAACTCACCATAATGCTTGTTGATTTCATCGGCATTGTCTTCCGTACGGAGCTCTTTTTTAATAAGATCCCAATTTCTTTGGTGTCGTGTGTAACTCGCACACATCGATTCAGAAACACTTTTTGCGTTACCAAGCAGTTGTTTCAGAGCGATAGCGCTATATTGTTTCTGCATTTTATCGAGCAACTCGCATTGTTCATCATCAAGCAAGCCCGAATCTACGACCTGAGCACGAACTTCCTCGTAATCAGATTTATTGAAATAAATACCAAGCGCTTTCTTTTCATCGCTGGTACGTTCTTCAGATGGGAAAATCTTCGCTAAATCAAGTTTATTTCCCTCTAGACCAGCAAAAATAGCCTTAATGACATTGATTTGTTCTTTTGGCAGTTCACACGACTCACAAATAACAGCAAGCGCATTTTCAACACGCATACTGCGAGAACCCTTTGTCGTGCACAACGTATCAGCAAGACGCTTTTTGTCGATTCCTGCCGTCCATGATCCATCCAGCTGCTCATCAAATACACACAGAATGATTTCACCGATAAGATTTAAAAGATTCTTTGAGTCGAATACACTCGAAGAATCCAAATCACCTTCAACAAGGAAATTACCTCGGTACTTCAACAGGTGATGGACAGCGAAATACACTTCTCGAATATCATGTTGCTTGTCATCTTCCATCAAAGTTTTGCGCAGATGATAAATTGTCGGATATTGTTTATAGAAACGTTTATCCTGATTCTTCGAATCGAATAAGACACCGCCATACCAATAATCCGCATTGTTCTCATCAGCAGGATGAACCCAGGAGTACTTCCTCCGCGCAAGGAATGACGGATCCACCTCTGCCAGGGGAGCATCAAAAATAGCATCAAGCATATGCAAACGCCAACGTCTACGAGAGTAGCGCCTACGAGTAGTACGAGCCATACGACGAGCTTCAGCAGTCTGCGCAGGCTCGAATAGCCTTACACCAATTAACTCACGCCCTTTAGCTCTCATCAACCGATAATCAGGAGTAAACGCGGCCCATCCAACGGAAGCATTACCGATATCCAAAGAAATTGCATAATTCGGAACTATTTTTTTGCGGCTCATAAGACCCCCGTTGGCTTAAAAACAATTAGCTATAGATTACACCTGATAACCCCTTTATCCGCATGGGACACGCTCGGCAATAACCCAAAATCTTTTTTTAAATTCAGACTAACCAAGATGAAAAAGCCGGGAACGGATGCGACGTTTAAATTACGACGAACCCAACTCCCGGCATCGCGACTGCTTCTCAAAGATGTGTGCTTGACTCACATGGATGGTACTGAGAACCATTCGCTTGCGATCTGTTTCCGCCGCGCATCCAACGCAACTCGACGCAGGCATGCGGCAGACACAAATCAAGTCTGTATCAATCTTCCAGCCGGCACAGAAGCCAGCCGAAAAGCCACAAACTACTTTAGTCACACGATTGAATAATCACAAATCGGTCACAAAAACCATGAAGCGGTATACACATCCGCATTATGTCATCCAAAGCTGCCATAATCACATACTCCTTACTTATAGGCGATGAATCGACTCTGATAATTACAAAAGTCAGTTGTTGCTATTATTTTTTTGAGAAATCTCTTGCGCTTTATGCTTAGATGATATGGCCTGATTTTTGTTCCGTCCTTATAGTGGGGCGGCTTGCGCCGCTTGGTTTGCATAATACTCGGTTTCGGTCCGTCCCGGTGTCCCGTAGCCCAAGGACTGGCGCAGACGCTTCGAGTTCCACCACGAGACCCACCGGAACGTCGCCAATTCCAGGTCCCTCAAATCCCGGAAGGGCTTGCGTCGCCAGACGAGCCCGGTCTTGTACGCGCCGTCGGCGCTCTCGGCCATGGCGTTGTCGTACGAGTCGCCGACCGTGCCGGCCGAGGGAAGCATGCCGAACTCCCCGACCCTGGTGGTGCACACGAGGCCGATGTACCGCGCGCCATGGTCGGAATGGTGCACGAGACCGTCCGTGCCGCCATGCGAGGCGGCCCATGACATCGCCTGTTCCAGCGCCTGCAGCGGCAGCTCCCTGGTGTCCATGGTGGTGGCGCACGCCCATCCGACGATCCTGCGGGCGAACACGTCGGCGGCGAACGCCGTGTGGCCGAACGAGCCGTTGGCCATGCGCGCGTAGGTGATGTCGGCCACGTGCGGCCGGTTCGGCGCCTCCGCCTCGAACCTGCGTTCCACGAGGTCGGGCCTGCCGCCCGCACCCTTCGCCGGTTTGGTGGTGACGGGCGTCCTGCCGCGGCGCACGCCGCGGATTCCCGATTCCCGCATGACGTTCATCACCTGGTCGCGGCCGATCTCGGCCGGATCCCGGCCCCGCGCCAACAACCGGGCGTGCGTCTTGCGGTACCCGTACACGGCCATGAAGAAATCGGCATGGATCTCGAGGATGTCGCGGGCCAGCGCCTCGTGCCTGGCGGCCATGCGGCTGACGGGCCTGGATTTGAACATGCGGTAGCCGCGCGGCGTGATGAACCCGCAGTCCAGCGAAGCGGCCAGCACCCTGCGGATCGGCCCGCCCCTGAAACGGTCCTTGAATTCGTCGATGTAAGCGACCATCAACGCCGTGTCGGGTCGAGCCGCGCCGCGGAAAAAGCCGACGCCGTCGTCAATATCTCGTTCGCCCGCCTCAATCGCGCGACCTCGGCCCGCAAACTCCTCAACTCCGCCATCGCGTCTTCGGCCGACTGCTTGGTCTCCGCCGCGACCGTGGCGTCCGTCTTGTCGCGCCAACGGCGCAGCGTCTCCGGCGCGGCCCCCAGATCCTTGGCGACCTGTTCGATCGCCTTGGTCTCCGACGAATACGAGCCGCGCGACTCGGTCGACAGCCTGACGGCCTTCGCCTTGAACTCCGGCGTGTATCTCGTTCCTTTTGCCATGGTTCCATCATCTCCCATCGAGTTAGGGGAAATGCGGAACAAAAATCAGTTCATATCAAGATGCTCTCCGCTGACATGAATATCCCAGAAGAAACATTGGCGAAAGCGCCTTATTATCTTCAAAATCCCCTTCCTTAAACAAAGCCATAACATCGTCGACTTCATTACAGAACCAGGAACCACCGTTTGCCGATTTAAGGTATGGCGTAAGCTGCTTCCACAATGTGCCCCACGTCGTATAGGGCTTCGCCGTGAAATTGCTCATCAATTTGATTGCATTGGTTGGACGGTCCTTGACTCCCTGCTTACGCAAGACGCTTTCCTCGAAATTGTCGGCAAGCGCCAACAACCTTCCATACAGGTAATCACGATCATCTCGATTCGGTTCAAGATACATGGTTATTACATCCTCCTGTCTATGCTGTTTTCTTGTTTCATCGATATAGTGTTTTTTCCATAGGCTGCAAGCGATTTCAAAATCACGACGCCAGACCCTGATATTGTCGTATCCCATAGGCCTGGTGACCTTATGGCATGCGGCATTCAAAATCGACATGGGAAATTGCGCTCCGCCAGAAAACTCCAAAATCCTCATTTGCTAACGAGATTGCATGCTTCCTGGCCAAACTTGGACGTCCTACACCGGCTTATGGAGCAGCATCATGGGACCGGTCGGTGACGCCGAATTCGTCACCAACTATGAAACCTACATGCGCTACGACGGACGAAGCAAGGCCAAGACGGTTCAACAGCTGATAGACAAGAGCAAAGACCTGGCTGACACGAATACTCCTGTCAATCCTGCTCGAATCAAAGGCTACGAGACGAACGTGAAGAGCGCCGGCAAGTTTAAGAGCGACGAAGTCCAATCGATTATCTACGAGAAGATGCCGGCACTCACCAACACTGTCGAACAAACCATGATCAAGAACGGCGTCGATGCTCTCATCTATCCGACCATGAGCTGTGTCGCCAGCGTCCGCCATGACGCCAAGGACAGCACCTACAAGTGCGACAGCGACGACCCATACGCCGCCTCCTATCTGGCTAGCAGCGCGCACCTGCCGGAAATCAGCGTCCCCGCCGGTCGTGACAGTCAGAACATGCCAATCGGACTCTCCTTCGCCGGCGCACAAGACAGCGAGCGAATACTACTAGGCCTCGCTGCCGCCTATGAGAAGATAAGTCCGTACAAGAACGGCGACGGTCTGGAGCTCGACTGATTTGAAAGAACAAAGTGGGTTTGCCTCACCATTGGAGCAAGCCCACTTTCGTTATTCACATTAATGGGATGAATCAATCAGTTTGACTTCTTCAGCGTGCTCTCCGTAGGTGAGCATCGTTGTCGAGCAACCATTGTCGGTTATGGCAATCGAATTGCCGATGCAGGTCCAACCAGTCCATGCTCCATCAACAACTGGACCGATATTACTAACTGAGAATACATCCACCCCGAATTTTGATGAGAGATGGTGGAAAGGCATCTTCCACTCCTCTCCATATGCTTCTCCTAATCGTTCAGGAGGTACAGCCCATGACGATGGTGCGAGAATCATCTTGGCGCCCATTTTCGCCATGGCTTCGCCAATCATGATCGATTCCATGTGGTTGTCGGCGCATATGTCGATGCCGATTCGACCATACTTAGTATCGAACACGTTGACCGATGTTCCGGAAGTATACATGTCTTCGACATCGGGAACGAGGTTGATTTTCCTATGCTTGCCTAACAGTTCCCCGGTATTTGAGATGAATACCGCGGAGTTATATATATGGTCGCCTTCACGTTCCGTGATTCCGGCGATGATACCGATATCGAAGTCGACCGCCATATCTCTTATTCTCTGATATGTACTCCCCTCTGGGATAGGTTCCGCCTGCTCGGGGGCCGAGTCAGCTGCCCATCCGAGGTCGCAGCATTCTGGGAACAGGGCGACATCGGCGTCCCCGACTAGGGACAGCAGCTCCCTCATATGCCACAGATTCCGGTTGAGCTCGTTGGGTTGCACACGCATTTGCATCATTGCGATGGTGGTCACAGTTAACTCCTCGTTGATCCTAAAAAATTGAGAAGGGTGGCCCGATGCAGTCGAAACATCAGGCCACGCCAACTCCTGAACGATTCCAAGCCGAAAGAGAAAGGGGATGGGAGCCTGGAACCCTTCAGAAGGCCTATCAGTGGGTGCCCTCGTATTCGCTGGCCCAACCGTCAACGTATGCGGTCTTCACCGCATCCCATTTTCCGGTGCCCTGCGCGTATTCGAGCATCGCACTGCCGACGCCGTCTTTCCACTGTTGGGAGGGCATGAACATAATGCCGGCCCAAGACACATCCTGCTTACCGGCGTCAGCCATCTCCTGATCGGCTTGGACAATCGGGTTCGACGACTTCATGTCACTGAACGACTTGAATGGCGTGACGAAGCCCATGTCATCGGTCATGGCCTTCTTACCCTTGTCACTGGTGATGACCCATTTGAGGAAGTCCTTGGTGGCTTGCTGGTCGGCTTCGGACACCTTGTTGTTGATGGCCCAGTAGTTGTCGCCAGAACCGGTCGCCAGACCCTTTTCCTCTTCGCCGGGCAGACCCATGTAGATTGGGATGGCGCCAACCATGTCGGCCTTGACGCCTTCCTTCTGCAGGTCACTCCACGCCCAGGTTCCGTTCTGGTAGAAAACACCCTCACCGAGAGCGAACTCAGAGGTCGCATCATTACCGGTCTTGGCGCTCAGTTCAGTCGGAGAGACGGTGGAATCCTTCAAATACAGGTCGAACGTCTGCTTGAACTCCGGAAGATAAGTGCCCTTGATGGTCGCAGGCTGTTCAGTCACACCGTCCAGCTCGTACGACAATGGGATGGCGGCCAACTGTTCCTTGAAACGCCAGTCGGAACTGGAGTCGAATCCGGCTGAGGTGAACGCGCCTTTGACGCCAAGATCATCCTTATGCTCTTGAATCTCATCAGCGACGGTCTTCAACGCTTTGAACCCGACCAAATCGTCGATGCTCTTGATGGTCGACCAGTCCGCCTGGAAATACTTATTGAGCAGATCCTTGTTGTAGATCAACCCGTAGGATTCGATGACGAACGGGACGCCAAGGATTTCACCGTTATCGCCTTTCAGTGCAGTGCTCTGGTCTCGCAGCTGCTTATAGGGTTCGCTGTCTGACATGTCGGCTGTGTACTTCTTCCAGCGGGCCAAGCCCACATTGCCGGACACCTGGAACAATGTCGGTGCATTGTCTTTCGCGATTTCGGATTTCAACGTCTGCTCATACGTGCCGGAGGCCGCGGTCTGCACGGTGGTTTTGATTCCGGTCTCCTTCTGATATTCTTCGGCCAACGCCTTCCACTTGTCGGAGGCTTCCGGCTTCAGATTCAGGTAATAGACACGACCCTTGTCGCTGTCACCACCTGTATCGGAGCCGCAGGCGGACACGCCGGCAATCATCATCAAGGCAGCCGTTGCTGTGGCGATTATCTTGATTGTCTTGTTCATCATTGAACCTTCCTTTTGTTTTCCTTTTCATTGAGACAAAAAGCTCTTACATGACCTCATACGTGAAGGTCTTCAATCGGTCGAGCACGTATTCGCTTTCCTCCAGCCACGGCAAACCGACCGGGAATATGTGTCCCAGTGCTTCGCCTTTTGCTGGTCGGATATCATGTAGCTCAAAATCGACATGGTTACGCGCCAATGCGTCAGCCAGTGCAAGTGACTCATATTGGATAAAGTCATCGCTACTGGTTGTCAGGAACAATGGCGGCAGCTTGCCGGTCAGATTCCTGAGCGAATAGATTTTCGAACACTCGGCTGCATCGATGAACCGGCCGAACAACGGTTTGGCGAGGATGCGAAGCAGATCCGGCTCATTATCGTCAGTGATCGGAGTATCATCCACATACTCACTGAGATCGAATTTGCCGGACACCAAGGCACCGAACCTAAGATTTGTCTGCTTGAATCCCAGTTTTTCCCGATCCAGCAATTCTGGGTCGGATTGGATTGCAAGCGTGTACAGGGATAGACAGCCTCCGGCGGAATCCCCGGTGATACCCATACGATTCGGGTCGATCGGGTACTCATCCGCATGATTCTGCAACCAGCCAATGGCCGCATTCACGTCCTGCAATTGTCCGAGGAAATCGGCTTGTGGGTAAACGCGATAGCTGATGGAGATAACCGCGAATCCGCGTCGGGCCAATGCGATGCAGAAGTTGCGGTTGAGCTCCTTGTAGCCGTAGACAAATCCGCCTCCGTGCACGTCGATGTAGACAGGCAAATTGCGAGCGGCGCACATTATCGCGTCGTGTGGAATGTAGATGTCGAGTTGGTGGGCTCGGGTCCCATCGTCGATGTACGGGATGTCGGTAAATTCGTCGATATCATCGACTGCACCGTAGTAAGGCATGCGGTTGCGGTCAGTTGTGCTGCAGTCGACGCGCATTTGCAGGATGACGTCGTAAATGTTCTTGGGAAGACCTTCCAAGTCTTCCTCAACCGGCGTCCATGCCTGATATTCCTGCCGATTTTCGGCAGAGATTTCGACACTCATTGTCGTCCTCCTTGTTGCGTTTGCTTCGTTGCTTGCGCTTTGAATTGCTGACAGTTTATATCCAGCGGAGTTTCTTTGCAAACGAAAGCAATGTTCGGGCGTGGCGCATTTTCGTTGTAATTTAAGGGGGTTTGCTCAGTTTCGTTGCTGTTCTATCGATTTATTCATGTCTTATTTTGCAATCGTTTGTTTTCTGATGCCGACGACTCTTTCCAAAATGAATAGTTCTCCATAATCTGTAAAGTGAGCTGCTTACCCATTGCGATATCCGGCAGATACCTTTCCATGCTGTCTTCATCTTTCAATGGATAGACATACACATTCTTTGGTTCTACCGATTCACCATTCCTATTACAGCGCCCAGCGGCCTGCATAATACTGTCCAGACCAGCCATCGCCCTGACCACGCAAGCAAACGAAATGTCAACACCTGCCTCAATAAGCTGTGTGCTCACACAAATCACAGGTTTCGGATTACCTGGATCAAGTAGCGCACCGATTCTGTTCAGACAATCCGTTCTATGCCTTCCACACATGGCAGTACTGAGACGAATCAGCTCAAACTCATGATTCACATCAAGTCGTTCCAAGCATTGGAAAATCTCACGCGCTTCCTTTTTCAGGTTGACGATTGCCAAGCAATTGCCGTTCTTCCGCGCCTGCTGATAAATAATCTGCCCTAGTTCATCGCAGCTTTTATTTTCAGTTGAAGCAACAATTCTTGTACGTCGAAGCTTGTCTTCATAGCTTTCCGTTTCAGCAATAAGATCAGGCTTTTCCGAAAGAAGCAGATTCTCTCGTTTGGTTTTTTCAAGTAACGGCTGCGTCGCAGAGCACAAAAGAATCGTTGAATTGGTAATCTTCGATAGGAAGCTGACGATCTCATTGAATAGATTGATTGTGTTCATCGGCAACGACTGTATTTCATCAAAAATGATGACACTGTCGGCCATATTATGGAATTTCCGGAGTTTGGTTCCGCGAGCAGACATGACAGTCTCAAGGAATTCCACCATAGTGGTAACAATTATCGGATTGTCCCAACGCTCTGCCGCCAACTTGCGCTGATGCTCCCCGGCATCCTCAAACTCACTCGACGCATTATCCGCTACATCAGCGGAGCGTTGCATACCTGCAGTGGAGTAATGCTCCAATAGAACATCGCTATCGGCGTTCAGACCAAGTACATCTCGGAAAGTCTTTGCCGTCTGAGTTGTGATAGACAAATATGGAATCACGTAAATGATCCGGTGCTTTCCTGTCTTCAGCGCATGATGCAACGCAAAATTTAGCGACGCCAACGTTTTACCGCCGCCAGTCGGAATCGACAAACGATAAATCCCGGTTTCCCGCGCCCCCGCCAAACAACACTGTTCATTAATCTGATGTCTTATCCTGTTTATTTCCGAACTCGAATCAAAAGATCTCATGCTTTTATCGAGTCGACTAATCAGATTCTGCCAATCAACCGTATTAGGCCGATACTGTTTTCGGGTCTCGAAACAAGCAGCATCCGTCCTATCCGCATCCACCAGTCGCGAATAAATCAGTTTAACGAGCAAACCTAGATAGAAGTATATGCTATCTTTCGACATCCCCAGCGATTTAATTTTCTTCAGGAAACAAGCGATATCTTCCGCTGAACCTCGGAAATTCGATTGCAGATCGAGCGCCAAACCGTTAAGCCCCCGCTTGATTTCTTGATACGCATACTTCTCGTTGCTTTTGTCCGACTCCGTGAACCCAAGAAGAAAAGCTCTATTCCCGGACTCGTCAATGCAATCAGGAAGACCTCCGTGATGTTTAGAAATGGCAAGCTCAAGAATTTCCTTTGCTATCTCTTCAATTTCCCCTTTCGACTCGAAAAAATCATTGACGACAAACGCCCCTTGACGGGCATGCTGCACATCTCCCCTATGCCCATCATCCGATAACAGATATGTTTGAAACTGCTGAGCAACCTTCCCGACATCATGCAAGACGGCTGCCGTACGTGAAATATCAGCGAATTCATCCTCGAAACCACTAGCCAATCTTCCTGCACCATGAAGATGGTCATACAAAGTCTGAGTATTGCCTTCCTCATCTTTACGAGCTAATAGAACCATAACCCGCTCCTTTACAGATACCCCCTGAATAGTCTTTACTCTACCGCATTCCAGCAAAAGATAAAACCGAAATGATTGATTCGAAGATTATCGTCGCCAAATACCTGTGCATACGTAGTACACCCCAACACAAATAGCAGTGGGGGTGTGTTTCTCCTGCCAAACTCGACAGGAGAAACACACCCCCGTACTATCGTCAGTCAGCCACCCAGCCAACTACCTCAGGCCTTCGCAACCTCCACGCCCAGCTCGGCGCCGGCTTCGACGCTTACACTGTCGGACGAAGTGTCGTGTGCCACGAGGTCCTTGAATCGTTCGACCTTGGCCACATCGTCCGCGGGCACGGTCACCTTCAGCGTGATGCGGTCGGAGATTTCCAGGCCGGCGGCCTTACGAGCTTCCTGCACGGCGCGGATCACGTCGCGGGCGTAGCCTTCGGCCAGCAGATCATCGTTGAGCTCGGTGTCAAGGATCACGAAGCCACCGGTCGGCAGCGCGGCGGACACGGAGTTCGCGGCCTCATGCGCGTTCTCTTCCTCCACGCGGTTGATCAGCTCGTATTCGCCTTCCTCAAGCGCGATCTCACCGTTCGGCGTCTCGCACACCGGTGCACCGTCCGCATTAACATGCCACGCACCGCTCTTGGACGCCTTAATCGCGAACTGCACGTCCTTACGCAGACGCTTGCCGGCCACACGCGCGTTCACGCGCAGCTCGTTCACGATCTTCAAGCCCTGGGAACCGGCATCCTCCAGCGTGCAGAATTCAACGTCCTTCACATTCAGTTCGGACTTCAGAATATCGGCGTACGCGGCCACGGCCTGCGGATCCTCAACCACCACGGTCAGCTTGGCGAGCGGCTGGCGCACGCGAATCTGCTTGGCCTTACGCATGGAAAGCGTGCCGGAGACAACCTCACGCACCTTCTCCATCGCAGCCACCAGCGCGGCGTCATCCTGCAGCACAGCACCCAATTCGGTGGTTTCGCCGGTCAGCTTATCCTTCAGGAACGGCCAGTCGGCCAGATGCACGGATTCGCCACCGGTCAGACCACGCCACACGGCTTCGGCTTCCATCGGAGCCAGCGGGGCCAGCACGCGCATGAAGGTTTCGAGCACGGTGTACAGCGTGTTGAACGCGTTCTCATCGCCCGCACCGAAACGTTCACGGGTGTTGCGGATATACCAGTTGGTCAGCACGTCGATGAAGCCGGACACCGCATCGCACGCGTCGGAAATATAGAAATTATCCAGCGAGTGCTGGGTCTGTTCGACCAGGCGGCGCAGACGGGCCAGCAGGTAGCGGTCCATTTCCGGCAGCTTCACCACTTCGTCGGCACGCAGCATACGGGCGTCATACCCGGCGGCGTTCGCGTACAGCGTGAAGAAGTAGTAGGAGCTCCACACCGGCAGCATGACCTGGCGGACGGTGTCGCGGATGCCATCGGCGGTGACGATGAGGTTGCCGCCGCGCAGAATCGGCGAGCTCATCAGGAACCAGCGCATGGCGTCGGAGCCGAAGTCGTTGAACACGCCGTTCACGTCCGGATAGTTGCGCAGATGCTTCGACATCTTCTGTCCGTCGGAGCCGAGCACTATGCCGTGGCAGATCACGTTCTTGAACGCCGGCCTGTCGAACAGGGCGGTGGCCATGACGTGCTGCACGTAGAACCAGCCACGGGTCTGGCCGATGTATTCCACGATGTAGTCGCACGGGAAGTGCTGTTCGAAGGTTTCCTTGTTCTCGAACGGGTAATGGTACTGGGCGAAGCTCATGGAACCGGATTCGAACCAGCAGTCCATCACGTCGCTGATGCGGTGCATGTGGCTCTTGCCGGTCGGATCGTCCGGGTTGACGCGGGTCAGCTCGTCGATG
>QWCV01001886.1_pt1 | contig 18619 bp, 19 predicted proteins | sample 1972621 | NCBI WGS metagenome assembly QWCV01 (sample SAMN09866699, study PRJNA288562) | Human gut metagenome isolate pre2_stool, whole genome shotgun sequencing... | isolation source: gut | host: Homo sapiens | place: USA: California | reverse complement strand
TGTAAGATCAATGTTTTCCAACGATGCGGTCAGAGAACTCTGCAATCCCTCTTGAAGTCCGGCATCAGTTTCAGACATATCCACGGACGACATCGCCTCGCCGATTTTTTGGTTCATAAGAACCCCTACGTCCGTAAGGTCGATATTTTCTACCGATGTCATGAGAGAGGTTTGCAATCCCTCCTGTAATCCTGCGACGGATTCAGACATATCCATAGAAGACATATCCTCTCCAAGTTTTTGTGTCACGGCAGCTCCCGCTTCTGTGAAGTCCGCGTTTTCTATCCCGCTTTTCACCATGCTGTTGACGTTCTCACTCATATCAACGCCGCTTCCTTCCAGTGCTGACGTCATTTGATCCGGAAGAGATCTTGCAACCTGCCCCATCATTTCCGCAATAGCGGATTGTGTTGTAGCTTCAAGCCCGTCAAGGTCTAATGCCTCTATTGCAGATTGTAGCCCTTCGCCTTCCATAGACCACTGAGTAGCATCGATTCCATTAGCCATTGCATTATGCATAGCCGTTCCAAGACGCTCCGCCACCGTTCCCTCAAGATCTGGTAGTATTCCATCTAACTCACTTCCAAATGAATCAGCAATCGACTGCAGCTCAAAGCTTTCCACTCTGACGGACAGATCCGTGATTTTTGCCTGGTATCCTTCTGTGAGCGCTTGAAGCTGTTCATCGAATTGCTCTTGAGATATTGTGCCGTACTGAAGCTGTAAATTAAGGTTCGTCAAATCAATCTGTAATGCCTCATCGTATTGAGACGCCGCTTCCTGTACATTTGCCTGAATTTCAGACACCAGAGAAGCGAAAGAGTCAGCATCCAGTGATGCCCCGGAGTATTTGATTTTTAAGCTCTGGAAACTTGCTTCCGTTTCAGCCTGACTGATCTGGTTTGTGATATCGGCAATCTGATTTTGGAGATTCGTAATTTCTGTCTGTTCGTCAAGCGTGATCACTCCGTCTTCCAGAGCAACATTAACCTTCGCTTTCAGATCTCCGCCAAGGCTCTCGATCTGAGACTGCAGATCCGAATACATCTGATTTAGCCCTGTTGTCATATCGGTTTCATTTCCCGGCTCCACCAGAAGATCTATAGCCGCGGTTGCCTCGTAATGTTTATCTTCGAGATACTGCTTTGAGCTTTCGATCATGGCGTCAACAGCCGAAATATATTCCGATATGTCTCCTTCATCAAGCTCCATACCGAGGGATGCTTTCCAGTTCAGCTTGTCCATGGTCTGGAACGAGCTCTGCAGAGTAGCAAGAGAACTGTCTGCGGTCTCTGCTGCTGCGGAGAATTTGTTCAGCGCCTCTGCCTGATCCGCAAACACGATCTGTTTCGCAGCTTCCTGGATTTCCTGCATAGACAGCTTTATATCCCCGAAGCTATCCCGGATCTTATTCGATGTCGCTTCCTGCATCATGGCGCCGAACTGTTCAGCTGACACATTTGTATCGTCAAAAGCCTCTTTCAGTTCTTGACTGTCGAACTTCGCTCCCTCTAAAGCATACTTGCTCTTCTGTTCCAGATTTTCCGCCGCTGCCGCAGCTTCCTCATAATCCTCTTTTACTTTATTTCCCCCAAACCATCCGGCAAGACCACCGATTCCGGCACCAACCAAAGTACCGATTCCTGGGCCCAAAATAGCAGTTCCTATAGCTGCTCCTGTAAGTGCACCGCCCGCTGTTAGACCAGCAGATGTGGCGGATGCTTTTGCTTTCTCTACATCACCTTTTTTATATGCCTTGTATGCATCATAAGCATCGAAGCCACTGCTTATTAATGCTGCCCCTCCGATTAGTCCGCCAGCAACAGCACCACCTCCAGCAAGAGCCAAACCCGTTCCTGTGGAAGCAATGCTCGCTCCTCCTAGATTTGCGCCTATCTTTGCGAGGCCACCTACCAATCCGGTTCCTGTCATGGTTCCGACACCGGCCAACTCATCTGCAACAGATGCGGAGCCTATGATGCTCTTTAGCACTCCGCCCGTGGCGCTTTTATATATGCCTTTTCCTGCTTTGAATACTCCAGATCCTAGGCTAAATATCGGACCAGCTACTTTCGCAAGAGCAACGGCAGACATCAGTGATGTAATATCCGGAGCCTCTCCTCCTGGAAGAATTTTTCCTGCACTTGAAAGCGATCCCATTAAAAGTGTTCCGAGAGCTCCAGCAATACTAACGCCATTCATTCCCTCTGCAAATCCTTCAGCGAACTGGCGCCCTATACTACTTCCTTCATCCACGACAGACGATACATCTATTCCCATCAAAGCCATAATTCCCGTGGAAATAGCCGTTCCTATGCCAACTCCTATATCTCTTGCAACTCCGGCCACTTTAACCTTTCCTGATCCATTCCACCAATCAGAAAACGGTTCTGCCACCAATTCATCCCATGCAATACTTATTTTCCCGAACAGATCTGCATTCTTCCATTCGTCCGTTGATGTAAACTCATCTATTTTTGATTTTGTTTTCTCCACAAAACGGTCAAACGAATTCATAGCTGTAAGGAGTGCATTTTCAACATCCGGAACTTTATTTGTGAGCCAGTCTAAAGCTTCTATAAGATATGGCTTAAACTTCTCGCCCAAAGACATTTTCATGGAGTCAAGAGCTCCAGTGAACAATTCAAATTTTCCGGAAAGATTATCCATCATAATATCAGCCATTTCCTGTGCGGCTCCGGAGCTGTTATTGATCTGCTCTGTAAGATCTGCAAAATCCTGATCGGATGCATTTACAATAGCCAAAAGTCCGCTCATGCCTTCTTGGCCAGCTAACATTGCGGCATACTGCGCTCTCTCTGATTCAGATAATGCTCTAAATTTTTCTCGTAATTCCTGCAAAGTCTGCGATAGCGGCTTAACCGATCCGTCAGCATTTGTAATGCTGATTTCCAACTCGTCTATAGCATCAGCTGCCTGGCCTACCGGGTGAGTTAGATTTGTAAGCAAACTCCTTAGAGATGTTCCTGCCTGCGATGCTTTTATTCCACTGTTGGCCATAAGTCCAATTGCCACCGCAGTATCCTCAATCGAATACCCTAAAGCTCCTGCTACGGGTGCCACATACTTAAATGTATCCCCCATTTTTGCGACATCAGTGTTTGTTGCACTGGCCGCTTTGGCCATTACATCTGCAAATCTTCCACTATCCTTCGCCGCCATACCAAATGCCGTTAATGCGTCCGTTACAATGTCAGATGTTGTTCCGAGATCTTCTCCTGATGCTGCGGCGAGAGCCATCAAGCCCTCGATTCCATCCATCATTTCCTTTGCATCCCAGCCGGCCTGCGCCATGTATTTAAATGCTTCTGCCGATTCGGAAGCAGTAAACTTCGTGACAGCTCCCATTTGATTTGCCTTTTCAGTTAGCTGTGCAAATTCTTCGCTTGTGGCGCCTGATATTGCTTTTACTTCAGACATCGCCGCCTCAAAATCCGCATACGTCTGAATCGTATCCGCAATACCGGCGCCAGCAGATATCGTGACTCCGGCCGCTACAAGCGGGCTTTTCAGCAGCCCGAACACTCTCCTTACAGGAGATGTCACAAGGTCTACTGCTTTAAGCGTGACTTTCCATGCCTTTGACGTCAGACTTTTTACATATGTTATTGCCTGCTTTACCGTCGGAGTTATCTGGTCCTTTGCCTCAAGCAGAAGCTGATACTTCTCTTTCAGCATTGCAAGAAGTGATTTTTGTGTCTGGTTTACAGACTTTTCAAAACCAGAAGCCTTTTTAGAGGCATTATCAAAGCCACTTCCGACAGATTTTTCAAATCCAGATACGCTCTTGGAAGCACTTTCAAATCCCTTCGCAGCCTTATTTGCGCTATTCACAGTATTTTCCATACTCTTCTGCGCCTTTTTCGCCGCAGAGTCAAGTCCTTCCATCTTTTCGGATATGCTATCAACAACCTTCCCGGTATTGTCTTTAGTCTCTATTGGAATCTCAATTTTAATAACCTTAGTCGCCACCCGCTCTTCCTCCTTTCTCGTCATCTTCCAGACGTATTTTCATAGACGCGAACATAAACGCTCGCACGCCAGCAGGCTTTGCATATACTTCATCCGGTGTTATGCCCAACCGCTGAAAAATTTGATGCAAGAGGGTAGTTTTTCCTCCTGCCCGGATTAGTTTTTTGCGGTCTCCTCCATCTTGTTCTCAACTTCTTCCAGGTTTTCTGAATCAAATCCGCTCAGCTTATTGATTTCATCAATGACTCTGTCTTTTTCTCCGCCCAGAAGAACCGCCTCGATAACATCAAGCGCAGTAACAACAAGAACCCCCTGTTTTCTAAGCCCTTCCCATACAGTCTGGTTGTCCCAGAGTTTTGATCTGTCTTCTTCTACTGTGGCATGATAGATAAGGGAACTGCGGAATTTTGCGTTGTCAGTTTCTTCCGCGAACTTGATACCGATCTGCTTGTTCCGCACATACTTTGTGTGCTTCTTACGACACTTGTTTGCCTCTTCTTCTCCGAGAGCATGAACCCGGAACGAGAAATACAGCTTTCCATCACGAACGATGTCAATCTGCCGAAGTTCATCGTTTTTATAAGCGGAAGCCGCCAGCATACCGGCAATAAAATCGCCTTCAACCGTTAAAAGCTGCCCCTGTGTTTCCTTTTCAGAAAATTCTTCCTCGCGAACTTCCTGCGTATTTTCTATTTTTCCTGCTGTTTTTGCTAAACTTGCCATTACATATCCTCCTTAAAATGCTGAAGGATGGCCACTAGGCCACCCTTCGTTAAATTTTCCAATTTAGATTGAGAGTTCTTTCTGGAGATCCGGTTTCCCGTTTACAAAGAAGTTCCAGTTACGTTTAATAACATCTCCATTCGCAATGTTCTGCAGATCAATATCCCCAGATGGGATGCACTCTCTGTACACGACACGTTCCTCCGATCCATTAAGTCCCTGAAGGACGCCCTGGAACACAAACTGCGGTGTTGTTCCAGACTTCATAGAAGCCATGAGTTCGCGGAACATATCGATATCTTCGATTACAATTTCCGTAACGGTGATCGTAATTCCGTAAGAATCACTGGTTTCATGTTCCTGCGGATCTCCCATAGGTTTGTACTTCACATTGTTGTATGCAGCCTTTGCCTGGAAAGACTCCATGGAAGCCAGAAGATCTCCGGTTCCATTGTAGAGACCGGCGTCCTTGCCGGTACGCGCATGACGCGCATCAGATGATGCTCTTTCGTTAATAGCCATTTAGTTTCCCTCCTTTATTCAGTTGTCCTGCTCGAGAACTGGAATTTGTATGTCAGATACAGATGCTCAATAGAATCCTTGTCAATCACCTGGATATCCATGTATGCATAATCTCCGTCGGACTGATACGTCGTATTCTCAGATGCGGTACCGGATACAAGTTTTCCCTCATTGATCATCGCATTGATAACACCCTGCAACTGGCTAACAACCGTAGCGCGTCCGTTTACATCGTTATCCACCTTTCCAATCAGAGAATCCGCCTGATCATTGCAACGGGTAATCAGCTCATACCTCGTTTTTGTTCTTCTGATCTTCTTCCAGCCGTCATCCTGATTGTCCGCCGGGCTTACCAACGTATTAATAGCACTGTCGATCCAGACCTGACCATTCGTATTTGTACTTAGAACAATGCATCCTTTCTGCTCCGCTGTAGAGATATCTGTTGGAGTAAGGGCGTCGTTAAGTTTTGTGTATCCCTCCAAAACCGTATGGGTAAGAGACTTGTTTGACGCACAGGCAGCGATCATTCCGGCTATTCTTGCCGCCACAAGGTATCCCTCTACAACTTCTCCTGAAATTTCGCCAGATGCATTTACTACATAATGCATCTTCTCGCTGTTAAACGCAGCTGCATGCGCCATACGATCTGTGATAGCGACCTCCTTCTTCTCAGCAACAACAGCCATTGCAAGCTGTCCAGCATCAAAAATTCGATCAATAAACGAAGCGAGCAGCTGATGTACAGCGGTTTCTTCCGTATCAACACATGCCACATTGAAACGATATGGTTCTGCCGCCACAAATGCTTCGCTGTATTCTGTATTACTTGCCGTGGGATCCGTGCCCGGAGTAAATGCCTCTTCGCTTACATCTGCAAGAACGCCCGTTGCGCTTGCCATAATCTCAGCTGTAAAGCACTTAGAGTTCACAAAGGCATCATTCAGCGCCTTTACCTCATCATCTCCAGCCGCAAACTCAAGCTTTTCAAACTCTTTTGCCCCAGAATAGATAATGCACTCTTTCAAAGATGAATCAGACAGTTTTTCTCTCACAGTAATTGCAAAGTCCTTGGCTCCCGGATATTTCGCAGTGATCTTTAACGCTCCTGTATCTCCATCTTTATCAAGGGTAACTGTAGCTGCCGTTCCGCCTTTTCCAACACGAACACAAACGCATTTCGTTGCTCCTGCTCTAATCACCTCACGGATTGCGTTAGTCGAACCCGCAGTACCGTACAGCTTTTCATACCCTTCCTCTGGTGTAATCTCTACCGCCTGTGCAAGCGGTCCGAAATCAGATTTAAAGAAGATTGCCACTACTCCATCCGAGGCGCCTACAATCTGATTTTCGCCCACCTTCTGGATGTTAAAATATGTTCCGGGGCGAATTTTGGTTTCTCCAACAATAAATGTTCCTGCCATCACTTAACCTCCTTGCTCATAAATTTGTCAACAAGCTCTTTCGCTTCTTTTACCGTTGCTCTATCTTTACCGTAGTATTTCAGAGCTGCGGCAACGCACTCCTTGCGTGTTCCAAACCGGCTTGCAGCATTAGAAAGCTCTTCTGCGCTGTAAACTGGTTCGGCAGTTTTCTTTGATGCCTTTTCTTTCTGTGAAGTATTGGCACCAGATGTCTTTGTTTCTGCCATGATGTTTACTCCTCCTTGTTTAAAATTACATTTTTCATGATTGCGTGTTCTTTCGCCTTGTATTTCAGCACTCCGTATCTTCCTGTCACATATAATTGTCCTGATTTCAGGTAATCAGCCTGACGATCTAACTGAACCTCGGATATATTCATCGGTGAATGATCCAATAAGATTATTCTTTCATCCACGGCAATCCTTTGTGCTACAGCCGCAATCATTTTGATATTTTTGGATTTATCCGGGCATAAAAGATGGACCGCAATCCTGCAGTCCATCCACGCCACAGTATTCATATTGTTTCCGTTCACTTTGTTCAGCGCGGTCAACCGGCAGTAAAATACCGGGTTTTCGGATGTATCCGTGATTTCTCCCAATCGGTCCACGCCGATAACTACGGCATCCGGATATAACTCTTTGATATACTGGTTCAAGGCAACAATAGGATCGGGATCCGTTGTCTCCTGCAGCGAATATTCCATCATGTCTATGGATATCTCCTGTCCAATCACATTTCCTTCAAGCAGGAATGGATCCGTTCTTGCCCACGCAAAACTGTACGGTCCGCCATCATCCGGGTAAATCAGGACATCCCTGAAGCACTCCTTAATAGCCGCCTCGATCTCTAAAATGACCAGAGAGGTGCTTTCTGTATAGGCGACGATGTTCAGAGCGCCTACACTGGATCTTTCCTCATTTGCCTGCATATCGCACGTAAAATTGATACGTGGGTACTGGCTTTTCCCTTTCCATCCTTCCTGCTTATCATCCGGAGCTTCTGTGTTGAATATGGCCGGTTTGTCTGCGTAAGTCGCGCATAGCGCCTTCAACTTTTCAGAATCAAGCAATCTTTTATAAATCAGGCTTATCAGATTCATCTCCTGCTCCTTCCTCCGGATATTTCACGATCGTCTGCATATCCTTGCTGTATCGAATTTCCCAATCCCCGTTTGCCACCTCGTCAGCATAAATAAAAAAGTGGTTCGTGACATTCCCGATCTGCGGTGGATATTGCACAGTGACCTTGTTTCCCGTAACGGAAACGACAAACCCTTGCTCCCCTTTGCTCCAGCTTTTATGCTTTGCATATATCAAGGTGCCGCGCTGTATTTCCTCCGTATCGAATACGTTAGTCGGATTCCTAATAATCAGCATATAAACCTCCTAAAAATCAGAAAAAATCGAATCAACCTCCGGTTCCACATCGTCCAAAATAGGATCCACGAATGGTCTTGCCTCCATTTTTTTCGTTCCGTCTTCAAGATATCCGGCATATGAAGCTTTGGAGTCTGCGTAAGCTGTTATAGAGATGCTTGAGTTCGAGTTTCCTCCATTCATTCGCACCCCCGTCTTCCACGCTCGTCGCAGGAAGCCCGTCCTCACCCCGGGAGGGTTTCCCGGTGATGATGGACTTGGGTTTGTCAGAACTTCTATGGCGCTATTCCGCATGGCATTTGACACGCGAAATGCCTTAGACATTGTCTTTTGATTTACCTCCCTAACCGCCTCGCGCACAGCTTGGCGGATCGCTTCGGATGCTCCTCCAGGTGTCATCTCAAATCATTCCTTTCTTCTGCGTAATAGATTGTTGCCACGCCCAACGAACCGGCATCATCTATGGCAAGCACAAGAAATAACCGGCTGTCCATCGCGAGAACGTCTCCCTTTTTGGCAGCCGGCCCATCCCAACTTACAATAGTATGGGTTAGGGAGTGCTGATCCTGGTCCCACATGTGCTTAGTCTTTTCGCGGTCATCAGTATCAGCTTCTGCCAAAACACCATTGACAAGAATCCCTGTATCCTTATATTCCACCACGGGAAGCCCGATGCTTGATATGTCAGAGTCTTTTCTTTTTACCAGAAACTCTTTAAAAAGATTTCCCGGGCGAAAATACATAAGCACATCAGCCACCCTCCCTCTCCGTAGACATCATACCGGTATAGAAATAAGGGCGTTCACATTCGTTTCCTTGTGCTGAAATAGCCGCCGCGGAAAGGCAGTTCTGTGCTACCGATGCTTTGAGCTTCTCGTATTCTTCCTGCCACAACTTTGCCCGATTTCCGAACTGTAACGATAGTGGACCCGTTTGTGTATCAACCTCATAGGAAAAGCGCCTAAAAATAGTCTCTAAGCAGGCCAGCTTTGCCCGCTTCCAGTTCTTGTGCATTTCAAGTATGGCTGTGTATTCTTCATCAGTAAGAGCGCAAGTTTTCTCCTTCCCCTCTACCATTGTATCGCCAAGCTCAAAACGCATAAGGTCTTTCCCTCGTTCAGATAATTTTCCAGGATCGTAACTGTATGCGCCTGCCATTATTCATCACCTGCGCTTTCCTCCTGCACATCCTCTTCAAAGTTGAGTTTTGTGGCGGCCGCTTCTGTTGCTTCTTTGATAGCTTTTCTTGAATCACAGGCATTGAGTAGGATCAGAATTTTCTCCTCCTTAATATCCTTGATTTCCTCTTTTGCTTCCGCCGTTGTCATCTGCATTATTTCTGCAGCTTTGCATATCTGCTCCTCACTGCAGTGCAATATCATCTTCCCGTCCTGCTGGTTGATTGGAATTGCAAACTCAACTTGGCCTACAGACGCTTTTACAGCAACCGCTTCGCCCAAATCATCTCCTCCGGCAGCGATCGAAAGCACCCCTATCTTCTCTTGTGCTTTTGGATTTATTACAAATTCAGATGGAATCTCATCTCCGATGTAAAAGGTCTTCCCGTTAAAAGAGCAGGGTTTTTTCGCTATCAGCTTCATAAAACCCCTCCTTAAACAGCGTCTTTGAAGAACATTGCAAGATCATCTGCGGTTTTTTTCATGTCGCTCGCCATAAGCCCTTCTACATATTCCGAATGTGTTCCGTTTTCTCCCAGGTAATTCAGAACCGGAAGGAGCTGTCCGTCTCCGAGCATATCCCATGTGAAAATATAACCAGCGGAAGGTTCGTCAATAGACGGATTGTTTGTGGCATAACAGAGCAGGATTGCGTTCGGATCCCCAATGAATCCCATGTCTGCCTCAGCTCCCCTTTCCGCTTTGTTCATAATGGACTGCATAACAACAACTCTTTCTGTGCTGAAAAGCTGAGAGAGAACATTCAGAGTTACGCTCGCAGGATTTATTGTTGATCCGCCATATTTTACTCTTTCGAGAATTCCCGGATGGTTTTTCAGCGCTGTATACACATTTGCTCCAAGACCGATACGGTTTGGTCTGCGTCCGGTCAGCTCCTGCATTTCCGTTGCCTTTTCATCGAAAAACTTAACCGGATCCGAGTTGTCATTTGAGAACTTAATAAACTGTTTTCCAGATAAACTCGTCGAATCAACTCCGGTGTATTCATTGGTCCAAACGCCAGCCTTGAAGAAGCTGCCTGCAAACTGTACATCCTGATGAATGTTTGCCTGCTCAGCGATCGTCTTAGTTCTCTGCACTCTCGGATCTCTCGTTGCCGGCCCCTGGCGTCGCTGAAGATCTGTCTGTCGAATCTGATCGATGCCCATAATCATCTGATCCACCTTGCAGTTGTATGTCTCTGTGTGTTCAGATACAACCGCCGGATCAACCTTTCCATATGCCGGCTTCCTCTGCCAGCTATCGCGAAGAAGATCATCTTTGTCGAAAATGTAGTAATTATCAGATGATAAGTCTACCGGGCAAACCGGAAACAGTGATTTTGCGAAATAATTCGCGGAATTCTGATAGTATGACAGTGCCATATTAGTCAGTGCTGTATGCGGTTTGAATGCTCCCTTTGCAATTTCTGCCGCAATTCCTTTTGTTGTATTTCTCATGTATTATTCCTCCTCTTTCTAATTATCTTTATTCGCCTGCAGGTGCCTTCTGGTATTTGGCAATCTGGATCCGGCAGTATTCATTTGCCTTTACACTCGACAGTGCAATACCCAGAACGTAATTCCCGGCAACCGCTACGGCGGCAAGTCCATTGGCGCCGGCAGCTACTTCCTGTCCTTTGGTGATTGCTGCCCCGGCAAGCACATATCCGATATCCTTTACCAGGATGTCTACGTCATCTCCAACATTCACCTTTCCGGACTCTGCGCCTGATATATCGTTGCAACCTGCCTCGATAATGGCAACTCCGATCGGAATATCTGTACCTGCCGCAGCAAGAACAACATCCCCGTTGCTGTCATACTTCATAATCTTGTTTCGGCAGTCAGTGATTGCCGCTCCAGCCTTTTCGACAATTGTTGAAGAATTATTGATCTGCGTTCCGTTGAAATTCTTTGCCATAAGTATTTCCTCCTTCCTTAAAATCCCGCCTCTTCATCGTAAGAAGCCAGTAACTCAGGGTTGCTTTCCCATGCTTTTGCCACAGCGTCCGCATGACTCATGCTGGGATCTTTTTCCATATATCCCTTCGCAATGGACTCTACCTGTGCCTCAGTTTTTCCTTTTGCAACAGATGCATGGCTTCCATGCCCTGATTTTCCAATTTCTGCGAAAATTCCGGAGCCGTCTGCCATAGCAACCATAGAGTCCAGTGTAGAGATCATGTCGTCATATGCCGTTCCTCCGGCAGCTTTCAAACTCTTCAGCACAGGCGCCAGTTCTTCCGCTTTCTTTCCGATGATCTCATATTTCTTTGCTACTTCCATGAATTCTCTGTTTTCCGCATTTTCACGATATTTTCTGAGAGCCTCAATCTCCGCCTTGACTGCCGGGTGCAGGCCCTTGTAGATATCCTCCTCAGGTTCGTGGGATGTGGAAACAGATTTTTTCGTTGTCTGTTTTCCGCAGCCCTTGTCAAGATCCTCCTCTTCTTCGTCTTCTTTGTTTTCTCCTGGCTTCACTGCAGACTTCGCCACAGGTTCTTCCTCTTCCTCGATACCATACTTCTTCAAGATATCTTCGTAAGCAGCTCTGTCCTCCGGGGACATTTTTGATTTGTCGATTTTTGCCATCTCTTCAATTTCTCCTTTCTCGGTGTTCATTGCTTTTTCAATGTTTTCGTCCAGATGATCTCTGAACTTCTTTAAGGACTCAATATCATTGATACCTACGCCCTTTTTGATTCCACTGACCTTTCCAGAGGCCCAGCTGCTGATTGCGTCGGATATGATTTCTCCAAATTCCGATACGCTTTCTTCCATCATGGACTGTGCTGTAGCGCCATCCAAATCATCATCGTACAGGATTGATTGTAGGGAAGACTGCAACGCATAGCATATACTCCACATTTCGTCAGCCACTTTCTGCCGCTTTACCTCTGTCATCTTCTCTCCAAACGTCTGAGAATTGCCCTTTTTCACGGTATCATCAGCATTCTTTGCTATTTCTTCCATCTCTTCATCGTTTAATCCTGCCATTTTCGCAATAGCGGCTATGAACCGTTTCAATGCGGGTTCTTTCTGTGATGGCGCCGCTTCTCCTCCGTCGTTCTTTCTTTTGAACAACTTAATATCTGCCTGCTGGTTTGCTCCTTCGTCAACGAAATCGACTTTTTTGACATTCAAATTTCTTAATTTTGTTGCCAATGCCCTTACCTCCTTCCATAGTTTTTTATAAAACAAAAAGCGGGGTTAACCGCCTTCTGAATTACCGTTATCTGAATCTCTTCCCGCTATGATAACGCATGTGAGAAGGACTCCACAAAATCCGCCAATCATAAAGATTGCGAAATCAATCAGCATTTCCATCCTCTTCCACCTCTACTCTTTCGGCCTCTCCTTCAATGGAGAACATAGAATATGTTCCGTCCTTAACCTTCTCCCACACATCATCGTCTGTGACCAGGAATCCGATCCACCATCCAACGGGAAGCGTTCCTTCCGGAATGCCCATCGCTATCATCTTTTCCTCCGTAAAAACTACGCTTTCAACCAATGTCGCGCAGTCGCCACGTTCATGCATCTCTCCGCCCTCTCTATACAAACGGACGAAATTATAGGCGGCTTTTTCAAGTTCTTCCGGATCTATCATGTCTTCCTGCCAATCAATAAGCTGCTCGCCATTTTCATCAACAGAAATACTCGCCCACCCGAAAGCTAAACGCTTATCATCTTCTGATTTCTGTATCTTGAACCGACCTTTCAACACGGACATACCATTTTCATCCGACTTATCCACATTTATAGCTCTTGCTTCCGAGCTTTTGTGGATTCCCAAAATATCATATAGGCTTTTCATCGCTGATCCTCCTTAACCTCTACATACTTAACGACACATCTGCATCTCGGATGCGCCGGCGGGATAAGAACTCTTCCGCATTTTCCTACGTCAAAGTATTCATCCATTTCTTTGCTGACGCCTTCCACGGCTTCACAGTGTTTGCACACATTTTCCTGTCTGGCTGTCACCCATACTTTTTTTACATGCCCTATATAGCCTTTTTCCTGAGCCTGTTTAATTCCCTGATGGGCGCCGGCATTATATGCCTCTGCAAGTTCTGTCTGCGCAATTGTTTCAGCGCGATATCGATGTTGCTTTTCGGCATACTTCAAAGCCTTATCTCTTGCTCTCCTGATGATATTCTCCTCCTTCATCCGAGGATGTTCTTTTCGCATCTGTTCTTTGATGTGGTTATAATACTTCAAATTTGCCTGAGCCTGCCTTTCAGTGAGGCCAATGCACGGCCGTATGACTCTTGCAAGCTCATTGGGCGTCAGTTCTTCTCTTACCGCTTTCATGGTAAGGCGTTGGATAGCCTTTTTCTGCTCTTCCACGGCATTTGTTACAAATTCACTTCCGCGATCCTTAATCCAGTTTCTTATTCCTGCGTCTGTAGCATCGAATTCAAATCCTTGCTCTTTTGCTTCATCCAGAATTGCCGTGCTGAGCTGTCCGGCTACTATAGCCTCAATCCACATGGGCTCAAGGGTATCAACAACAAACGAAGAATAGTCTTTCGACCAATTTTCAAGATCTTCTTTGGAAATCTCATCGTCCTCTATCAGTTGTCGTATTTCCCTATATGTGATTGCCGCTGCCTGGTCTGCCCAAAATCTTGTGAGAATAGACACGGGCACGGCCGATGTATCTGTAATATATCGGTTCAACATGTTGAGCAGACGCAAGTTTTCCTTGCTTCTTTTCTTTGCCTTCCCTAAAGGTTTTGGACTCTTGAAGATATACATGTGCTATCTCTCCCTTCCAAGCCTCCGTTTAGCCGCCTCAGCGTTTTTCTCATCCTGGACATCGTCTATTTCTTCTCGTTCTTCCGACTCATCATCTGGCGGTTGGTTCTGGTTCTGCTGCTTTGTCCTTGCCGGATCCTCTCGTCTATTATCTGTAGTTCTTTCGGGAAGATGTCCAATCTCGCGAACATAGTCCTCCAGTCCATCATCAGGAATAATAATGCCCATTCCAGTCATATCCTTGATAAACTGTCCTGCTGATTTTATATCAACGTCTTCGATCTCTCCGTGAGTCATCTTAGGATAATCTGTGATCCCGTTGAAATGATCTCCGTTGATATCGATAAGGGCCGGTATGCTCTGGTTATTGAACGTCTCACAAATGACATCCAGGAACGAAGAGATCGCAACGGAAAAAAGCTCCGTCTTATCGGAGCTGAGCGCAAAACTTCCAACCTTATTGTGCCCAAGCATGAGAAAGTCTGCCAAAACCGTCATGGCTATCTTCGTATCATACCTGTTGATAATTGCATTTGTATCAAACTGTCTGGCCCCGCCGGTACTGACAAGCTCAAATTCAAACCCATGCGGCAATACAAGTCCTTCGTATTCATCACGGCGGACCGATTTTACCATTCTGGTAAGAGCTGCGTTTATCTTGATCATTTCCGGATCAGTGTCGTCCCAGATATCGGTTCCTTCAGGAGTATGAAATACCGGAAGTCCTGCCAGATCCCGTTCAATACCTATCGCCTCGATCTCCTGAATGCGGCGCTTAAAGTACCACGGTCGGTATGCATTTCTCAGTATACTGCGCCCCTCCGGATTGTCTTTAGCGCTCTCCGTGCGAAAAAGCATAGCTTTTTTCATCGGGATTGTAATAAAGCCATAATCCGGCGGCGGCATCTGTGTCATGCCAATCAGGTTGTCATGCCTGTCATATTCCCATTTGTAAAGCGTGTCCTGGCTGCGGATCGGGAGTTTCTGCCAGCCTATCAACCCATCGGAGTATTTGCTTTTCGTCCGTGGGCTCCGTGTTTTCCCCATGCGCCGTTTATATACGATCTCATGCAGGCTCCAGCCATAAACCAAAAACGATAGGATTTCCGAAATTGTATCGGTCCATGTGCTCTGCATATCATCCATGCAGGATTCAACAAACTCAGCAGCCTCACGATCCTTCGCCGAGTCTCCGCCGGGTTCAATGTTCCATACCGTGTGGCGGATCAACATCTTTATGGCGAAAAGAATGGCGCCGATCGTATCGTCATTGTTTGCCATTTCCCGGTAAACCTCGACTCCACGTATTCCCTGCAGATCCCGAAGAAATTCTTCGTAAAATACGCCATTCCATCGTTTCTGACCTATCCGGCCGATCTCTGCCATAGCCATCTCCTCCTTTCTTTCATCGTTTTCTTGTTTTTTCTACCCTTCTCTGCGCCCGCAGTTCTGGTTTCGTAGTTTTCTTGTCGAGCCACTCGACCAATCCTCGGCAACTCGGCTCCTGCTTTTCAAGCATATCGGCCGTATTCCTCAAAGCCACAACGACCAATGCAGTATCCGCAACGGGATGCCCGTTCAGGGCCTTTATGATCTTGTTCTGGTAAAAATTCAGCCCTTCCACTACGACTTCTGTCGCTTCTGGAAGCTTCTTTTCCTCAATCAGCCGAGTTCCTTTCGTGACATATGCCTCTTTCTTTTTCATAATGCCCACAGATATCTACCTCCTATTTGTTCCTCCAGTAACTGCTCTTACCAAGACCAGCAGAGCTTTCTTGATTCGGAGCGCTTCCGGTGTACTTCTTGATTTTTCCAAGATATACGGATAATGCCAACGCATCCGCACGGTCCGGAGAGTCGAGCCCTCGCTTTTTCATTTCTTTCTTGCTTTCAACTTCCAGCTTCCCGTTGCTTGCAAGGAAATACTTTCTGGAAGAAAGTTGTGCGAATGTCTCTTGATCCTCCTCGATCTCAACCTCTTTATTCTCCATGAGGTCCTTTAACGTCGCCCACATATGCGTTGTCAGGTTATTGTAATGCTCTGCGGCATCTTTCCCTGCTTTAGTATCCGTCTCGATCTTTTCAGCTGCGTTAATGGGAACAACGTACAGCCTGTTCAGCTTTTGCTCCCTTTTGACCTCCCGTAAGCGGTCTGTCACCCCGCCGCCAAGACCAGTGTCATCTATGTTCACATAGATTCTGCCTCGATAATCCGGGAATTCTTTGATCGCTTTCTTGTACTGGCGAACAATATCGCCGACTGTTCTCATGAGATCCTGCCCCCTTCGGGTTGCAACTATCTGCAGCTTCCCCCTCGAGTTCCGGTATATTACCGTCTCATCATCCCCGAACCTCGCTACATCGACTCCGAATATGATGTACGGCAGCTGACCGTCCTCCGGCAGCTCAAACAGGCGGCTTCCGCACTGCTCGATCGTAGACAGTGCTATAAACACATCGTCTTCCTGATTTGGAAATTCGCCACGGACACGAACCCGCACCACATTGGAATCCCACCCATACTTTCTGACCAACGAATCAATGTTCTCTTTATTGGTCCGCTTGCTGTCTGCCGATGACACGGTATGACACTTATATAGTGCCCGATCTCGGGTATGGCTGTCATAGAATGTCCCCGTTGTCTTTGTCGGGTTCCCGCACATAAGAAGCTTATTGTTCTCTCCTGACAGGGTACCAAGAATAGCTTCCATGATCGGATCAGCTACGCCGGACGCCTCATCAACAATGAATAGCATGTTGTCCTCGTGAAATCCCTGCATGTTTTCTGGCTTTGTAGCAGTCCTCGCTACACCAAACCAACGCTTTTCATTGCCGACCATATAAACATATGTCTTCGTCCATTTTAGAAGCATGGGGAGCAAAGGAGAGCGGCTCATCCATTTTGAAATTTCAGACCACAGAACATCATGGAGCTGCTGCTTTGTCGGCGCAGTTGCTACAATACGTGGATACGGAAAACAGGTGATAAACCACAGGAACACGGCAGCCTCGAAAGCAGTCTTTCCTACGCCCTGTCCGGACTTGATGCTGACTTTCGGGCTATGCGCCAGATCTTCTGCGGCTTTCTTTTGCCACTCATCCGGTTCAAACACCAGAACCTCCCGGAAGTACATCACGGGATCATTTCGCCAAAGCGGTACGCTTTCATCGAGGAAATCTGATAGCCAATCCATATTATTGTCCATCTTTCTCCCTCCTTGCCTTTATGACGCCCTCCGCCCAAGTTCGCACAAGTTCGTTGCCTTTTGACTCTCCTGCGATCTTCTCCTTCTCAAATCTGAGTTTGGCAAGCGCATCTACAGCCTTTGTTTTTTGGCTTTGAACAGAGGTAAGTTCTTTTTCGAGGCGAGCGACCAGATCTGCCGTGGATGCTGTCATCGTCTGGAGGCTGTAATGCTCTCCCGGCAGGCGATCTCCTTTATCCACCTTTTCCCGGACACGGTTCTCATAAAGCTCTCTTTCCGCATCGTCTTTGAATGTCCTCTTTTCCTCAAACTTCGTGACTCCGGCCACATAGACGCCGCCCTTTGCTTCACGGTACTTGTTGATTGCCTTCATGATCCGTCGCTCTCTCACCGTAAACAGCATGATCTGATTTATCAGGATTTCTTCCTCATCCTGCGGCATCGTCTCGATGAGTTCTTTTTCATCTTCGTCAAGCGTATCCCAGTAAACAGCAGAATACCCTCCATGCTTTAGCGCATTTTGCGTTCCCTTCGGCGCTCCATGCCCCTTTGCATTCTGTTTGCCCTTGCAATTCTGGTTCCCGGGCTGTCCGCCTCGTTTACGAACGCTCGCTTTTTCTGAAGCATTTTTCTTTTGCGAACGCTCGCCTTGTTTTTTTTTACCGTTTTCATCCCACTTTTGGGTTGATTTCCATCTTCGGACGGTTCCCTCTGGCTTGCCGAGTTTCTTTGCGATATCAACAAGAGCCATGCCAGATTTATACAACTTCTCCGCCTCTATGCTGTCAGGGCTTCTTGCTCTCGGCACCGCCATCACCTCCTATATCGTATTTTTTTCGGATATAGAACAACCGGCAGGCGCTTCCTCTCGCGCCGCCGGTCAGTGTTCTATATATACTATAACAGGATAACATCAAATTTTAGTAACATATTCTGCTTTTGAAAATCCTGTGACTCCCTTGGTCATCATGTCAAGAAAATCCTCCTTCGAGAAGTCCGATAACCGGAAAACTTCCTCCGGTTTCATACCGAGCTGTTTTCCGATTTCTTCTACGCTTTTCCCCTCGCCCATCAGCTCTTTTACAATAGCTTTCATGGGTTCCAAAAGATGGGTACCCCTTGCCCTGTTGTGTGTTACAGTTCCATATATATCTTCTGATCGCTCCGAATGTTTGACAACGACTATCGGCACTTTCCCGTCAAGCATAGACATCAGCGGATCTTCTCCCGCCACGGTCCACCTGTGGAAACCGTCGATAATCGTGTAATCCGGCCGGACAACAATAGGGAGCGTCCAGCCATTTGTCAAAATCGACTGCGTTAAGAGCTTCAAATTCTCTTTCGATACTTTGTTCGGGTTGTAATCATTCGGCTTTACCAATGTCCTGTCTACCCATTGGAGAGTAGAGGAAGGCTCCATAAGCTTAT
>QWCV01001881.1_pt1 | contig 18651 bp, 21 predicted proteins | sample 1972621 | NCBI WGS metagenome assembly QWCV01 (sample SAMN09866699, study PRJNA288562) | Human gut metagenome isolate pre2_stool, whole genome shotgun sequencing... | isolation source: gut | host: Homo sapiens | place: USA: California | reverse complement strand
TGTCTATTGTTCAATTATCAAGGTTCTTTTTACTGTTCTTTTCAAGCGACAGCTTTTATATTTTATCAAAAGCTTTTCTCTTTGTCAAGAACTTTTTTAACTTTTTTCAAAGTTTTTTGTTCACTCTACTCGTTCTCACGAGTCAGCTTAGATATAATACCATTTGTTCTTCTCAATGTCAATACTTTTTTCAAAGTTTTTCATTTTCTTTTGAACCAGTCTTATATCATCTTTGATATCATTTTGTAACTCTTACATATAAAAACTACTGGCTATCCAGTAGTTTTCCGGATGATATCAAACGGAGAAAGAGGGATTTGAACCCTCGCGCCGGTCACCCGACCTATACCCTTAGCAGGGGCACCTCTTCAGCCTCTTGAGTATTTCTCCTGACTGAACTCTACTGTATTTCTACAGTATTTATTCAATTAGCACCAACAGTGCGAAATTTATTATACAAAAGGTTCTTCTTTTTGTCAATCCCTTTTTATATTTTTTTGTAAAAAGGATCCTCCCCTTATAAATGTCCACTTTACTTTTAATATAATTCTTCTCATAAACAACGACTTGCACCACAATCTCACGTACACTTTATACCCCCTGCATTTCTTACAGTCGATATATTTTTCGTCTCTGTAAACTCCCTCCAATACTCCTAATACCTGCTCTTTTTTTACGCCATATTCTTTTATATACTGGTTATCACCACAAAGTACATAACTGTCGGCACCGACTTCCAGAATACGGTGAAGAACTAATTTGCCGCCCACTCTCCGGTATAAAATAACATCCCGGCATTTTGCTTCTCCCTGGTACTTTCTCACGACGATAATATCTCTCTGTGGTCTTATGAACGGGAGCATACTTGTCCCAAAAGGTGCTGTCATTAAATAACCTTTTTCTTCCAAGACTTTTTCTATATTCAGCTTTTCCTGTTCTTTATCCGATTTTTGTATTTCCATATTTTCTCCTCTGCCTGCTCCTTATATCCATTTTCATTATAAAGGAAATAAACAAAAAAGCTACAGCAAATTCATCCTGTGACAAATCTGCTGCAGCTCATAATTACCTCTGCATATCTCTGTTTTTATTCTACCGGATCACTATAATCTAATGAATTGGATTCTGTACTATTATTCGAGAATGGTGAGGGAGCATTATTATCTGCGTCAGTATTACTTGCACAGATAATATCCTCGCCATTTAATATTACAATTTCCATAGATGGATCACTATATACTCTTTTTTTCATAATCTTTATCTCCCACTTTTATTTAGACATTGTATCTAAAATTCCATGTGCATAATTCTTCTGTTTCTCACTTGCATTACCTGAATTTGCGATACTTTCTGCAACTTCTTTTACTGTACGTGTATCAATAAATGATCCCATCTTGCTGTAGGATTTTCCATTCAAAGTATATTTTACAAGAACTCTTGCATAGACATTGTTCTCATAGTTCGCACTTTCAAGATTTGTAAATACAATATTGGAACGGTAAAAATTCGAACCTTTATTCTCTGGATTCATAATATACTTTGTCTCTTGCGGCTGTAAAATATGGGCCAATGCATTTTTTGCTGTTCCATAGTACCATTCACAGCCTTCAAAAGTTGCTCCTGTCGGAAGTGTAAAATCATATCCGAAACGCATACAGGTCTTGCTGTAATCGTCAGCATAATCCATTCTCAGACTGCCTCCAATAAACAGATCTTCAAAACTATAAGATACCATCATTGTTCCGTCGCTGTTCAGGTCTGCAGATGTGATCGGTACTGTCTTTGTATTGGTTCCATCAACATTTACTTTGAGCATCTGTGGCATGCTATCCTCAGTAAATACTAATGATCCTGTCGGTGTTGCAGTTACAACAGCATTGTAATTTTGAGTTCCGTCTGTATTTGCAGCTTCTGTCACATCCACTCCATCTTTTGTCCATTTTGAAGTCAGCGTATACTGATGATCCTTCATTCCCTCAACAACTCGAAGATCTAAAAGCCGATTCCCCTGATTAAATGCCGGTATCACTACCGTATTATAATCTGCTGTATTTGATATTGTTCCTATATCTTTTACCACCTGCATACTTTTAATAGACGCATTCGAATCAGCCTCTCCTATTTTTAATGCATTTGCTGTTCCATTTTTCATTGTATAGCTGGAATTTGGACTGGTATAGTGACTTGAATAATCATTACAGCGTTCACCATTAACCCATAATCCCATCGTTGATCCTGTATACAATGCCAGGATGTCAATTTCCTGACCAATCTTATCTGTTACACATACTTTTGTCTCATGCCAATTACCGTTCGTATCACACATCTGGAATTTGATCCTTGAAGCTGTACTATCTTTGCCATATGCTATCTGATACGGTTCTCCACCTCGGTTAATTAAAATATGGTTCGTCGTAGCCGCAGAATTTAATTTCACTTTCATCCGGATCATAAACGGAGTTGTTCCCGTCAAAGCATTCAGTTTACTGTCATCGACATTTGCAATCTGTCCACCAAATGTTCCATCCTCGTTCATTATAGCTGCTAATGTATCAATCGGATTTTCTGATGTATCCTTTACTGTAGCAACTGTTTCTTCAACAGCCTCATTTTTTACATCTGTCAAAGTCTGACCATCTACAGGTGCTGTTACAGTAAGGTTTAATGTATCCTCCGCATAAACTTTAATATTTTGTGCACAGGTGCTTCCATCTCCGCCTGTTCCACTTCCAGTCCATTCAGTATCGCCATTCTTCCAGTTGTTTGTGTTCACACCAACCAGTTTAAAATGCGTTGCTTTTACAGCCTGATCCAATACTATCTCCTGTGCTCCTGCATTGTCTGTAAAATGACCACTTTTAGCCAGTATCCAATCACTTGAGTTTGGTGTTGCTGTTGAGCTTTTCATATCTGCATAATAGAGCAAATACTTTCTGATACTATTATTTACATTCGGTTGATCTACTTTGTCTGCACGACCTTCATAAGTCACTTTTTTCAACAGGATTTCCTGGCCAAATCCCGAACCGATCCATGGACGCACTGTCGAACTGATCGTATCTTCAGATGAACCTTTTGTTCCGGTCCAACGACTGTGCCACCAATGTGCCTCTTCGTCAAATGCCCAGCTTGCCAGACCATCATTCCCCTGTGCCGGATCCTGCTGACTGTTACTTATTGCATTTCCCTGCAATACCGAAGGCTTCACCTGCATCAGCACTTTGCCTGCTTCCTGTTCAGTACTCGTTGACGCATCTGCCTGCGTTAACGTTCCCTCCTCAGCTTTCGCTGCTCTTGGGAAACTTACTGTCGTGAGTACCATGGCTGCTGCCATGCACACCACACCCAATCTCTGTAACCTCTTTTTGTTCATTCCTTTCTTTTCCTCCTTATATGTAAAATTTCCGGAAGTTCACATTATACTGTATTGTATTTATGATGCCAGGGTCAAAAGATCTAAGCCCACATGAGCTTGCTCATAGGTGGGTGAAAGACCTTAGGACCCGCCCCGATATGAGCATCAAAGTCGGGGGCTTTTGACCCCGACATCTATTTATTCTTCTAAAAATCCATTTTCCTGCATCTGTCCGATTAAACTCTGAACATCTGCTGTGACCTTTTCCTCACTGACTTCATAATCTTCAGCCATGCTGCGGATAATCTCTTCCTGATCCATGCCTTTCTGCAATCTTATCCAAATTTCTTTGCCGGTATCATTCAGCATAATCATGCCACGAAATTTTTTGGCGGCTGCCCCTGTAGCAACTACAACGGATCTGCCTGCGACATCCCGCAATACAAATCCCTTTTTTATCTTCATCTTCGTCCCTCCCGCAGCAATCAATTATCTTTTTATTCTGAACTCTTTTTTAATAATATCCTGTCCAATATTCACCATTTTCATCTGGTCCGGTTGGCTCTGTCGGAGTTGTCGGTTCTGATGGCTTTGTCTCCGGCAGATTCACATCATTATCCGGATTACCGGTTCCCGGATTTGTATTTCCACCGGTATTGGAACCATTATTACCATTATTTGAGCCGTTATTACCTGAATTAGAGCCGTTATTTGATCCATTATTTTCCGGCTTTGAACTGCTATTTGATCCATTATTTCCAGTGTTAGAACCGGTATTGGAACTGTTTCCCGGTTTCCATGTACTGTTAGAACCATTGGCTGTAGTATTTCCTGCATTCCCAGAAGATGAAGAACTTGCTGATGAGCTACTGCTCTTCTTCCGGGTGGATTTCTTTGCCTCATTCTTTGTCAGATCCAATGTAGGCAGAGTCTCTTCCTTTTTATCCTCTTCTTTAACGGAATCGTCCTTTTTCGCATCACTCTTCTGATCCGTCTTTTCCTTTTTCTCTGTCTTATCCGAATCTTTTGATCCATCCTCTGACTTGTCAGTCGTATCTGTCATAGCAACATCGAAGCCATTTTCCTTATCGGCAGTCTTATTCGATACCCGCACAATTCCATATGCAGCCATTCCGATGACGCAGACGAGTACCACGGATAAAGCTATTAACTGCTTTCTTCTTGCACTCATAATCCCTCCTGCTTTTCTCTTTTTATTTCCTTTTTATAAGCAACAATCACAACACATTCCGAATGCATTGTGACCAAGTTATTACTATACTATTTTATAGTACTATTTTTCCTGACATTTTTCAATCCGTTTACCTGTATTTTTTTGTCAAATTTTTCTTATTTTTATGTGGCTATTTGTGTTATAGTAAGGTGTGGAGGGCTTTCCTTTATGAAACTTACTTGAAGTGATTGCCAGGGAAAATGATTTTTTTCAAGCTGAACTTTATAAAAACTCTCAGACTGTCATTGAAAGAAAAAAGAACGTCCTCTACTACGATTGCACCAGTAAAATTTTTTAAAAAATAAGGAGTATCCTATGAGCAGATCGAGAAGACGAAAAAAAATGAATTCCAAAAAGAAAAAGCAACTGATCATTATATCGGTGATCGCTGTTTGCGTTCTGGCAATAGCCGCTTTTGCAGCCATCCGTATTACTTTCGGAACGTCAGATAAGAAGACCGAATCCACTTCTAAAAGTAAGAACTCTGATAAGAATAAAAAGAGTGATTCCAGGGATTCTGATAATTCATTGCCGGATCTTGACCTGACCGACGGAAAGAACGATGATTCCAGCAAGGATGGACAGTCTTCATCTTCCGACAGCAAGTCAAGCAGTAAGAGCAAAGGAAATAACAGTTCTTCCAATAATTCCGGTAATAGTGGAAATGCATCCGATAATGGAAATGCATCCAACAGTACTTCCGGAAGCAAAGCCGACAATGATACTACCATCCCGGGCATTTCCGATGGTACTGATACTATCCCGGACAATTCTGTTGATGGCGATGATGAAGAAAACTGGACAGGATATTATTAAAATTTGTATTTAATTAAATAACGAAAAGACAATGGAACTTGTACCGATTTCCAATCGTTAGATTTTAAGCTTAGCTTTTGGATCGGTACACCATACCATTGTCTTTTTATTTTTTGTCCTGTTTCTTATTCTATTTATTCTTCTACATTCGCATCGATCGTTTCCCGGATCTGCTTTTCTACCAGTGCCGCAATCTCGGTTGTCTTCAGCTCTTTGTAATCTTCATATTCCAACGGCTTAAGGAAATGTACCTGTACTGTTACAGGGCGGATCGTATTCCGGTCAAACGGCACGAAAGAATTAATCAGTGCCACCGGAACGATCGGGCATTTTGCTTTTGTTGCAGCTTTAAAACTTCCGCCTTTAAATGTACCGATCTTATTTCCATTTTTAGAGCGTGTACCTTCCGGAAAAATAAGGTAATTTCTTCCTTTTTCCACCTCTTTTGATACGTCTATAATCACTTTCATCGCCTGACGCACATCTTCTCTGTCCAGTAAAAATGCTTTAAGACATGAAAAGACTTGCTTTAAAAATGGAATATTTCCAACTTCTTTTTTAGCAACGACCGAAAATGGACGCGGACACGCTTCTATAATCGCCAGTACGTCATACAGTCCCTGGTGATTCGGAAAAAACATAAACCCGTCTTCTGACGGCAGGTTCGCACTTCCATGCACATCTATCGTTACATTCCCTCCTTTATTTGCATGAAGATCCACCCATCGGATGAAGGAATACTGTTCTTCTTCCGTATATTTATCTGTATGGGATGCCCGATAACACAGCTTGCACCATGCCCATGGAACAAACCAAAGATTTCTGAACACCATCAGAAGGATTCTCTTCATAGATTTTATTCCTCCACTTTTCTGTATTCTTTGATCGCAGTTTCATACAGATTATTTCCCTCACTGTCGATCACAACAATAGCCGGAAAGTTTTCTACTGTAAGCTTTCTGATCGCCTCTGTTCCAAGATCATCATAAGCAACCACTTCTGCGGAAGTAATACATTTGGAAAGAAGAGCCCCTGCTCCTCCTACTGCCGCAAAATATACAGAACCATTTCTTACGATTGCATCGATAACCGCCTGGTTTCTTTTGCCTTTTCCAACCATTGCTCCCAATCCAAGATCCAGCAGTTGCGGTGCGTATTTATCCATTCTGCTTGCTGTTGTCGGACCTGCTGATCCAATCGGTCTGCCTTCTCTTGCCGGGGATGGTCCCATATAATAGATCACCTGATCCTTCCAGTCAACCGGCAGTTCTCCACCCTTCTGAAGAATCTCATACATTCTTTTATGTGCCGCATCTCTCGCGGTATACATCGTTCCTGTTATATATACATAGTCTCCTGCATGTAATGATCTTGCAGTTTCTTTATTGATCGGTGCTGTAATATGCCTGTCCATAAAATCTTCCTCTTTTCATCACTCTGTCCACAATTCAAAGCTCGTGGAATTATATTGTTCTTATTGCATGACGATTTACATGGCAACATATATTCACCGCAACAGGAAGTCCTGCGATATGAGTCGGATAAGTATTGATATTCACTGCCATTGCTGTCGTTGTGCCACCAAGACCTCCCGGTCCGATTCCAAGACCGTTGATTTTTTCAAGCAACTCTTCCTCCAGATTTTTTACATAAGGTATCTCTGAGTGGCTTCCTGCCTCTCTTGTCAGTGCTTCTTTTGCCATCAATGCACATTTTTCAAATGTTCCTCCGATTCCAACACCAACCACCATAGGCGGACAGGCATTCGGTCCTGCATCTTTCACTGCCGTCAGAACTGCATCTTTCACGCCTTCAATTCCCTCTGCAGGCTTCAGCATAAATACGCGGCTCATATTTTCACTGCCAAATCCTTTCGGTGCAACCTTGATCTTCACCCGGTCACCTTCCACGATCCTGATATGAAGAACAGCAGGAGTATTATCTTTTGTATTTTCACGGATCAACGGATCTCCTACAACGGATTTACGGAGATATCCTTCCACATATCCCTGCCGTACACCTTCATTTACTGCTTCTTCCAGGCTGCCTCCTTCAAAGTGTACCTCCTGTCCGATCTCCAGAAAAACAACTGCCATTCCTGTATCCTGGCAGATCGGAATCATATCCTGTGCGGCTATCTCAAGATTTTCCTGAAGCTGCCCAAGAATCTGCTTTCCAAGTGGTGACTTTTCGTTCTGCTGTGCCTGCTTCATTGCTTCTGCCATATCCGGTGATAGAAAATGATTTGCTTCAATGCACATTTCTTTGATATTTTTCGTAATTTCTGATAACTGTACTGTCCGAATCATATTTTCTCCTCTTTGCGAAAAAGGTACGCCCGGAAGCGTACCTGCATCATTTACAATTCAATCTCAATCTTTCTGCTCGTGCGATGATACTGATGGTATCTGACCCCTGCTGCATCCATCATCCTTTTTGATGCCATAACCGCCGGAGTATGTGCGTACTTATCACAGTCGTAGATCACCTCTTTGATCCCTGACTGTATGATGGCTTTTGCACATTCGTTGCACGGAAAAAGAGACACGTAAAGTTTCGCTCCTGCAAGGCTGCCGCCACTGTAGTTCAAAATCGCATTCAACTCACTGTGCGTCGTATAAACATACTTTGTATCCAACGGATCTTCTCCTTCTCTTGCCCATGGGAACTCGTCATCTGAACAGCCGATCGGAAGTCCATTGTAGCCCATGGATAAAATCTTATTATCCTGACTGACAATACAGCATCCCACCTGCGTATTCGGATCTTTTGATCGCATTCCCGAAAGCATCGCAACACCCATAAAATATTCATCCCATGATAAATAATCTGTTCTCTTATCAGACATCTGCATCAGCTCCTTCGTCTGTCCTCTTATTTTGTACCGAAAATACGGTCTCCGGCATCGCCAAGTCCCGGTACGATATAACCATGATCGTTCAGTTTCTCATCCAGAGAACCGATATAGAGATCTACATCAGGATGTTCTTTTTTCATACGCTCAACACCCTCCGGTGCTGCGATAATGCATACAAAACGGATATGCTTTACGCCTTTATCTTTCAGCATCTGAATCGCTGCCACACTGGAACCACCTGTTGCAAGCATCGGATCTACTACGAAAACTTCTCTTTCTTCACAGTCTGCCGGTAATTTGCAGTAATACTCTACCGGTTCAAGTGTCTCCGGATCACGATAAAGTCCGATATGACCTACCTTTGCTGCCGGAATCAGTGTCAGGAATCCGTCAACCATTCCAAGTCCCGCACGAAGGATCGGCACGATCGCCAGTTTCTTTCCTGCAAGAGACTTTCCTGTCATCTCACAGATCGGGGTCTTGATCTGAACATCTTCAAGTTTCAGATCTCTGGTTGCCTCATAACACATCAACTGTGCAATCTCTCCGATCATCTCGCGAAATTCTTTCGTTCCAACTTTCTCGCTGCGGATATAACTGATTTTGTGCGTGATCAACGGGTGATCCATTACATGTACCTTTGCCATTATTCTTCTCCTTTTGCAAATGAATTTAATTTTTCTTCTAATTTATCTATGAGTCTCTTCAGGACTTCAAAGCACTCACCGTATGCAGTAAGCGGCTTTCCATAAGGATCTGGAATCTCTTCTCCCTCTCCTGCAAATTCACTTAACGTATATACGTTCTCTGTATTTTCATACTCTGAAATCATCTTTTTCTTCGTACTCTCATCTACTGTCAGAATCAGTGTATCCGGCTGCAGACTCTCACTGTCAAACTGCTTCGCCACATGACCTTCCAGCGTCATGCCTGCACTCTTCATGATTGCTTCTGCCTTTGGATTCACCGGTTCAGGGAACAAAACCACAAGTCCGCTGCAATCAACCACATACTCCTGTTCCAGCTCTTTATTCCTCAAAAGCTCCGCTGCCATCGGTCCGATATAAGAATCTGTATTACTTACGAAAATAACTCTCCGGTATCTCTGCTGCTTTACTACTGCAGATGCACTGATTCTTAAATGTCCCGCTGCCTTTTCCAGACGGTTCATGATCGCACTTCCAATCCCCTGCATTGCAAAGGATTCACTGTAGATAATGTCAACCTCTTCGTCATCAAATTCTCTCAGAACCCGGTACAGATTCCTTGCAATGGTCTTCTCATTCTCTCGGGTCCCGATATTCTTTACAATTCCATACTTATAAAATGGAAGTGTCTCCCCGGTTGCAATAATTCCAACCCGCTCGCCTTTGCGATGTGCGGCATATGCAAGCTGACGGATTGCAAGAACTTCCTCCCGGATGTCCCCCTCGGCAATGATCAGCTTTGCCTTCGGAGCATAATGACGATATTTCATCCCCGGTGCTTTCGGAGCTTTGTTGCTCTCACTTCCAAGGATTGTCTCATCCACACTGACCGGGCCGATCACTTCTTCAAACATATCCGCAGTGATTGCCCCCGGACGCAGGATCATCGGCGGTTCTACAGTCATATCAAGAATCGTTGATTCCAGACCGATATCCACACTTCCACTGTCAAGAATCATATCGATCTTTCCGTCCAGATCTTCACTGACATGCTGTGCTGTTGTGGGACTCGGTCTTCCCGATGTATTGGCACTTGGTGCAGATACGAATCCACCTGCTGCCCGGATCACAGCCGCTGCCACCGGATCACTCGGCATCCTGACCGCAACGGTATCCAGTCCGCCTGTCGTTCCGTACGGTACAATCTCACTCTTCTCAAAGATCATCGTCAGTGGACCAGGCCAGAAATGAGCTGCCAGGGCATCCGTCTTCGCCGGGATATTCACCGCAACTGCCTTCAGATCTTCATAATCCGCAATATGCACGATCAGCGGATTATCCGATGGACGGCCTTTTGCAGCATAAGTCTTCTTCGCTGCCTCCTCCTTCAACGCATCCGCTCCCAGTCCGTAGACTGTCTCCGTCGGAAATGCTACAAGCCCGCCATTCTTCAGAATATTTCCTGCCTCTTCGATTACTTCAGGATCAAGATTATTTTTATCTATTTTTCTTATTATCGTTTCCATAAATTTTATTATAACATCTTTCTATTGAAAAAAAAACTATTTATCCCTTCTTCATTACTTTCTTCATTACTTTCATCACTGATCTTTCAGATATTGCAGGATGCCTTTTGTCACCGCTTCTGCCACCTTCTTCTGATAGTCTTCTGATACCAGTTTTTCTGCCTCTGCATAATTACTTAAAAAGCCACATTCTACGATCACCGTCGGAACTTCGGTCTTCTTTAAAAGATAGTATGTATCATTTGCTTTAATTTTTTTCGTATTTTCAGGATTCACTTCTTGAAGTGCTTCCTGAATGACCGCAGCCGCCTTTTCTCCTTCGGTTGAAGTCTTATAATAAAAAACCTGTGCTCCAAAAACATTTTCTTCATGATAACTGTTCTGATGAATGCTGACTGCCAGTGACGGCTTTTTTTCATTCATCAGCGAAACTCTGTATTTCAAATCTTCTACTTTACTCTTTCCAAGCTCCTCATCTTTTTCCCGGACCATAATTACTTCAATCTTTTCTTTTTCAAGCAATCTTCTGATCTCTTTTGCAATCAGCAGATTAATCTCCTTTTCTTTCGCCCCATTGATCCCGACTTTCCCGGAATCACTTCCTCCATGCCCGCTGTCAAGGACTACTGTCTGCTTTCCTGTACGGGCTTCTGCTGCAGTTTCAAGACTTCTGAGAATCTTATCTTTCAGATGCTCTCCCGCCTCCCAACACAGTAAAATGATCACGCCAAGGCAAATCATTACAAGTAATGCTCCTGCTTTTTTTCGCATTTTTTTAAGCAAAATAAATATCCTCCTCAGACTTATATTGTAGTATATGTCTGAAAAGGATATTTTTTCAAAATCATCTTTATTTAATTCAAATATTGGAGAATCAGATCCCATACGCCGCTATTTTCTCTTCCAAGACTCCACTCTGCAACTCCTGCCAGTTCGTTCTGTCGGATTACTGTCATCTTTTCTTCCAATGACTGCATATCTTCCAGCCAGATCCTGTAGGTACTTCCATCTGCTTCCCACTTTGCATAATTCTGCTTCGTCTCATCATCCCATTGTGCTGTCACACCTGCATTCTGAACCGCCTGTGCAGCTTCATCCATACCAAGTGCCTGACTGCTTACACTGTTCGGATAATCTGCTGCCTCTGTTCCTGCTTCTGCAGCCAACTCTTCTTCCGTCTTTGGAGTTTCTTTCCAAAGTCTTGTAAAAAACGGGATTGCAGCAACCAGCTTTTCTTTCGGGACAAGCTTCAGTGCATCTGTCACACCGTTTTCCAGGTAACTGATAGATGCAACAGATCCGGCTTCATTAGAGCCGTCTGTATGCTCATCATATGCCATGATGAACACATAATCCGCTACCGCTGCCTGCTCTTTCAGATCGTACTGCGTATTGTAGGGCTTCGGAACATAGTTGTCTACTGATAATACCAGGTTGTTCTCTCTGCACTTTACTGACAGCTCTCTCACAAATTGAATATAATGCACTCCACACTTTGACGAGATCAGTTCAAAATCCAGGTTGATTCCATCTACCTGACTCTGCAATGCAGCCGCGATCACCTGATCGATCACTTTTGCTCTTTTTGAACTGTAACTTAATACTTCATAAGTCTCATCATATGAATTAATACCTCCATGGAAATCCCGGAGTACCGCCCACACTTCCAGTCCTGCCTGCTTTGCATACTGAACATAGTCTGTGTCTGCAATGGATGTGATATTTCCTTCAGTATCTGCAAGACTGAACCAGGTCGGTGCAATCGTAGTCAGTCCTTTTGTAGTAGCGAGCATACTCTGAATGCTCTGGTTGGCACTGACATTCGTAACATTATGCCATGCCATATTGATCTTATAATCTTTTGAAATACTTGTATATTCCGGCTCCGCAAAATCTCTGGAAGTTTTTTCTTTCTTCTGGTCTTTCAGCTTACTGCTTTTCAGATAACCGATAAATCCATCTGCTGTAGCTACTTTCTGCCAGTCATCCTCATCTTCCAGAACTGTAACCTTGTCGTTCTTTTTTCCATCGGTGAGAACAGGACTTTTCACTCCGCCCTGATAACGGATCTGTGTATCACCTTTTACAACTGCGGTCTCTTTTTCACCCCAGTCTGTCGTGATCACGATCCTGTTCGGATCCTGATATACTTTGTACTCCATATTGGTATACGTCTGTATAAATGGAAGTGCAATATAAACTTTGTCGCCCTCCATTTTCAGAATGGTATAATCTACACTTTTCTGTTCATTGACCTCAGTATATTCATTCGTATCTGCCACGACAGAAACATTCCCTGACGGCAGTGTATATAAAAGAATCTGTTCATTTGAATCCCAGTAAAAACGCTCATTAATCTTATCTCTTACAACAGAAGCTTCAATATAATATTCACTGTCATAGACCTTTGCCGGAATTACTTTTAATCCTTCCGCTTTATCCTGTGCCAGATCTTCGCTTCGTATCACTTCATCATCAATCACTACTGCGATCTCATCTTTGCTGTCCAGGCCATAATATTGTTCCAGATCAGCCCTTTCATTCGATGGACCATATCTCTTCCAGACAACAAAAATTCCTGCTGCTACTATGATAATGACAAGTACGATGGAAACGATCAAGGCGATCCCCGGTGATCTTCTCCGTCTTCTTCTGCCTTTTCTTCTATGCCTTTTTCTTTCGTTCATGCGGCACCTCCTATCCGCAATCATTATAACATATCCGACTTTTTCTGAATATACTTTCCGCACATTGATGCGTCCTTTTCTGACCTTTCTTTTCTCTGACTGTTCATCTATCTGTACTGTCCGGCATCAAGGGGTAAGCACTGACAATCCAAATTTATCTACATTCAATTCATCTACATCGGTAAATGTCAGAGATTCCAGTCTTCCATTCTGATCCATCACATAATCACGCATATAAGCACCTTCTTCTTTTGCCATATATGCGGTCACGATCTGCATCGGACTTACCTGATATCCATCCATAAGGATGTCTATCCCTCTCTTTTCATACTGCTTTAACTCAGAGTACAAACTTCTGTAACTCTCTTTATCAGTTATTTCCATCATTGGCGTATACTCTCTCCTTTCTCTGCAGATACTGATAACCTTATGTCCGCATTTTTGAAGACCCGTTGGAAGTACTGTGACATACTGTTGAGTATTTATGCGAACTGCGAAGACAGCCCCACCTGCAGCAAATCAATTTCTCCATTTGAATCTTTTCCGAATCTCCTTTCTTCTGAGTCGTTATCCTGACCGCTGTCTTCTGTAAGTGCCATTATATGGGCAGAATAAAGCATTTTTCAATGTGTTTCTTGTTGATAAGCTATGTGAATTTGTTGATAACAGAAAAAGATGATGAAAGAATTATAAACTTATCTTCTTTTTCTTTACATCTTTTTGATTTTTGCTTATACTAGACAGTGAAATGATATATCTTATTGGATCAAAGTCATTCAATACTCATATTATTTTATATGATGTCAGGGATTGTGGGAGTGCGTAGCACGAAACAATCCGTTGGCATCATTGTTGGGGGTTTTTGACCCCAACATCTTTTATATAGAAGAGAGGGATGTGATCATATGAAAATTGAAAAAATCAATGATAATCAAATTCGTTGTACGTTGACACATGCTGATCTGGCAGCCCGCCATTTAAAGCTCAGCGAGCTGGCTTATGGTACTGAGAAAGCAAAATCTTTATTTCGGGATATGATGCAGCAGGCATCATTTGATTTCGGTTTTGATGCGGAAGATCTTCCGCTCATGATCGAGGCGATTCCTTCCTCTGCGGATTCGATCGTCCTGATTATAACGAAAGTCGAAGACCCTGAAGAGCTGGATACCCGGTTTTCAAAATTTACACCGCTTGGCGATTCAGATACAGTGAACAATGATGTGCTTGAAAAGCTGCAGGGAGCAGATGAATTTCTTGACCTGCTCAATAAAGTAAAAGAAGCAGCGGCAGGTCTTCCTTCCGCGTCCCCCGAAGAGGAACAGGAGGAAGCTGTTTCTGAACCACAGCTTACGCTTCGTCTTTTCTCATTTAGCACTTTAGATTCTGTGATTCGTGCTGCACGCCTTGCAGCTCCATTCTATAAGAATGCGAATACACTTTATAAAGATAAAGAGAATCACACTTATATTCTTGCACTTGCACCTGGTTCTTCTTCCGACCATGAATTTAATAAGATATGTAATATGCTTTCGGAATATAGCACTCCTGAAAAAGCGGATTCTACAATCCTTGCTTTTCTTGAAGAGCATTGCGAGATCATCGTATCAGCGGATGCAGTACAGAAACTGGCAGCACTTTAACCGTATAACTGACAACGAAAAAAAGCCCCTGACATCAGGACTTCCTGGTGTCAGGGGCTTTCAATTTTCATGAAACGTTTCCGCCTCTTTTATTATTTTCCTGCTGCTGCCATCGCTGCATTAATCTTCTCTACAAGAAGGTCACTGTCGATTCCATGAACCATTGCTGCTTCTTCCAGAGATTCCATCTGAGATGCCGGGCATCCAAGGCAGTGCATTCCAATTTCCATCAGAATCGGAGCTGCTTCTGGAAATGTAACGAGAAGCTCGCCAATTCTTGTCTCTTTAGAAATCTGTGCCATTGCTGATTCCTCCTTCTATTTTTCGTGCTTTACATTATAGTCCTTCGACCTGGTTTTATCAACTATTTTTTGAATTTTCAGATTTTTCTTTTTAAACTCCACTGATTTTACAACTTCTTAAAAGTCAATTCTTTTCTTTCTTTTTTTCGACAATTTTCTATTTTCATAACTTCTACACAAAACGTTCGTTCTCTTTTTATTTAAAAGTAATCCACCAAAAAGTGTGGATTTCGTGTGGATAATGTGGATAACTTTTTAAAAACGTTATATTTTTCCACCTTTTTCTAAGATTTTAATGTGGATAAGTTGAAAACTCCATTTTCGATTTATTCGACCACTTTTTACAAAACTCTACATTTTTGTGCATTTTGCTTATTTAAATTTCAGGTCATGCCAGCTCTTGACATTTGAATTATCACTCAACTTCTACAGTACTCTTCGAACTGCCACAATATTCGTATATGTCGCACTGCAAACTCCAATACCCTGTGCTTCATTCATGGCATTTATGATCTTTCCATCTCCCATATAAATACCAACATGACCTTCATAAAGGATCAGATCTCCCGGCTGTGCCTCTGCATAGCTGATCTCATCCCCCGCTGTTCTCTGTTCATAGGATGTCCTTGGGAGGCTGATTCCAAAATGTGCGTAAACTGACTGGACAAACCCGGAACAGTCCGCCCCATTCGTAAGACTTGTACCTCCCCAGACATACGGATTGCCAAGGAACTGATATGCATAGTCCACTACTGACTGTCCTTTTGAAACCAGTGCGGCTGCCGCTGCCTCCTGGATTTTTTGCTCTTCTTCAGCCGCAATACGTGCTTCTTCCTGTTCTTTCGTCTCCCCATAAGAATAGGAAGTTTCCGTCGTGACATAGGCTCCATACACCCAGCCATTGATCTCTCCGACTTTCACCGGATACCAGCCATCTGCCTGTTCACCCCGGATTTCATAAGTCTCTCCCTCACTAACCTGAGTCAGCACCTCTGTATCTGTTCCGGTTCCGGCTCTTACATTCAGTCTGTCTGCCGTCACAGTTGCCGTATTCTCTTCGTACTCCCCTGAATGAATACGGGCATCTTCTCCTGTAAACAGCTTTTCTGTGGGAACATATCCTTCTGTCTCACCTGACCGGATCTTTGTCCAGCCATCCAGATATTCCAGGACTTCGACAGTTGAATCTTTATATAATTTTCCTGTCCAGTCACTGTTCTCATCCGGTTCGCTTCTGACATAAGTAAAATCATCCGTGTCAGAAAACGCTATATTCAAATACTCACCCTCGTCTGTTGGCACAAGATAGAGCTGAAGATTTTCTTTTACTTTTGTCCTGTAACACTCTTCCAGTGCCGATTCGATTCCTGCAGTCGGTACAACAGACTGCTGTTCTTCATTTTCTGCTGCCTGTATCCTGACTACACTCCCCGGAATCAATATCATACCTGCCAGTGCAGATACGATCATCTTTTGTCCCATATACAATTTTTTCATATAAAACCTCCTTACTTTCTCTTTTTATCTTTTGTAGGAAGTTCTAAATGTTACATATTTGTTAATTATGTTACAATCGGATTGTATCAATATCTTGCTGTAATGTCAACATAGTTTATGCTTTTTTCATTATTTTCATCCCTTTTAATCTGTCATTATTCCCTCTTTTTCGTCTATTTTCAACTTTATTTTTTAATATTTTTGTAACATTTAAAAAGAGGATCTGACCCCTTCTATCAGCCTATACTAAGGAAGCTTTTACGATTTGAAAATATTTTTGAGTTTTTTCAGAAATATAGTTGACAATTTTAAAAAAATGAGTTATATTCTAATCACAGTAATCATTACTGTTATTAATTTAAAGTTGATGAAGTTACTGATCCATTTCTTCATCATTAGAAAGGGGGATTCTTGTGGCAGCATTAAAATACAGCCGCCAACGTGAAGCGATCAAGCACTATCTTGCATCCACAAAGGAACATCCAACAGCCGATACCGTATATATGCATGTAAAAAAGGAATTTCCCAATATCAGTCTTGGCACTGTATATCGAAACCTGAATCTGCTTACAGACATCGGTGAGGCGATCAAGATATCAACACCTGACGGAGGAGACAGATTTGATGGAACCGTACAGCCGCACAATCATTTCTTATGTACGAAATGTGGACGGTTACTGGATCTTGAGCTGGATATGAAAAGTATTGAAGAGATGAACCGTCTTGCGAATGACTGTTTTGACGGAATGATCACTTCCAGTTCTACTTTATTTTATGGAGAATGCAGTGACTGCATTAGAAAGTCTTAACTTATAATATTTTATTTAAAAGAAAAGGAGATTACGATTATGAAAAAATTTGTATGTACAGTATGTGGTTATGTTTATGAGGGAGATGCTGCACCGGCTGAATGTCCAGTCTGTCATGTAGGTGCTGACAAGTTTAAAGAAGTATCCGGTGAAAAGACATGGGCTGCTGAGCATGTAGTAGGTGTTGCGAAAGGTGTCAGCGAAGATATTCTTGCTGATTTAAGAGCTAACTTCGAGGGAGAATGCTCTGAAGTAGGTATGTATCTTGCAATGGCAAGAGTTGCTCACAGAGAAGGTTATCCTGAAATCGGTCTGTACTGGGAGAAAGCAGCTTATGAAGAGGCTGAACATGCTGCCAAGTTTGCAGAACTCCTCGGTGAAGTTGTTACAGACAGCACAAAGAAGAATCTTGAGATGAGAGTAGAAGCTGAGCATGGTGCTACAGAAGGTAAATTCGACCTTGCAAAGAGAGCAAAAGCTGCAAATCTTGATGCAATCCATGATACAGTTCATGAGATGGCAAGAGATGAGGCAAGACACGGAAAAGCATTTGAGGGACTTCTTAAGAGATACTTTGGTTAATTCCAACTTGCAGATCTTATACACCCTTCTTTGGAAATGATAGATAATGCCAGGACGAGAAGCAGAACAGCTTCTCATCCTGGCATCTTTTTATCTTCCTGTACCTGACCTTTACTTTATTTTGATCGTTACTTTATCTTTTACTTATTCACTCCGATCATCCGCTTTTTCTTTTCTTCGAACCAGTTCTAATTTATCTTTTCTTGCCATCTGCTTAATCGCATATTCTCTTTTCATCGCCTGTTCTTTGGTTTCAAATTCTTCAAAATAAACCAACTCAACAGGACGCCTTGCTTTCGTATATTTTGCACCTTTTCCTGTATTGTGGGCAGCCACACGCTGCTCAAGATCATTTGTCCAGCCGGTATATAAACTTCCATCCTTGCATTTTAAAATGTATGTATAATTCAAAAAATCACCTCGAAGTTATTATAGCATGACATTTGTATTTGTTGGGGTGAAAATATCGCGACAGCAGGAAGTGTTTCTGACAGAAGAACATCCATATCCACACTTGTTGTTGCATCGCAGTGCAGGACCCGCTTTACCTCAGCCCGTTGACAACTTGTAACAGGAACGTGGAAACACTCGTGCAGAGGTACTCCTGTTTACGTTCCTTAACAAGTTGGGCAAAGTGTCTTCGGAACGCTCCCTGTCAATGCACTGCTCACGCAACAGCAAGGGCGGATATTAGGCTTT
>QWCV01001880.1_pt1 | contig 18656 bp, 17 predicted proteins | sample 1972621 | NCBI WGS metagenome assembly QWCV01 (sample SAMN09866699, study PRJNA288562) | Human gut metagenome isolate pre2_stool, whole genome shotgun sequencing... | isolation source: gut | host: Homo sapiens | place: USA: California | reverse complement strand
GAGCGATTTACCAGCTTCCGTAATAATAAGACCTCTGTGTGTTCTTTCAAATAATTGCAAATTTAAGCTGTTTTCCAAAGAATTTATCTGTTTAATAACTGCAGGTGCACTTATATATAATTCTTCTGCCGCTTTACTAAAGCTTCCAGCCTCTACAACGCAGATAAATGTATCAAGTTGTGGATTATACATCATGTAATTCACTCCTCTACGCTCCGCTTCGGTCCGCGCTGGGCAAAGGTCCCCTGGACCTCTAGCGCCTCTCAGCCGCCGTTAAATCCATCTCGTCCATGTCAAGTCTCACATTCACATGATGCTTCGCTTCGTGGAGTTTGGACAATAAACATACCGTCTCCACATGAACCGTCTCGCAGAATTGATCCACCGCCGTCATCTTCTCCACGCGATATCCCGCCAGCTGCATCATCTCCAAATCACGTGCCAGACTGGTCATCTTACAGGAAATATATACAATCTTATCCACCCCATAATTCAAGATCTTCGGGAGTGCCTTCGGATGGATTCCGTCTCTCGGCGGATCCAGTACAATCACATCCGGCTTCTCTTCAATCTCATCAAGTACCTTAAACACATCTCCGGCAATAAATCTGCAGTTGGAAAGTCCGTTTCGGACAGCATTTTCTTTTGCTGCCTCGACTGCTTCTTCAATAATCTCGACACCGATCACTTTCTTCGCAACCGGAGCAAGCACCTGACCGATTGTTCCTGTTCCGCTGAACAGATCGAATACAACCTGATTATCAATATCTCCAATATATTCTCTTACTGTTTCATACAGCACTTCTGCACCTTTTGAATTTGGCTGGAAGAAGGAAAATGGTGTAATCTTGAATTCCAGTCCGAGAAGCTTCTCATAAAAGAAGTCCTGTCCATAAAGAATTCTTGTCTCATCACTCTTCACGACATCAGACAGGGAGTCATTCAATATATGAAGGATTCCAACAATCTTTCCTTCTAATTCTAATGCCAGAAGTTCTTCTACTAATGGAGTTAAGTCATATTCTTCCTGCGTTGTCGTTACAAGATTCACAAGAATCTCGCCTGTTGTATCGCCTCGTCTTAAAAGAAGATGGCGGAGATAACCGACATGCTGCATTTTCTTATAATAACTTACATTTCTTTCTTTGAAATAATTAAGCATACAAAGAAGAATCTTATCCATATCTTCATGGACAAGCTGACAGTCTCCTGCTGTCAGTACATCATAAGTACTTCCTTTTTTATGAAGACCGAGAGATAACGGACCGTCTTTGAATTCGTCTCCGAAAGAGAATTCCATCTTGTTACGGTAATGAAATTCCTTCGGGCTGTGCTTCACACCCTCAAAAAGATACTCGCCCTTTACTACCGGATCCATAATCCTGCGGATCTGCCCTTCTTTCATCTTCACCTGTTCTTCGTATGGCATCGTCTGATACATACAGCCACCACAGGCAGGAAAGATACTACAGACCGGCTCTCTTGTCTCTAATGGAGATTTCTCCAACACTTCAAGAAGTCTTCCTTCTGCATTTCCTCTTTTAAATTTATTTATCATAAAACGGATCTTCTGTCCCGGAATCCCATTTTTCACAGTAACATACTGTTCTTCCTCCGGAACAAATACAATCCCCTTGTTTGGGAAATCTACACGTTCAATAATACCCTCGTAGATCTGACCTTTTTTCATCCTAATCTCCTATCAATTCTAATCTATTTTAACAGAAAAACAGACAGGATGGTTTCTTCTCTCACCCTGTCTGCACTTTTGCAATTCACTCAAGAATTATACCTGATCATCCTCGCTGAAGTAATCATCAAAATCGTCATCAAAATCATCTTCAAAATCATCAAGATAATCCGGTGATACGAAACGATATACTGCATAAGCGATTGCAGCTACTGCTGCTACTGCTCCGATGATAGCCAGTGTCCAGATTACTGTGTTCTTCTGCTTCTCAGCCTCATTCTTATGAAGAATCTCGTTCAATCTTGTTTCTGCAATGATGTCTTCTATTCTCTTGTTCATATTAACACGTCCTTTCTTCACCTTTTGTGGTGACAGATAATCTGTGTTTATTATAACACCTGACGATTCATATTACTACTGATTTATCATTTTTTTATAACTTTCTCATACCTTTACAAGCTTGGCAAATTTTGCAAACATCTTGCGTGTTCCGACACTGTCAAATTCAATCGTAACCTCGTGATCTCGTCCGCCTTCTTTGATATCCGTTACTGTTCCTTCCCCAAACTTCACATGACGTACCCGGTCTCCGACCTCATAACCAAGTGGACCATTTCCACCTGCTGCCAGCTGACTGCCCTTCTGCAGGGATGCCAGTGCCTGACTTCCTGTAACTGTCTTACTCGTTCCCTGATTCTTCGCAGGTGCCATTCCGCCAAATGCTCCTCCGAATGCCTGTGCCCGAAATGCTTCTCTGGCACGTGCATATGTATTCTGTTGTGCTGGCATCTCCGTCTCCTGAGTAAACTTCTTGTTTCCTGTATCAAGCAGTTCCCTCGGGATCTCTTTCACAAATCTTGACATCGGATTGTACTGTGTCTCACCGTGCACCATTCTTCTGCGCGCACTTGTCAAAGTCAGTTCCTGCTCTGCCCTTGTAATTCCAACATAACAAAGTCTTCGCTCTTCTTCCAGTTCTTCTCTGTCTCCCGCATTAATACTCATATATCCCGGGAAAAGTCCATCTTCCATCCCCGCAAGATAAACACGTGGAAATTCAAGTCCCTTTGCACTATGTAAAGTCATCAGAACAACATGTTCCTGGTCTTCATCCAGACTGTCAATATCCGCAACCAAAGCAACTTCTTCAAGGAATCCACTCAATGTTGCCTTTTCATCTTTATCCTGACAACTTTCCTCATAAGTTGCCGCTTTACTGATCAGCTCATCTATATTCTCTTTTCTTGTTTTCGCCTCTTCTTTATCTTCATTTTCAAGGCTTTCTATATATCCTGTCTTCTCAATCACTTCCTGTAAAAGATCTGTGATACTCATCTCTTCTGCCAACGTCTTAAAATACTCGATCAATGCCGCAAAAGAGTCCAGTTTTGTTGCACTTCTTCCCACTCCTGCGATCAGCCCCGGTGCCAGTAAAGCCTCATAAAACCCAATTCCACGTTCTGTCGCAGACTCCTGAATCCGGTTAATTGTTGTAAGACCGATTCCTCTCTTTGGGACATTAATGATTCTTCTAACCGCAACATCATCACGTCCATTGTCGATTGTCTTGAGATAAGCAAGAAGATCCTTAATCTCTCTTCTCGCATAGAAATTCACTCCACCGACAATCTTATAAGGAATGTTCATGGCAATAAACTTCTCTTCCAGCAGACGGGATTGTGCATTCGTACGATAAAGAACTGCACTGTCATTATAGGAACCTCCCTGTCTGACAGCACTTTTGATATCTTCGCCAATGAAATCTGCCTCATCAAACGCAGTATCGAACTGACGCAGACGAATCAGTTCGCCTTCTCCGTTCTCCGTCCAAAGTGATTTTTCCTTTCTTCCACGGTTATTCGCAATCACGCTGTTCGCTGCATTCAGAATATTCCCTGTAGATCTGTAGTTCTGCTCCAGTTTGATCACCTTTGCATCCGGAAATTCATGCTCAAAGTCAAGAATATTTCGGATATTCGCTCCACGGAACTTGTAGATTGACTGATCATCATCTCCAACGACGCAAAGATTCTTATATTTTCCTGCAAGAAGGCTTACCAGCTGAAACTGAACTGTATTTGTATCCTGATATTCATCTACCATAATATAGCGGAATCTTTCCTGATAACTCTCAAGCACATCCGGCTGTGTCTGCAAAAGCTGTACTGTCTTTACAAGCAGATCATCAAAATCCAGCGCATTATTCGCCTTCATCTGCGCCTCATACTCACGGTAAACCTTAGCAATCTTCATCTTTGCAAAGTCTCCTCCGGCATTCAGTTCAAATTCATCCGGAAGGATCATCTCATTCTTGGCAGATGAAATTGCTGAAAGCAGACTTCTTTCTTTAAACACTTTCGTATCCACATCTACTTTCCGACAGACTTCCTTAATTAATGTCTTCTGATCATCCGTATCATATATAGTAAAATGATTCTCATACCCTAATCTGTCAATAAATCTTCTCAAAATACGCACACATGCAGAATGAAATGTGCTCACCCATACACTTTCTGCTCCAAAACCGACAAGATTATCCACACGTTGGCGCATCTCTTCTGCCGCTTTGTTCGTAAATGTGATTGCAAGAATATTCCATGGGTTCACGCCACGTTCTCCGATCAGATATGCAATCCTGTGCGTCAGAACTCTTGTTTTTCCTGAACCAGCTCCGGCAAGGATCAGAAGAGGGCCGTCCGTGTGGTAAACAGCCTCTCTCTGTGGTTCATTTAATTTATCATAAATGCTCATCTTTCCACTCCTTTAAAGTTATAAAGATATCTGTAAATGTATTCCCATTATCAAACACACGTTCCTGTTTGTCAACTACATTTTCCGGCCTTCTTATCTTTTGCTTGCTATCTAGTTTTAAATACTATATAATAAATATATTGAGGTGATAACATGAATATAGACACAAGTAATCTGTTAAACAGCATTTTGGAAGAACTTTCTTCTTTAAGTTATGTGCATCCCGGCGATGTTCCGAATATTAATCTTTACATGGATCAAGTAACTACTTTTATGGATGAGCAGCTGGCTTCGACCAAACGTTACCCTGATGATAAGATCCTGACAAAGACCATGATCAATAATTATACGAAGAACAATCTTCTTCCACCCCCGGTGAAGAAGAAGTATTCCAGAGAGCACCTGCTCCTTCTGGTCTTCATTTATTATTTTAAAAATATCCTTTCAATCAAAGATATTGAGACAGTTCTTGCACCGCTCACAGAGAAATATTTTCCGGATGGAAGCTCTTTTGAATTAGCGGATATTTACAAAGAAGTCTGCAAGATTGAAAAAGAACAGCTGGATTCCATCAAAGAGAATGTAACTGCTACTTATGAGAAATCTGCTGATACTTTCACTCATCTTGCTGATGGCGAAGATAAGGAGATCTTACAGCAGTTTGCATTTATATGCAGCTTGAGTTTTGATGTATATATCAAGAAAATGATCATTGAACGGATCATTGATGACCTCTCTTCCAAGTCTTCAAAAAACGAAGAGAAAAAGAAAGGGAAATAAACATTTCTGTTTAAAACGAGATACAGCCTGCGAAAGACTTTATCAGGATCTTCCGCAAGCTGTATCTTTTGATTGATAAAAGGTATTTTATTGTAAGCTTAATTCTTAAGTGTTATTCTTCCATTCCATTCTCTTCCTCAGCAAGCCCTACACGTTTGAAAACCATATCATATCCGTCATTCCCGTAATTAAGAGAACGGTTCACACGACTGATTGTCGCAGTGGATGCTCCTGTCTTCTCCGCGATCTCCAAATATGTCTTCTGTTCACGGAGCATTCTTGCCACTTCAAATCTCTGTGACAATGAAAGCAGCTCATTAATCGTACAGATGTCTTCAAAAAATGTATAACACTCTTCTTTATTCTCAAGGCTTAAGATTGCCTGAAACAGATAATCTACTGCCTCGGTTCTGATCTTCTTACTCATACGAAACAATCTCCTTCTCAACCGGCTAATTATATGATGGCTTACGGCATACCACAAACCATAACAATACCTTTTGCCTTCTCAGGCCACTTTTTGATTTTAACACATTAAATTTTTAAAGTCCACCATTTCTTATGAATTTAAACTAAATTCTTGCGCAATTTTGATTTTTTTCTAAAACATTTTATGTAAAACACACTTTTTTCGTTGTTCTTCCTCTTTTAAGATGCTATAATAAATCTGTTATAAATATTTTGATACAAAAGAGAGGAGTACATGATTAATATGAAGTGCCCAATATGTGGAAAAGACCTGGATTTGCAGAATAAGCAGATTGGCACCAGCGAAAACGGGGATCCAATCTTTAATGAATATGCAATCTGCCATAGCTGTAAAAAGCAATGGAACCTTGATAAACAACGTGCAAAGAAGATCGCTGCCAAGAAAGCCGCAGAAGAGAAAGCAAAAGCTGAGGCTCGTGCCGCTGAAGAAAAAGCGAAAGCTGAGGCTGAAGCCCGCGCTGCTGAAGAGAAAGCGAATGCTGAAGCTGCCGCTCGTGCTGCTGAAGAAAAAGCGAAAGCCGAAGCTGCTGCCCGTGCCGCTGAAGAAAAAGCGAAAGCTGAGGCTGCCGCCCGTGCCGCTGAAGAGAAACGAGCTGCCCGCAGAGAAGCAAAAGCCCGCGCCCGCAAAGAAGCGATTGCCCGCCTTGCTACTGACAAAGGGATTTCAGAAGAAGAAGCTGAACGTATTCTTAAGGAAAGAGCCAGAGCCCGCAAAGCCGCTGCACAGAAAGCTGCCACTGATGCCACTGCCACTGATAATTCCGAAGAGCAGAAATATGGGAACATTCCAGCGGAAGAAATCCGTGATAAGCGTGAAAAAGCAGTTCGCAAGGGATACGAAGATATGCTTGCAACTGACCCTGACAGTAAAGCTGCCAAGAAGAAAAAGAAAGAGGAAGCCGAAACTGCGAAAGCAAAAGAAGATGTAAAATCCAGAAAAATGGATGACTATGATGATGAGAAATCCTCTGATGATGAAGATGATGATGAATATGAATATGTAGACGAATATCCACGTTTCAGACCTGGACGCATCATCCTTGGAATCATTTCCCTGCTTGCATTTGGTTTCTGTATTTATAAAGGATTCGTAACAGGACTCAGCACATCAGGAGCTGACGTGACTTCTGCCCCTGGCATGAATTATGTCATTGTTGCTCTTTGCATGCTTGTCACTGCACTGTTATACTTCATCATGAATAACCGTGATACACTTTTTGCATTCCTTATCCCGATGATTGTCTATATCGGTAGTGCTGTTTTTGCTTTCCTGAAACATGGAGATGAATTCGAGCTTCTGATTTTAGCCGGTGTAAGTGGTGTACTTGCTGTTATTTCACTGATTCTCGCAATTGCTTCCCGTGGTGGAGATGATTACGATGATGAAGATGATTACGACGATCCATTTGAAGAAGAACACGATAATTAGAATTGCGTTGTAAATCTTTTTGGTTTCTAATAACAATTTATATAAGATAATTACAAGGGAGTATCATTTTGCGGTACTTCCCTTTTTTTGTCCTGATATGCATTTTTTATATCATATATCTAAAATATTTTTAGATGTCAAAAAACTTTTTTAGAATAGTTGTTGCTTTTTGTTGAATATGTGATAAAATGTAACCATAGGTATCTTTATATAATTAAAAATACACAACAAACACATACTCCTCAAAGATTTTTCTTTGGGGATTTTGTCACAAAGAAAGGAGTAACTGACATGGCATCATTTATAGTAAATGGTCAGGAAGTCTCACCTTCAAAGAATCAGAAACTGTTACGGTTCCTGCGTGATGAACTGCACATTACCTCTGCAAAGGATGGTTGCAGTGAAGGCGCTTGTGGAGCCTGTACTGTTATCATTGATGGACAGACTTGCAAATCCTGCGTACCTGACACAGATTCATTGGCCGGAAAGAATGTCATCACAGTCGAGGGGCTTTCTGATTGGGAACAGAAAGTTTACACTTATGCTTACGGGAAGGCAGGCGCTGTACAGTGCGGATTCTGTATTCCTGGTATGGTTATGTGCACAAAAGCACTTTTGGATGTAAATCCGGAACCAACCGATGATGAGATTCGCTATGCGCTGCGCAACAACTATTGCCGCTGTACAGGATATGTCAAGATCATGGACGCGGTGCGTCTGGCAGCTAAGATTCTGAAAGAAGGAGTTTTACCAGATGACGGAGATCCTAGCTGGACTCTTGGTTCCCGTGTTTCTCGTATAGATGTTGAAGAAAAAGTGCTTGGAACAGGTAAATATCCGGATGACTATTATCCGGAAGGAATGCTCTATGGCGCTGCTCTTCGTAGTAAATATCCACGAGCTCGCGTACTTTCTATTGATACCTCTGCTGCCGAGGCTCTGCCTGGCGTAGAAGCGGTTGTAACAGCCGATGATATTCCTGGGGAGAATAAGATCGGACACTTAAAACATGACCAGTATTCACTGATTCCGGTTGGTGGACTGACTCATTATCTCGGAGATGCAATTGCCCTTGTAGCTGCAACTGACATGGCAACTGTAGAAAAAGCAAAAAAACTTATTAAAGTTGAATATGAAGTACTTCCTCATGTGCATACAGTGGAAGAAGCTGCCGCTCCGGATGCACCTCTTGTTTATGATGAAGAAGAGACTAACGTATGTGCTTATAAGCACATCAGCCGCGGAAATGCGGAAGAAGCAATCAAGAATTCCAAGTACGTGATCTCACATCACTTTGAGACACCTTGGACTGAGCATGCTTTCCTTGAACCGGAATGTGCTGTTTCTTTCTATGATGAAGACGGTGACATTTTCGTATATTCAACAGACCAGTCCGCTCACCAGACACTACACGAAGTTACACTTATGCTTGGAACAGATAAAGTAAAAGTTCAGAACGCATTAGTCGGCGGTGGTTTCGGTGGTAAAGAGGACATGACTGTTCAGCATTTAAGTGCATTGCTTACTTACGTAACAAAGAAACCGATCAAGATGAAACTATCCAGAGCGGAATCCTTGCTTGTTCATCCGAAACGTCACCCATTCTACATGGATATGACAATGGGATGCGATGAGAATGGAGTGATCCAGGGTGTAAAAGCGATTGTTAAATCTGACACAGGTGCATTCGCTTCTCTTGGCGGCCCGGTTCTTGAACGTGCATGTACACATGCAGCAGGACCTTATCATTATGAAAACTTTGAAATTGAAGGAACTGCTTACTATACAAATAACCCACCTGCCGGAGCATTCCGCGGATTTGGTGTTACACAGACTTGTTTCGCAACAGAGACACTTCTGAACATGATGGCTGACAAGGTAGGCATTACGCCTTGGGAGATTCATTACCGCAATGCGATCCGTCCAGGCGAAGTACTTCCGAACGGACAGATTGTAGATAACTCTACAGGTCTTGTAGAGACACTGGAAGCTGTCAAAGAAGAGTATGATGCTGCACTTGCGGCCGGTAAGGCTGTTGGCCTTGGTTGTGCTATGAAGAATGCCGGTGTTGGTGTTGGCATCCCGGATACAGGACGTGTAAAATTAATTGTTGAAGAAGATGAAAAACTTCACATCTTCACTGGTGCTTCCTGTATCGGTCAGGGACTTGGTACTGTACTTGTACAGATGATCGTTACAAATACAGATCTTTCCCATGATGACATCGTCTATGAGCGAAGCAACACATGGATTTCACCTGATTCCGGTACAACTTCCGGTTCTCGTCAGACACTTGTAACTGGTGAAGCGTGCCGCAGAGCATGTGAAAAATTCATGGAAGCGAAAAACAGCGGTAAGTCCATGAAAGATATGATTGGAGAAACTTTCTACGGAGAGTATCTCGCTAAGACTCATCCACTTGGTGCAGATGTGCCTAATCCGATATCTCACGTTGCTTATGGATATGCAACTCAGGTCTGCATCCTTGATCCTAAGACAGGTAAGATTGAGAAAATGATTGCCGCACATGATGTTGGTAAAGCTGTCAACCCTCTCTCCTGCGAAGGTCAGATTGAAGGCGGTGTTGTAATGTCAATGGGATATGCACTCAGAGAGCAGTATCCAATCGATGAAAACTGTAAACCAATTGACAAATATGGTTCCTTAGGACTTTTCCGTTCTCACGAAGTTCCTGAGATTGAAGCAATCGTTATTGATAAACCTGGTCTGGATGTTGCCTGTGGAGCAATCGGTATCGGAGAGATCACATCCATCCCTACTGCTCCTGCAATCGCGGATGCATATTGCAGATTTGACGGAGAAAGACGCTACAACCTTCCTCTTTCTAACACACCATACGAAAGGAAGAAATAATCATGGCAATTAAAAAGAGATTTCCTTACCGGGCAGCTCTGGTTGCCTGTAACGGTGGCTGCCGCGCAGCCGGCTCTGAAGACGGTGGATGCAAAGATGGCTGCATCGGATGTGGAGCCTGTATAGAAAAATGTAAATTCGGCGCGATTTCCATGAATGAATATGGCGTTGCCGAAGTAGACGAAGAAAAATGTATTGCCTGTGGACAGTGTGCAAAAGTCTGTCCACAGAACCTGATCAAGATTCACGAATGTGCAAACTACATTGTAGTAAAATGCTCTAACAAAGAAAAAGGAGCTGTTGCACGTAAACAGTGTGAAGTCAGTTGTATTGGATGCGGTATTTGTGAAAAAACATGTACTGCAGGTGCAATTCATGTAGAAGATAATTGCGCAGTAATCCAGGAAGACATCTGCTTAAGCTGTGGAATGTGCTCTGTAAAATGTCCAAGACATGTAATCCATGATCTCCGCGGAGTATTTACAGCAGTAAGATAATACAAAAGCTATCGACTACGATAACAACACAGATATGTGTTAAGTTATTGTAATCGATAGCTTTTTCTATCTACTCATCTTCATCCAGAAACTCGATATCATCATCGTCATCAAGATAATCTAAATCATCCAAATCATCTAAGTCATCCGGATCTTCATCAAAATCATAATCCTCTGTCGCATCTGCCTCATCAGCAGTTACTTCAATTTCGACTTCTTCCTCGTCTACATCAAACTTCTCTTCTTTAAAGTTCTCCACTTCATCTTCTTCCAGATCATCTTCAAGATCATCAAATTCATCCATGCTGACAACTGTTGTGCCCTTGTCTTCTTTCAGGACATTTTCCGGAAGACTCTCTATAATCTCATCCAGCTCATCAAAATCATCCAGATTCTCGACCAGTGCCCTTGCCTTCTCGACTTCATTTTCTGTAGAATGTTCTTCACGGATCTCTGCGGCTTTAAGTAAATTCTTTTTCTTACGTTTTCCGGATTCCAAAAGAAGCTGGATCCAGATACTAAGTGCACCAATTGCAACACAAAGTGCCACATGGATCATTCCGTTTTTATACGGCTGTAGATAAAAGATACTGCTGCCCGCTGCCATTGCTCCAAACACAGAAGAAGAAGCAATCAGCATAAAGTTATGAAACTTAATAGAAAGCAATGCACACACAAGACCGATACCCGCACAGATTCCATACATAATAAGATCCTGTGGTTTCATCAGATGTACACTGACAACAAAGACAAGTACCGCTACTGTCACAAATCCACCAATCTGCTTCTTCCATGCACCAAGCACCGCCAATACAAGTCCCACACCCGCTCCTGCTGCCAATGCGATTGTCTGATCCAGACCTGCAATCGCTCCGACTGCAATTCCAGCTGCACATCCTGCTGACAATCCTGCAATCACTGACCAGAAACGTACCAGTTTCAGCCCCGTCAGACATAACAGTACTGCTCCGACCGTTATAACGATCAGAGAAATAAATTCCATCTGACTCAAATGATGACTGCTTTCATTAAGTCCCGCCAGAACAACATCCAGGTCAAAATTCAGAATTGTATCAATCATATCATTTACATTCATTATTTACACCTTCGTCCCTTACTATTTATTACTCACTACTGCTCATTTTAGCAATTTTTTTTACTGATTACAAGTGTTCATTTCACCTTTCCATTGACTTCTTATTCTTCTCCACTTAAAATAGAAGAGAAATGCTATTGCTGACCGCATAATACTGTGAACAGCAATAAAATGCTAACATAAAGGAGTTTATTATGGAACAGTTAAGAATACCTGCTGGCTATCATTCCCCTCTTACAATTCGTGAGACAGAAGTAGCCATCAAAGAAGTGAAAGACCACTTCGAGCGTGCTCTTGCAAAGAATCTCCACCTGACACGAGTGTCAGCACCACTGTTTGTCCGTCCGGAATCCGGTCTGAATGATAACTTAAACGGTGTGGAACGTCCGGTTTCCTTTGACATCAAAGAACAGGATGGTTCTGTTGCAGAGATCGTTCATTCTCTTGCAAAATGGAAGAGATATGCATTGAAGAATTATAATTTCCATTCCGGCGAAGGGCTTTACACAGATATGAGTGCGATACGTCGTGATGAAGATACAGACAACATCCATTCTCTGTATGTTGACCAGTGGGACTGGGAAAAAGTAATTTCTAAGGAAGAACGTAACACAGAGACACTTCAGTACACTGTCCGCAAAGTCTACCGGGCTCTGAAAGATACCGAAGAATACATTTCCAGACGTTACAACTATATTGATCCTCTTCTTCCTGATGATATCTTTTTCATCACTACACAGGAGCTGGAAGACCTTTATCCGGATCTTACTACCAAAGAACGTGAAAAAGCGATTGCGAAGGAAAAAGGCGCAGTGTTTATCTCCAAGATTGGTGGCGTACTTGCTTCCGGCGAAAGACATGACGGTCGTGCTCCGGACTATGATGACTGGGAGCTGAACGGTGACATTATCGTTTACTATCCGGTTCTTGACATCGGTCTTGAACTCTCTTCTATGGGAATCCGTGTTGACGAAGACTCATTAAAGGCACAGCTAAAAGAAGCCGGATGTGAAGATCGTGCAGAACTTCCATTCCAGAAGGCACTGCTGAATGGCGAGCTTCCATATACAGTCGGCGGCGGTATTGGACAGTCCCGTATCTGTATGTATTACTTAAGAAAGGCTCATATCGGTGAAGTACAGTCTTCCCTCTGGCCTGAAAATGTAGTTGAAGCTGCTGCTGATGCCGGCATTCACCTTCTCTAAACACAAGACAGACCAGCCAATTATATGATAAAAAGCAGATTCGAATTCTACCGGAGCATCTCTCCTTTGAATCCGAATCTGCTTTTTCATTCTCCTCTTATTCTACAATCAGCAACTGTTCTTTCTCTTCCTCAGACACCCTGTTCCAAAAAACATTAAAATCATCAAATTCCGGCAAATAGATATCTGCCGTATTCCAGATCTGCGCCAGATTCTTGTCATTTGCCTTATCATAAACTGCTACTGTCTTAAATCCCGCATGCTTTGCCGTTCTCAAAGCCTGGTAAGTATCTTCAAACACCCAGGTCTGTTCCGGCTCCGTATCCAGCTGCAAAAGTGCTGCAAAATAAATATCCGGCTGATCCTTACCACTTCCAATCTCAGATGCTGTAAAAACTCCTTGAAAATAAGGTAATACCTTCAATCTGCTCAGAGCTGCTTCTGCATTCTTCCGGTCACCGGTTGTTGCGATCACCATAGGAATCTTCCGCTCTCTGAATTCCTCCAGATACTGACGAACCCCTTCTTTCAATGGAACTCGTTTTGCATAATAATCTTCCACTTCCTTATTCAGTCCCTGTACAACCTCTTCCACTGTCTTCTCCAGGTTATAATGTGAGATCAGATAATCTGCTGCCTCCTCCAGGCTCATCTCAAATAACGTCTCCCCCAGGTTCTTCTCGGCCTCAATTCCCAAATGATCCAGATACAATTCTCCAAGATTCTCCCAGACAGGCATGGAATTGAGAAGGACACCATCTACGTCAAATATTACACCTTTTATCATGTCATTCCTCTTTTCTGCTATGCACTACATTATAATCTCCCTGGAAACGCATGTCAACCGTTACTGTTCACACGATGTGCGACCAGCAACGCATCTCGCCATTTTAAATCGCCTTTGGCGATGGGGCGAGATGCATTCAAATCAAAACACGCATCCTCCGTGTCAATCAGCGGAATGATTGACACGGGAGTAAACAGTAACTGTCAACCATCAGAAAAAGACCTTCTGCCAGCAGATCAACCACTTGCAAAAGGTCTTTATAAAATGCTGTTATTTATTTTGTCTCAAGGATCTTATCAACACTTGCCAGTTTTACACTCAACACAAATACTTCAGCGGCAACTGCAAGTTCTTCCGGTGTTGGATAAGACGGTGCGATACGGATATTGCTGTCATGTGGATCTTTTCCATAAGGGAATGTTGCTCCCGCTCCTGTCATAACAACGCCAGCTTCTTTCGCCTTCGCAACAATCGCTTTCGCACATCCATCCAGCGCATCAAAGGAGATGAAATATCCTCCGCGTGGCGCGATCCATGATCCAATCTCAAGTCCGCCAAGTTCTCTTTCAAGAACTTCAAGAACAGTCTCAAACTTCGGACGCAGGATATCTGCATGTTTCTTCATATGTTCTACAATTCCGTGAATATCTCCGAAGAATCTTACATGACGCAGCTGATTTACCTTATCATGTCCGATCGTCTGCACACGCATTGTGCTTCTGATATCCTCCAGGTTCGCATCAGATGCTGCCATTGCTGCAATTCCTGATCCTGGGAAACTGATCTTGGATGTAGAAGAAAACTTGTAAACCATATCCGGGTTACCGGCCTTCTTACACTCCATCAGAATCTCAATCAGATAATCCTGCTTATCTTCATATAAATGATGTACACAGTAAGCATTATCCCAGAAGATACGGAAATCTTCTGCTGCCGGCTTCAAGTTCGCAAAACGGAACACTGTCTCATCAGAATATGTGATTCCCTGTGGGTTAGAGTACTTCGGTACACACCAGATTCCTTTGATTGCCGGATCACTGCTTACAAGTTTCTCAACCATATCCATATCCGGTCCTGTTGATGTCATCGGTACATTGATCATCTCAATTCCGAAATGCTCTGTAATCGCGAAATGTCTGTCATATCCCGGAACCGGACATAAGAATTTTACCTTATCAAGCTTACACCATGGAGTACTTCCCATGATACCATGTGTCATTGCACGTGCTACCGTATCATACATCACATTCAGACTTGAGTTTCCGAAAATGATCACGTTATCTTTCGGAACTTCCATCATATCTGCAAGAAGCTGTTTTGCTTCATCAATTCCATCAAGTCCACCATAGTTACGGCAGTCAACACCATCTTCACAAGTCAGATCAACACCACTTGTCAGTGTATCCATCATCCCCATTGACAGATTCAGCTGGTCTGCTGACGGTTTTCCTCTGGACATATCCAGTTTCAGACCTTTTGCCTTCACTTCTTCAAACTGCGCCTCCAGGCCACTCTTTAATTCCAATAACTCTTCTTTGCTCAAATCTTTATATGCAGTCATTGCAGGAATCCTCCACTTTCTTTATTTTTTCACTTTTGTTATTGTATATAATTTTTGACGTTTCGTCAATGGGTTCTTGCATTCTTTTTTATTTTCTTGTTTTTTTCAGCTTTATTTCCACATGTTTTGCATTTCAAAAATGTTTTTCATTCATTTTTCACTGTATTCTGTGTTATCACTCTATCCCATCAGGTTTTATCTATGCATTATTGATTTTTCCTCTCCTCCTGTGATATCCTTAGAAAGTAGATTCCAGTCATCATTCCACTTGACTGTGAATAAAAACCTTATGATTCTATGGAGGTACTAAAATGAATTTTACATTTGCACACAATAACCTGAATGTATATGATCTTGAAAAATCACTGGATTTTTACCAGAAAGCTCTGAATTTAAAAGTAGAACGTGAAAAACTTGCCGATGACGAAAGTTTTAAGCTTGTATATCTCACAGACGGTGTGACCCCGCATCTTTTAGAGCTCACCTGGCTGCGTGATATGGATCGACCATATGAACTGGGAGATAATGAGATCCATCTCGCATTTGCTGTCGATGATTTCGATGCTGCTTACAAAAAACATAAAGAGATGGGATGTATCTGCTTCGAAAATCCATCTATGGGAATTTATTTTATTGAAGATCCTGACGGATATTGGCTGGAAATTGTACCGGGCAAATAATCCCGCTAAAATTGTCAAGAAATTTGACCCTCTTTTACATTTAATTCTGACCCATCTGAATTCAGAAATTGTCTGACTTTCAAATGGGTCATTTTTGTAAGTTCAAGCATCCGCATCCTTTGGATTCCTTATATTTTAAACATTTTGGGAAAGTTGTTAATAACTATACATGAAAAAAATTACCATTGTGGATAAAACTGCGGAAACTCAAGTTCCTTTTTATATAGACATTCTTGGTTATTTGTATTACAATCTTTATTATAAAGATTTTTTTCTTTATTTCAAAGATTAATTCTTTATTTTCAAATACTCTTTATTGTTTTTAATATTTTTACGAAAGGAAGACATTATGAAAAAAGAAATCTCCCTAAAGGGAAAAACTGCCATTGTCACCGGGGGGGCTACTGGTATCGGATTCGCCATTGCAAGCGAACTTTTGGATGCGGATGCTAACGTCATCATCCTTGGACGCCGTGAAGAAAAATTAAAGGAAGCAATCAGCAAACTAGGGGAACATTGTTCTTATTATGTATTCGACATCACAGATACCGCACACTATGACAAACTTATCTCCAAAATCGAAACTACTACACCAATCGATATTCTTGTTAACAATGCTGGTATCAATAACAAAAAAGATTATTTTGACTTTACCGAAGAAGAATTAGATACCATCATTGCTACTCAGGCTAAAGCACCATTTTTATTTTCACAGGCTGTTGCTGTAAATATGAAAAAACGAAATTCTGGATGTATCCTTTTTATCTCTTCCCTTGCTTCCATCCTCGGAATGCATGATATTCAGGCATATACTTTATGTAAAAGCGGTATCAAAGGACTTACGAGAAGTCTTTCCCGTGATCTTGGACCATATGGTATCCGTGTAAACAGCTTAAATCCTGGATTTGTATACACTGATATGCTTGCAAAAACAAACTTAAAAACACCAGAACGGTTAGAAAATATTCAGAACTGTACGCCTCTTCGTGGTTTTACAAAAGAGAAGGACCTTGGAATGGCTGCTGCTTTCCTTTGCTCTGATGCAGCACGATTTATTAGTGGAATTGACCTTGTTGTAGATGGCGGAATCAGTAGTTCGTTCTTATTGTAAAACCAAAAAGAAAACTTAAAAGAAATTTTCGCGTAAATAAAAAAGGAATTTTCAAGTAATTAAATGAAAATTCCTTTTTTGGTTAAAACTAAAAATAAATGTACATAATTGGCAAGATGCCTTTATCCCTTATAATTCAAGGGATTCCGCCTATTATGTACATTTTCTACAGATGTACATAACAGACAAATGTACATTTAATATTGATATGGGATATGTACATTTCAAGACATTCCTCTTCTCATATACTGTCTGTATACCATTTCATAATGTACATTATTATTCCAGTCATGTTGTTAAATGAAATGTACATTATCATATCCCTTTCAAACAAAACTTATCTAATTGTGAATTTTCCTTAATGACCCGACTGATTGATTTTTTTCAATAGCGACATCTTCCATTGCAACGGGATTGCTAATTCCGCTAGTCATGATAATCTCCCCTACTATTTTGATATCAATATAAGTAATGTACCAATTTGTATTTGTCTTGTATGTCCATTCTCTTTGCAAAAAAATGTAATCTTTTCAGAAATATCAAATCCTACAACATACTCTTTTTCTTGTTCGATTATCTTCCATATTAATATAAGGAATATAATGCGAAAGTTAGGATAGATACAATGATCAGAGATAGAACAAAATAATTAGATTGGAAATGGTAGCAAGTTGATAGTTGAAAGGAGAATTTATTTATGAAATCAATGTTGGAAGAATACGGCAAGATCGTTGTTGTTTCTATTGTGATCGCGATCATGATCGGGGCAGCTGCGTTACTTCGGGGGGCAAATTGAACTGCCGTTCCAGAAGATTACCAAATTAGGAAGTGATGAAGTATATGTGGCAACAACAGGACGTCCAAAACCACCAACAACAGTAGATCTGTATGTTTGGATTTATATTAATAAAAATAATGAACTTGTAATATCTAAGAATAAAATAACAGCACCAACTGATGCACTTTTAAAAGAAAAATCAATAAATGTTCGTAGTAATGGATTAGCAAGAGATGGTTCATTTGATTCAAAGTTAGTAAAGAGTGTCAAATTTGCAGAAAAAATAAGACCTATATCGTGTAGAAATTGGTTTTATGGTTTTACAAATTTAGTAGAAGTGAAAAATATTGAAAATCTGTATACAGATAAATGTGAAGATATGTACTTTATGTTTTATAACTGTTCTTCATTGAAAGAAATAAATCTAAAATATTTTGAAACAAGTAATGTTACAGATATGAGATGTATGTTTAGTAATTGTTCTAGTTTGAAATACTTAGATTTAAGTTCTTTTGATATCAGCAAGTCAAAAGATTGTAATTACATGATGGATACAGGCACTTCAACAACTATAAAGGCAAATCCAAATTCTATTATATATCTGTATTTTAAAAAAAAGCAATCAAAAACCCCTCTCAGGCGCTATGCATAATAATTTCAACAACATGCTGCTTATAGCAGGTATTGATAAATTTATATCATTCTGATGAAATATTATATTTTAATTTTCACGTTAATGATGTAAAATTATCAATGTAAATATCAGGGCATATTCGAATAATCATTTCTAAACTTTTTCAAATATGCTCTGGAAAGGAACTTTTATACCAATGAAAACCAAGATTCAGGATATGACCTCCGGTTCACCGGGACGGTTGATCATTCTTTTTGCAATTCCCCTGATGCTGGGAAATATCTGTCAGCAGCT
>QWCV01001958.1_pt1 | contig 18851 bp, 18 predicted proteins | sample 1972621 | NCBI WGS metagenome assembly QWCV01 (sample SAMN09866699, study PRJNA288562) | Human gut metagenome isolate pre2_stool, whole genome shotgun sequencing... | isolation source: gut | host: Homo sapiens | place: USA: California | reverse complement strand
ATCGAATCCTTGGCGGCCCCTGCGGCACGGCGCGAATCGGATGGCGACAACTATCCCCCAAAAGGACGAAAGCCCCTCAGAGGGGCCAAAGAATCGTTTTTAGGGGCAAAAGACGGCCCGCGCGTCGAATGGAATCAAAGACGGGCGGAGGCGAATCAATTTCATCGGCGGGCGATTCCGGCGAGAATCGGCGAAATCCGTATGCGGATCCGTATGCGCTTCTGCCTTCGGCGTGCGGAAGAGGCTTCGATGCCTACGGGCAGTAGGGTTAAAGCCTTATTCCGATGGCTTCCGTATGCGGCCGTATGCGCCATATGCGGTTTCCTTAAAAGGGAAAAGGCCGAAAAGACTCCAACTCCCAAAAGAGGTGCATAAAGTGCATACGGACGCATAAAAGTGATGGAAATGTGAAGATGTCCTCTGGAGTCGGATGGGAGGACATTTCCATTCCCCTTCCATTGCCCGCCATCAGGGCATTGAAGCCGTCTCTGGCCCGAAATTGATTGCCGATTGTTTTCAGCCGTTTTCGGAATTGTTTTCGCCGTCATCACCGACGGCCATGCCAACGCCCATGGTCTTGCCTGAATCCGACGGGCGAAGAGGCGTCTTCGTCGTTCTTCGGAAATCATCCGCTTTCCAGCGGCTTCCTTCGGAGAATCTTCAGTCGGACAATCATGGCGATTCCGACGACGGAAAAAGACAGGGACAAGCCGTCTTCACACTTCCATCACATTTATCCATCCGTATGCACTTCGTAGACATCAAAGAAGCCGTATGCACTTTATGCACCTCTTTTGGGAGTTGGAGTCTTTTCGGCCTTTTTCCTTTTAAGGGAAGTGCATACGGTGCATACGACTGCATACGGATGACGATGGAATCAGGCTTTAGCCCTACTGCCCGTAGGCATTGAGGCGCTTCCTGCCCGCGAAAACCGAAAGTGCATACGCAACCGCATACGCCCATCCGCCCGCATTGCCCGCCAAATCGGAGGATTTCCGGTTTCGCGGCGCATAGGCGGCCTTCGGGAAAAGGAGGCCATCATGGCTCGGGACAGGAACGGCAGGGACCATAAGGCGGCGGGACGTCCGGACGGCGGGCAATACGGGGAAAAGGCCGGCCAGGGCTCGGACGACGATCTGGAGGTGCCGACCACCGCTGAGTCGGTCGCGCCCGACGAGGGCTGGTGGGCGTCGCTGGAGGACGATCCGGAGGCGGCCGGCCCATGGTGGGAAAGGAAGGACCGGATGACCCCGGAGTTGGAGACGATGCGCCGGACCGTCGTGGAGGCCCACAGCCGCAAGGAGGCGGCGGACATCCTGGACGGCCTGCCCGAACTTGCCAGATGCGCCGTCATCCGCAATCTGCCGTTCGCCCGCAAGACCGCCGTGGCGGATCTCGCCCCGGACCCCGACGGGCAATCCGACCCCGCCACAATGGCCGCCGGCCTGCCTTACACGGCTGATGACGCCAAGGCGGGCCTGCTCATCGGACGGGCCGCCAAGGGCGACGTCAGGGCCGCCGCCGCGCTGGCCTTCCATGGAAGCGACGGGGACCGGGAATGGCTGGCCAAATCCCCCATGGCGGAGCATCCGTCCGTGCGGGCGGCCCTGAAGGCCGTATCGGGGGACGACGACGAACCCGAAAAAGACGGAGACAGGGTGAAAAAGACGGAATCCGGAGACAAGGACGGCAAGGCCGGAGACGGAAAGACGACGGCCTCCAAGGACGACGGAACGGAGCCCGCCGACCCCGTCGCGGACGCGCTGAAGGAGCTGGAGGGCGTCGGGGACGTGATGAAGGCCCGGGCCATCATCGCCCGCCGGCCGAGGGGCGTCAGGGTGGCCGTCGTCCGCGCCCAGCCGTTCGACCGCATCTCCATGCTGGCCGACCTGACCGGCGACCCGGACAAGGCGCGCGGCTACCATTCGATGCTCGACATGCTCCCCTACACGAAGGACTCCCCCAAGGATCGGCTGCGCGACATGGCCTCACGCGGTGATGCCAGGGCCGCGGCCGCGCTGGCCGCCTACGGCGACGACGACGCCCGCCGCTGGCTGTCCACCCTGCCCGTCGGCGACCATCGCGCCGTCCAACTGGCCCTTCGGGCGTGGACGCCGCCGGAGGCCCGGACCACCCCCAAACCGCCGGCGGCGTCCAAGCCGGCCCCGAAACCCGCGGACAAGGCGGAGGGCAAGGCCATGGCATCCAAGCCGGCGGAGAGGGACGCCGGAGTCCGTTCGTTCCGGAGTGGCCGGTCCACCGCCCGCCATCCCGCGCGGAAGCCACGCAAGCCTCCGTTCCGGGAGCGTATGAGGGGCGGCTTACGGCGATTAAGGACGATTTGGTCGGGTGTCTGGACCAAATGGCTGGCGGTGTTCCGCCGCTAGAACGGGATGGAATCGCCCATGAGCACGCGCGGCCTCTTCCATGAGCCGGCGGAGGGCAGGCCGACGGCCTCGCCGACGCGGTCCATGTCGGCCCGCATCCAGTCATAGGGCTCCGGCGGCGTGCCGGGCTTGGGGGCGAAGCCGTCCGGGCAGACCGGGGAGTCCCGCCAGTCCTCGGCGATCGCCCAATGCTGGCGCGGACGCTCCGCGGACAGGGCGGCGAGCCGCTCGGGGATGCCCTCGACGGTGCGGGCGGCGGCGAGCCAGACCACATGGACGCGTTCCGTGCCCGGATGCCGGAGCACCCGCGCCCACCTATTGAACTTCGCCGACAGCGACTGGCCCATGCTTGCCGTCAGCTCGATGCAGACCGTCTCGTTTTCGCCGATGAGCTCCAGATCGGGGCCGCCCGCGCCCATGAGCGGGTCATGGCATATCAGGTCGAATCTTCCCCACGCCTCCCCCAGCGTCCGCCAGCCCTCCGCGGCGCGGGCCACCGCGAGGTCGGCGCAGATGAGATTGTGCCGGTCGTACTGCCGCTGTCCGCGGAGATTCGGGCGCCAGTCCAACGAGCCTGGGCCACGGCAGGGCGCGAGCGTCGCCAGCTCGGGCGGGGTCAGGTCCAGCGCCTCCGCCAGCCGGGGCATGATGTCCTCGTGCGGCGGAAGCCTGACGGCCATCCAGTCGGCGGAGAGGGGCGACGCGGCCTGTTTGCCGTCCACGGCGATAGGGAAGCCCGGCTCGCAGAATCCCGCGCCGAGCATGTCAAGCCAGAAGGCCGCCTTCGGCAGGGCGGGCAGCGACGGGTCCAGCGCGTGCGCCTGCCGCGTCTCCAGGGTGCGGTAGGCGGCCAGAAGACGGACGGCCGAGATGGTCCTCGCCCGCCGTCCGCGGAGCCGCTCCACGGCCCCCTCGCAGGGCATCCATGCGGGGCGCGCGGCGATGGCGGCGCTGATCCAGTTAAGGGACGAGCCGGCGAGCCACCACCGGTCGTCGAACGGATTGAACTCCATGCACCCCGGCTATGCGCCCCGGGCGTTTCGCAGGGGCGGAAGGGGGCGGAATCGCCGGCGCAGGGCGTCCAAATCCCACCCGTATGCGTCCCTCGGACGCATGTAGGGTGGCGTGACCGAAAACAATACGCAGGCCGCGCGTCAGACGGCGACAAGAAGATTCGCAAAGGATGGAAAAGCATGGGCCGAGGCCCGCGAGAAAGGCATCGCGGCCCGCAAGGCCGCCCGCGCCGCGCGCGAGGACGGCTTCACCGTGAGCGGCGCCGAGTACCGTTCCATCCTTGCCCGCTACACCAACGCCTCCCCCGGCTCCGGCACCAAGGCCAGCAAGCTCAACGGCCTCATCCACAACGAGGAGACGAGCTCCAGCCTCGTCCGCCGTTGGATCGAGGAGAACGCCATCGACCAGGTGAGGAACAAGCACCGCACGCTTTCCGCCGCCCTGCTTACCAATGTCTGCAAGCAATGCTCCGGCGAGCGCATCCTTCATGAGAGGTACGGGCTGGGCGTGGACCTCATCCGCGCCGCCTCCCTGTTCGAGGCCGAGTGCGAGCGGCTCCGCCGGCTCAACACGCCGTGCCCGCCGTCCGGGGAGCGCGCCCTGTGGGACGAGGTCGTCCGCCGTGAGGCCGCCCGCCAGATCTCCGACTTCAAGCACGGGCGCCGCACCACCCCGCCGCGTTTCATGCCGCTGGCCGACGGGACGACGTCGAATCCCAAAACCCCGGGCACGGTCAAGGCCTGCGGCGGCTATGACGTGTGGAAGGCGTTCCTGGGCCGTCTTGACCCGGACGCCGCCCTGCAGGGCTTCCACGTCGACCCGGACGGCGACGACGCCGAATGGACCCCGACCGACGGCGTCGACCATACGTCCAAGCCGGTGATCGACGCCGACTGGCTGGCCTCCCATCATGCGACCCCGGCGGCCGCATTGGGTCTGGAGCGCCCCGACGCGTCGCCCAGGCTCGCCCGCCTGTATCTGGCGCTCGGCGACATCACCCTCGCCCGCCGCGTGGACGCCATGGCCGACCCGTCGGAGCGAGTGCGCGACATCCTCCGCGGACTGGGCCTTACCGACCGAGAGGCCCGCACCGGCGTGCGCTTCGAGCTGCTTATGAGGCGTCATCCGAAGGCCGACAGGCTCAAGGCCTGGAACCACGCCTGCGCCAACACGGGCGTCCATCATGCGGCGCCGGGCCGCGCCGCGCTGCGCCGCTACATGTCCCATGTGGCGGACGCGGTGAACAACGCCGAGGCTCTGGTCGCCGCCAGCCCCGTGGCCTGATGTGATTCCGTACTTCATGTCCGGGGTCATGCGTCCTGAGAATGGGCGCGGACCCCGGACATGTCCTTTTCGGATGTATAAAAGGGAACACCCCGGAGGCCGTGCGTTCGACGGCGCACTCGGCTAGGCCGCGTGCCGTCCGGCCCGACGGCGTGCCATGACGGCAATCGCCAAAGCCGCGGCGGTGACGGCCGCGCCGACGATAGACGGCATATGGCCGGCATGGCCACTGCCTCCCGTGTCGGGCATGGTGGTCGGGTTCGACACGTATTCGAGAACGACAAGACGGTTCCTCAGCCCCGTCGAGGTCTCGGTGCCGGAAAGAGCGTCGCTGCCGGCCGCAAGCCCCGCGTACCGGTATCCTCCGATCTCCGGTGGCCGGATGCTCCACTTGTCGCCGATGCGCAGAACCGTCCCAGACCATGTCCTCAGCGCGGTCCCGGTCTCTTTGTCCACGGCTTTCGCGTTGAGCGTCCAACGCAGGTCGCCCGCGTCGACCGACGGGCCGAAGGTGCCCCACGGGTCGATATATGGTTCCGCTTTCGGCGGTATGGCGCTGTAGCGGAATGCGAAGGAGCTTCCGCTCCAGGTGGCGGTGAGCCGGTGGAGGATCTGGGGGCTTTCGTTCATCCTGGACTCGTCGCCCGCGTCCCATTTGAAGCCGGAGAAGCCGTTCGTGCCGTATTCCGCGAGTTCGGCGTCCTTCAGACGGTACGCGCCATCGAAGCCGGACAGCAGTTCGACGCCTTCCATCAGCAGGTCGGGCTGGTCGCCACGTCCGTCGAGGTCGTTGAATCCGACGACGCCTTTGAACGTGTCAGGCACGGATTCCCCCGTGTCGTGGTAGGTGAAGGATGCGGTCATGGTCGCGCCGTATCGTCCGTCGGCGGGCGTGAATGTCCCCCAGATGCTCCTCACTTCATCCGGATACGGGATGGAGCCGGCCTCTTTCCCCGTATGCACGGTCTGCCACCACAGGCGGCCCCTGCGGGGAAGGAAAGCGATGACGTCGCCCTCCTTCACGGAAAGTCGCATGTCGATCTGACGCGTGTCCCCGTCCTCGTCCGTCCATTTGCCCACGTTGGGGATGGTGAGGCCGGCATCCGGTTTCACCGGATACCGGTATGCGGCGCCTTTGAAACGGTATGTCATCCATGCCCCGTCGCCCCATTCGATCGAGTCGAAGTCGAGACCATCGGAGCCCAGGGCGAACTGCCTGTACTCGGCGGGCACCGAGGCCGTCTCAAGATCATGCACGCCGATGTCCGCCGCATACGCCGGCGGCGTAATGAACGCGGCCAGCAGGCCCAACAGCGCGGCCAGTACGGGAATGCTCCCGCGGGCGATGCGCTTCAGCATGTCACACCGCCCTTCCGGACGGAGCTACCGTTTTCGGCGCATGCGCCGTCGTGCCAGCAGGGCCGGGATGAGGGCCAGAAGACAAGCCCCCCCCCCCGATGGTTTTTCCGAATCTGCGGTCGCCCACCGTTCCTCCCGTCTCCGGCATCGCCGTCATGGCGTCCTCCCATTGCGCGTACAGGACGACGACGTCGTCTTGGCTGGACGCCAGATTCGTGACCTCGGCCTTGTTCCTATACATCGCGCCGCTCCCGTCGGCCTTGGTGTTCCAGCCCGCGAACGCCTTGCCTGGCCTGGCGTACCGGTTGGCGGGCAAGGTCTTTTTCCCGTCGTATGCGACGGTCAGGTCGGCCATCGTGCCGGACGCGGCCCCGTTGCCGTCGAAACGGACCTTATAGGTGATGGGCCTCCATTGCGCGTACAGGGTCAAAGTCCTTCCCCCGGCCGGATACGCGACGTCCGCTCCCGGCAGGTAGGCCGCGCCCGTGCCGTCGGCCTTGGTGTTCCAGCCTGTGAACGTGTGGCCGGTACGGGTGAAGCCGTTCGCGGCCGCCTTTGCCGTGGTCCCCGGGTCGCCGACCGTGGGGGCGACGCCTCCGCTTCCGGCCCCGTTGCCGTCATAGGCGATGAGGGCGCGGCTTCGCCCCGTGTTCGTCGTGATGGTGTTGGACGCCAGGAACGAGCCTCCCGTCGGGCGTTCGCTGGAGGTCCAGGTCACGACCGCGGAGCGTTTCTCCGTCGACGAGTCGAAGACGATGCTGATTCCGCCGTAATCCACCTGGAACAGCATGTTGGACGCCTCCATGAGCTCTGCGGTGGTCTCGTCGGCGGCCGGTTTGGCGAAACGCCTGGCGTTCGCGCCCTCACGCGGGCCGATGTCGAGGTCGTAATCATAGGAGCCGTCCGCATTGGCGACGAGCCGGTATTCGCCGGCCGTGGGCGTGCCGTCCGTCCGTTTCGGCGTGTATGCCACGTGCGATCCGCCGCCGGGGCCGGTGAATGCGTCGCCCGCCGTGGTCCCGTCGTAGGCGTAGTAGGTCTCGAACACACGGGTGCCGCTTGCGACCGTCACCGGATGGCCCTCGTCGGCGGACGCGACGTGGATGTGGTATGTCACATCGGGGGCCGTGTCGGATTCCGCGCCGCCGCGCGCGATCCTGTTGACGGTGGCGCAGTTCCAGGTGACCATGGATGCGTCCACGCCGCTTTTCGTGGAGTTGACGCCCACGCCGGTCGTGTCGTTGACGCACCGGTGGTTCGGTTTCGTCGTGTTATGGAAGGCGAACGTGTCCGAACCCGCATGCCAGGTGCTCGAGGTGGATTTCTGGCCGGCGTACCAGAGGTTGTTGTTGCGTACGACGACACGGAAGTCGAACCGGCCCGACAGGCGCGCCGCGGTGCGGGTGAGCCGCAGCTCGGCGCGGCCGCCCCTCATGTTCGCCTTGAACGCGACGGTCCCGTCGGAGGTCGCCACGTCATCGGCGCATTCCCAGCCGGTGCCGTTCATGGAGAAATGGGAGCCCGCGTCGGATGTCAGGGGAACGGACACGACGTCGCCCGCGGCCAGGGCGGAGATGTCATCGATATGCCCCTCCAGCGTGATGCGCACGCTCCATGGATTGAAGCCGATCGTGTCTCCGGACTTCACTTCCTTGTTCCCCGTCACGTTCCACACTTGGGAGAATCCGACGTCCCCGACCTGGGTGACGTCGTACGTTGCGGCCGCCATCGCCGCCGGCGCGACGAACGCGGCCAGCAGACCCAACAGCACCGACAATACAGGAATGCCCCCGCGGGCGATGCGCCTCAGCATGTCACACCGCCCTTCCGGTTGATACTACCGGCTTCGGCGCATGCGCCTCCGCGCGAATGGGATGAGGATGAGGCCGAAGAGGCAGACCCCCCCCCGATGGTTTTTTCGAATCTGTGGTCGCTCACCGTTCCTCCTGTCTCCGGCATTGTCGTCATGGCATCCGTCCATTGCGCGTACAGGACGACGACCGCGTCCCGCGTGGATGCCAGGTTCGTGACCTCGGCCCTGTTCCTATACATCGCGCCGCTCCCGTCGGCCTTGGTGTTCCAGCCCGCGAACGCCTTGCCTGGCCTGGCGTACCGGTTGGCGGGCAAGGTCTTTCTCTCGTCGTATGTGGCGGTCAGGTCGGCCATCATGCCGGACGTGGCCCCGTTGCCGTCGAACCTGACCTTATAGGTGATGGGCTTCCACTGCGCGTACAGGACGACGACGCTCTTGGTCAGGACCAATGCGTCGCCCGGCTGGTGGGCGGTGCCGGCGCCATCCTTGGCGGTGTTCCAGCCGGCGAACGTGTATCCCGTGCGCGTGAACGCGTTGTCGGCGGCGGCGACGCCGGTGCCGGATTTCCCAATGGTCGGGGTCATGGCGCCGTCGCCGCCGTTCGGATCGTAGGAGACGCCGCCGGTCGTGACGGCCTGTCCTACGCTGCCGGCGATGTTGGCCGCGGTCAGCGTGCCTGTGTAGGTTTTGCCGTCGCGGTACAGGTGGGTCTCCACCATGGCGGTGTCCGCCTGGTTCGGGTCGGCCCACGCGATGTCGTACCGGTAGCTGGTCCAGGCGCTCGTGCACTGGTGCTCGTGGAGCCACGCGATGATGTCGTTCGTGTTCCCGTCCCAGGTCCTGGTGGTCTCGGCGAGGGCATCCGGTCCGGTGAACGAGCCGAGGTTGGCGGCCACGTCGTACGAGCCGTCCGTGTTCCTCACGATGGACGACTGGCCCGGCTTGAGACGTTTCGCTTCGTCCAGCGAATGCACGTCGTTCGGATGCCCGTGGTCGGCGGAGGCGACGGCGAAGTCGCTCGAATCCGACAGGTGGATCCTGTCGTAGGCGAGGGGCCAACGGTTCAGCATCGACCCGAACCGGACCGCGGAGATCGTGCCGCCCATGGGCGTGATGTGGTCGTAGACGATCGTGTCGGAAGTGTCGGGCGTGATGGCCCCGCCGTTCAGCATGTCGTTGATCACTCCCGGCCAGCGGAGGTGCGACTGCAACGTGACCTGGTTGGCGAGACGCTGGATGACGGTGGAGGTGGCGAAATCCTTCCCACCGGTGGCGGCCCGCATGGCGAACGGCGTGTTCGGGAACGTGTACGAGTCGCCTCCGATGGTCCAGGTGCTCGACGTGGCGTATAGAATCTCACGGCTGCCGTAATCGCGGTAGCTGGTGCAAAGGTTCGACTCGAACGTGAGGTCCATGCCGCCCGTCAGGCTCCCCGGCAGCCGGGTGAGGGTGACGGACGCGCGGGTCCAGCCGATCGAGAACACGGGCGTGCCGGCCTGGTCGTTGACGACCGAGCCGCCGGAGTGCGCGGTCACCTCGAAATGGCCGGTGCTTGACTGGTTGATGGTGATCCTGTCGCCCTCGGCCAGTCTCGACATGTCATCGATATGGATGCCGTACCTCACCCGGGTTGAGATCGTATAGGCGTTCGGCGTGAAGCCTCCGGTAATCTCCCGCCCGTCATGCGTGCCGTTCAGTTGACGGCCGTTGCCGTCGGTGATGCTCTGGATCGTGACCTTGCCGACCTGCGAGATGTCGTACGTGGCGGCAGCGTGGGCCGGCGGCGCCAGTCCCAATAGGAGGCCGACGGCGAGTAGCCCGTGGAGCAGTTGGGCGACGTGTCTCAGCATGTCACATCACCCGCCTTGCATGGCTCAGCCCAGCCTGCGCCGGCGCATGAGGACGAATGGGATGGCGAGGATAAGAAGCCCCCCCAGGATTGTTGTCAGATTATGGGTCATGGTTCCTCCACTCCAAGGCAGGGCGGTTTCGGGTAGACGCTGCCATTGCGCGTACAGGACGCCGGTCGCGCCGTCGTGCGCGAGCAGGTTCGTCACGGTCTGTTTGTCCGTGAACGCCTTGCCCTTGCCGTTCCCGCGCGTGTTCCAGCCGGTGAAGCGGTAGCCCTCGCGGGTGAACGCGTTCGCGGTCAACGTCTGCTTCCGGTCGTACGTGTGGCTTTGGTCGGCCATGGTTCCCGTGCCGCCGTTCGCGTCGAACCGGACCTTGTAGACGGCGGGCCTGTATCGGGCCGTGTACACGGTGTCGCCCTCGACCGGCTTCGATGGGTCCTTGTCCCAGCCGGTGAACACGTAGCCGTCGCGGGCGATGCCGTTGTGCGTGGCCGGGTCCACCTGGGTCAATTGCATGCGGTGGACGGTGGCGGTGCCGTAGCCGTTGAATCGGTCATTGGCTATCTGCACCCAGGGCTCGATCGTCTGGGAAGAGGCGGGTCCGGCCGTGAGAACGGCGTCCACTTCGCATTGCCGCCCATTCGGACAGGTGTCCCATCCCAGATAGGAATTGCTTCCGTTGTTGATGTTGAAGCCGATTCCCGAGCCCTTGGCGGCATTCGTGGCATTCGCCTCCGAATAGTCGGCATCCGCCTCGACATGGATGGCCGCATTCGCACCGACGGTCTTGCCGTTCGCCCTGGTGTCGCGGCTATTGACCGTCAGGCCGTCCTTGGTGAATGTGGGCGAACCATGCCACCAATCGTCGCGCCATCCGTCCACGTTGTCGAAGTTCATGTCCGGATCGGCCAGCCACGTCGTGTCGGCCAACGCGGGCACGGTCGGCGTGCTCCCATACCTGGCCGTGCCGGACGTGATGGTCCGGCCCTGCCAGTCCCTGAACTCCGTCTTATATGCGTTCGCCTCCCACTGGGCGTACAGGGTCAGGGTCTGTCCTTCGGCCGGATACGCGATGCCGGCGCCCGCCTTGTAGGCCGTGCCGGTGCCGTCGGCCTTCGTGTTCCAGCCGGCGAACGTGTGGCCCTTGCGCAGGAAGACGCCGGCCTCGGCGGTCGTGGCCGTGGTGCCGGGGTCCCCCACCTTTGTGAACGCGTCACCCTTCCCACCGTTCGGATCGTATCGGATGGCGGACTGGCCCTGGCCGATGGCCGGGACAAGGGGCTTCGTGGTCAGGGTCGTCGACCGGTAGGCGGATTCGGTGGATTGCGTCTCGACCTTGACGCGGCTCGGAACGGATTCGTCGGCGAAATGGAGGTAGGAGATCTGCTGGGCGTACTGCCAGATGCGGCCGGTCTTGTCGATGAGCTTCAACGTGGTCTCGTCGCCCGCGCGGCTCACCTGCAGGCTGTTCTCCAACCCCGGCAGACGTGAACCCAAGTTGAACGCGTAGACCCACGAGCCGTCCGGCTGCCGTTCGATGGCGATGCGCCCCACGGGCAGATCCGCCTTTGCCTTGTCGAACGTGGACACATCCACGCCGGATATGCGGGTCAGGTCGTAACAGGCCGAGTTGCCATCCCACCATCCGGGTGTGTTCTCATCCACCGCGAACATCACACGCACGTTGTATCCGCGCAGCGCCAGCTTGGAGATGGTGCCGGATTCGGCCGTGATGCGATACCAGCCGACCAAGGAATCCGGGCTTGCGCCATCCGTGCCCCGCCCCTGGGCGATGCGCCGCATGGTGCCGCAGTTCTTCGCGTCGGCCGACAGCAGCACGAGCCCGTTATCCACTTTCGCCTTCGGCGTCAGGGCCATGTTCCCGCCGCACACGCTGTTCTCGAACTTATGACAGGCGAAAGTGATCGAATGGCCGTCGCCGACCGTCCATGTAGAGGAAGTCGCCGACCCGTTCGACATCCACAGTTGCGTGGCGACGGTGACGCTTCCATCGAACGAGCCGACGGCCGCGTCGCCCGTGCGGGTCAGCGTCAGCGTGTAGGCGTTCGGAGTCGTCAGGGTGAACATGTCCACTCCATCCCGGTTCCGCAGGACACGCGGCAGTTTCGACGGGCCGAACAGGCCCCACGGGCCGTAATGGCTTCCGTTCGCCGCGCCGAAGGGCACGGTGACGGTATCGCCCTCGGCCAGTCTGGACATATCGTCGATATGGACGCCGAACGTCACCCTCACGTTCACGCCATTCGACGCCAAAGGCGTCTTGGTTACGTCGTTCCCGTCCGCGTCCGTGATGCCGACCCAGTCCGCGTCACCGACCTGCGTGATGTCATACGTGGCGGCCGCCGACGCGGACGGCGCCAATGCCAGCAGGAGACCGGCGGCGAGCACGCCGGCGATAAGGCGGGTGATGCGTCTCAGCATGTCACGCCGCCTTCCGGGATTGTCCTACCGGCGCGGACGCCGTCTTGCCGACAGGATTGGTATGAGGGCCAAAAGGCAAGCCCCCCCCCAGGATCGTAGTCAGGTTCCGATTGGTCAATGTTCCTCCCGTCTCCGGCATCGCCGTCTGCGTGATGTCGGCCCATTGCGCGTACAAAGTCGTCGGTCTGTCGATGGCGATCGTGTCGCCGGGTTTGTAGGAGTCGCCCGTGCCGTCGGGTTTGGTGTTCCATGAGGCGAGGCCATGGCCCGCGTACGTGCAGCCATCCGTGGCCGTATAGGCGTTCACGCCGACGCCGACCGTCTGGTCCGCCATCATGCCGGTTCCGCCGTTCGGGTCGTAGCGCAATGTCGTGGATTGGCTGAAGCCGATGTCGTCCACCAGATTGCCTTTATTCGGGGCGGGCGAATCGACGCTTTTGAAGGTGAACCGCGCCACGGTCACGCCCTCGGGACAGGTCCAGTCGCCCTCGTAGGTCTCCCAGTTCTCCGCTGCGCCTTTATTGGATTCCCAATATGCGAGCTTGTTGTTGGTGGTGATGTCGGTTCCCACAGCCCCCAATTGGTCGCCACCACCGTTCGTCTTCGTACGCTTCGCCTGCTGCGGTTGTTCCTTTCCCGGGGCGCCGATGAGCACCTGCATGGTGTTCGCGCGCCGAACGCTCTGATGCTTCAGGCTCCAGTGGTAGGTGTTGCCGGGGGTCACGCGGATGTCCTGGTAGATGCTCGTGTCGGGCTGGGCGGCGACGATCTCGGCCCATTCATTGGTCCGGCCCGTTCCTTGCAATTCGACGGCGCCGGCCTTCTGCTCGCCGGAAATGCCGTTCGTGCCGTCGACCTGCGTGCTATGCCAGCCGAATCTCGCCTCATTCCAATCATCCGGGCCGGGCTGATAGCTTTTCGTGCCGTCGTTCCAATTCAGACCGGTGGAGGGGATCACCGCCGTCCAGCCATATGCGATATGCTCCCTGAACCAGTCATGCTGGTATTCGAAGTCCCCGTTGACGATGTGGTCGGGCGGTTGCGTGGCGTCGGCCATCGTATCGTCCGCCGACGCGAACGGCGCCAATCCCACCGCCATGCAGACCGCGGCGGCGACCGCGCATGCGCTCTCCAGCGCCTTTCCCAAGTGTGATGCTCCCATATCCTCCTGCTATGCGTCGCACGGACGTGCGTTTTCGCGCACGGGCGGACAATGCCCCGAAAGCCCATCCCCGTCCGCATAGCCTCCGCGAAACGGACAAGGAGGCCAATCATGGCGCAGGACAGGAACGGAAACAACCACAAGGCCGCGGGCAGGCCGGACGGAGGCCAGTTCGACAAAAAGGCGGGGCAGGGCTCGGACGACGACCTGGACTTCGGCGGCTACGTGGCGGGCATGGACGCGGCCGCCGACCGGACGGCCATCAAGGAGCGGCCGGAGACGCTCTCCGCCGACGACTGGCGCGTCCTGCGCCGCAGCGCCTCCTGGGGCGTGCGCATGCTCGCATGGTCGAGCCCCAAGTCGCCGACGCCGACCGACGACGAGTTCGACGAGCTGCTCTACGACGAGAGCCAGCGGGTGCGCGGCGCCGCCGCCTACCGCGACGATCTGACGGAGGCCCAGGTGGAGGCGCTGCTGCACGACGGCAATCCGAACGTGCGGCGCAAGGCCGTCATGTCCCGCAACGCCGCCAGGGAGTCGGTCGAGCGGATGGCAAGGCTCGACAACAACGGCTTCGTGCGCGGCACCGCCGACTTCAGACTGGACCCGGCCGGCCATGCGGAGACCGGCGACCGCACCCATGATGCCGTCTACGGCGGAGGGCGCACGTCCGACGGCACGGACGCGCCCGCCGGCATCGCATTGCCGCCCGGACGCCGCTGGAAGCGCATCGGCAAAGAGGGCGCGCGCATCACGCTGGCGGGCGACTCCGTCGCCGACGTGGCCCTCGTGCCGCCGTCCGCCGGAATAAGCGACTACACGTTCCGGCGGAAATACGGCCTGAGCCGTCCGGGCGCGCTGGACCCGTCGTCGCCCGCGCTGCTCGTCCACACCGTCCACACGGACGGGCCCAGGCGCTCCGAGGTCTCCGCCGTGCTGCCGCCCGACGCCGCGCCGTCCGCGGAGGCCCTCGACGACGTGGCGTTCGCGTTCCTTTCGGAGTCCACCGGCTATCTGGAGTCCAAGCCGGGCAAGGCGCGCGCCGTGCTCACCGTCACCGCCGACGACGTGGAGGTCGACGTCGTCACGCCGGACGGCTACGACGAGGACGCGGGCGCCGAGCTGCGCGGCAGGATGCTGGCCGACAGGGCCGACGCCATCGACGCCCTGCGCGGTCCGACGCATAGCCCATGGAATGCCTGACAACAAGCCTTTGCTCGCCGCCGCGCGCGGACGGGCCGATGAATTCTACACAAGATACGAGGATGTCGAACGGGGCCTGACGCCGTTCCGGGACGCGTTCCGCGGGGCCGACGTCCTGCTCGACACCAACGACGGTGACTGGAGCGCCTTCTGGCATTTCCTGTCCGACCGGTTCGACGACTGGGGGCTCTCCCGTCTAAGAAGCCTCTCCTTCGACCCGACCGCGGACACGCTGTTCGCCTCCGACGACGCGGGCGGCCGCCTGTACGAGAGGACCGCCGCCGGCGTCACGGAGCGCCGCCTCGAGGGCTCCGGATCGTTCGACTCCCCGAGGCCCGCGCCATGGCGCGGGAGGCCGACCTGACCGTCGGCAATCCGCCGTTCAGCCTGGCGGGCCGCTACCTGTCCGGCCACGCCGGCCGGGGGATGCTCTGCCTGGGCCCCATGACCGCCTGCTCCTACTCGGATGTGTTCCCGCTGTTCATGGCCGGACGCCTCCACATCTGCTCGCCCAACAAGGGCGGCATGTTCTTCCGCGTCCCCGGATACAAGGACCTGGACCGCGCCGACGCCGTCCGCATCGAACCCGACGGCGTGCCCGCCGTCGGCGTCAAGGGCGTCGTCTGGTACACGGACCTGCCGGGCGGATGCCCCACGTTCACGCCGACGCACGCCTACGATCCGGCGGACAACCCGTTCTACGACAATCTCCCCCACGACATCGTGGAGGCCGGCTCCGCGGCCACGGTGCCCGCCGACCGCAAGGGGCTTGTCGGCGCGCCCATCAGCCTCCTCGCCAACTGGCCGGAGGGCTACAGGCTCGTCGGCATGTTCCCCGGCCATCTGCCGGAGGGCGTGCCGCGCGTCTCCCCCATGATCGGCGGCAGGCCGACGTTCCGCCGCCTGCTCGTCGAGAGAATCTAGGCCATAAGGTCGTTGACGCGCCCGTCCAGCAGACGGGTGACGGACCGGGCGTGAATCCAGGCGGTCCTCTCCGCCTCGGCCCAGCCGTGCAGCTCATCCACGAGCCCATGGAGCCGGTCGACGGCGTCGCCGCCCGCCACGGGCTCCAGCCAGCCTTCCTTCGCGTCCCAGACGCGGCACCGCAGGACGCGTCCAGTGCGCGGCGTCAGCCATTCGCGCCCGTCCTCGCGGCGCAGGCCGCGCTGAAGGCTCAGCCATACGGCGTCCACTTCGGAACCGTCCGCGACGGCGCCCAGCCGCAGGACGTACGCGTCCTCGCCGTCGGGCGAGGCGATCTCCGCCATGTCGTCCCTGTCGGTCGGCTTCATGCCGACGGCCTTGGCGATGCGTTGGAAGTCTTTTATGTCCATTGCTTCACTCCTTTTCCGATTGCGCCGGACCCATGCGTCCCCGAAGAGAGGAACGGCCGGGGATGGGCGCATGGCCCATCCCCGGCCGTTCCGGTCCGGCGTCAGCAGACGACGATGACGTCGGCCTCCTCGACGTCGGCAAGCAGGTAGAAGTCCCCGTCGTAATCCTCGTCGCGGTTTCCCCAAAGGCCCTCGTACTGGTCCACGCCATCCTTGTAGACGACGACCTTTTGGTCGTCTTGGATGTCCATTGCCATGATAGGCTCCTTTCCGCGCCGGCCTCTCCGGCGTCCGACTGGGCCATGCGTCCCGGCCCTCACGGAATGAGGCGCCAGACCAGCCAGCCGACGAACACGAGCGATCCCAGACACAGGGCCACGTACACGCAGGTGCCCGCGAACGCGCCCGCCAGGAACGCGTCCATCCGGCGTTTCCGCCGGTCCAGCAGGGCGTACCAGTCGGCCTCGCACCGGTCGAACGCGGACGTGTCCCCCGGGGTGACGCCGTATGACGCCAGCCATTCGGGAACGGTCGGCATGGGCTCCAGCGGGTCCGTCAGCGTCTCCTTGCGGAACAGGGCCGTCACAAGGCCCTGCCCGACGCCCTTGAGGAAGAATACGGGGAGCCGGTCGCCGGTCATGAATGGCTCCCGTCCAGTTCGTTGAGCATGTCGGCCAGCTCCGCGCTCCTGCCCTTCCCCTCGCTCTCCTTGCGTTTTTCGTCGGCCAGCTTGCCCCATTCGTCCACGAGCCCGGCGATGGTCGATGCCTCCCCGGCCCACAACCGGCAGTGGGAACAGCCAAGGATGAGGAAGTCCTTGCCGTCGCTCTTGAATTCAGCCCGCTTGCCGCAGTCCGGGCAGGCGGGGCGGTTGCGGAGCGCCTCGACCTCCTTCTTCCAGCATTCCCGGAAGACCGGCGCGGCGTCCCTCTCCGCGGTGACCCAGATGTCGTCGAAACAGCAACGCTGACAGTCGAACCGTCCCACGGGACATCCGTTCTCGCATTGCGGCCGGTCGCCGTAGGAGAAGTAGACGTTCCCGGTCTCACTGTCGTATTCATTCACACCGACGGTCACGTCGCCTCCGCAGAACGGGCATTCACCCAAAGGAATCACGGACCTCATTGGCCTTCCTTCCCATCCGCGAGATGGTTCCACGCCTCGACGAGGGACATGATGGACACCGGCCCGTCGCGGCGCTCCGGCTCCGCCCACAGTCCGCACCACGGGCAGCCCATGGCGGAATCGGAGCCGGAGCGCAGCCGTGCGGGCCGCCCGCACCGCGGGCAGGCGGGGCGCATGTGGAACGCGCGGACGTCGCGCGCCCACGCCCTGCGGAACGCCGGCGTCGGGTCGTAGTCGGAGGCGACGGTCCATCCGTCGAAGAACAGGCGTGTCGTGTCGAACCGGTCGATCGGGCATCCGTTCGGACACCCAGGTCGCAGGTCGTAATCGAAGGCGACGTACCACATGCCGATGGTGCGCTCGTCGAATCGTCTGACGGCGGCGGTCACACCGCCATTGCAGAACGGGCACTGGCCCAAAGTGAATGGCTCGAAACGTTCCATGTTCCGGCTCCTTTCGTGTTACGTCCCGGCCATGCGTCCCGGCGCATAGCATCCAGGCATGAGCTATCCATATGGACCCGAGCCCTATCCGACGTTCGGCACGGTCGAGGGCGACGTCGACGCCGTGTCCACGGCGTGCTGGACCGAGCTGAACCGGCTGAACCGCCTCGCGGAGTCCGCGGAGCGCCGCACCATGCTCGCCACGGACGAGATGCGGTTCACGCACTCGCTGTCCGAGGCCCAGCGGGCCGGCCTCGCCTTGGGCTTCGCGCTGGATGCGGCCGGCGTCGACGAGCCGGAGCGGTTCCTGCAGGACCTGTTCGCCGTCATGGAGGACAAGGTCGTCGGCGAAATCAACGACAGGGCCCGCGGAAACGAGGAAAGGCTGGCCTCCGAACTGTTCGGCGGCCAGCCTGAGGAGAAGGGCGGAACTACTCGCCCTTGAGTCGTTCGGGCCAGAAGGCGCGGTTCAGGATTCCGCACTCCTCCTCCAGTTCGGCCTGGCGCCTTCCGGCACTCTCGGCCGCGGCCGCCTCGCCGTTCCACCTGACGACCAGCCCGAGCAGGGCCATGCCCGCTTCGGATTTGACGAGCCCGTCGTCCGGACAGCCGAAGCACAGGGCCGCCTTGTCTGCCACGAACATGGGACGGCCGCCGCAACGTGGGCACGAACGGGGGTGTGTGAGCGTTTCGCAGACATCGGCCCACTTGGCGGCGAGGTCGGTCCTGACCACATCCGGGCCGGGGTTTGCGCCGTATCCGACGTGCAGATCATCCCAGCCGTCCGCCACCTTCCCGACGGGGCAGCCGTTCTCACAGACGGGCCGCACGCACCAGTAGGCGACAAGGGCGCCCTCGCGTCCGCTTTCGACGGCAGAGGACACCCTGCCTCCGCAGAACGGGCACTTGCCCAGCGTGATGTCATTCATCGTCGTCCTCCTTGAACGTCAGATACTTGAAGCCGGACAGTGCGTAGGCGGTGTCGTAGCGGACGAGCCCGCCCATGTGGCGCGGCTCCTTGTCCATATCCTCGGCCAGCAGGCGCAGGTCGTTGACCACGCATTCGTACGGGTCGGGCAGGTGCGGGTCGGACAGTTCGCAGGCCTCGAAATCGGCCAACTCCCAGTCTTGACTTCCTCCCCCGCCTGAAGGCGGGGGATTCCTGCTCCGTTTGGCTTAATGAAGCCGTGCGGTTCGGTGGGTTCCCGCTTCGCGGGCGATCGCGTCGCGGCCGGCCTGGGCCAGTCTCCGTCTCACATCGCCTCCACGGGCGTTTAGCGACTCCGCGAGTCCCGCGGCGTCGAGGATGTTCAATGCGGCGTTCCAGTCACGATCGAGGAACGCCCTACAGTTCGGGCATTCCCACTCGCGCACATTGAGCGGCTTCGGGCCGTCTTTCCGTCCGCATTGCGAGCAGACCTGGCTGCTCGGA
>QWCV01007745.1_pt1 | contig 18856 bp, 12 predicted proteins | sample 1972621 | NCBI WGS metagenome assembly QWCV01 (sample SAMN09866699, study PRJNA288562) | Human gut metagenome isolate pre2_stool, whole genome shotgun sequencing... | isolation source: gut | host: Homo sapiens | place: USA: California | reverse complement strand
AGACCCGCCGGTCTGGCTTGTTTGCAATATCAAAATAAATGTTTCCGCTGAATATACCCAAGGTGCAGCGGAGGACCTTCTGAATCAAAAACTCTCCCTCAGCTCACATATCCATCGGTCACGCTGATGATGTTGGCATTGCCTTCCAGACTTTCATACACGTTCACGACGGCATAGTACATCTCAGCACCCGGATAAACCGTGGTTGCTTCGCACAGGATGCGGTAGTTTGTGCCTGCCACGGTCTGGGTGCTCAACAGAGCCACCGGCACATAGTCCACGCCCACAAAGCTCTCGGTGGCCTCGTTGAACGCCGCCGTGGCTTCCTCCGTCATGGCGGGGGACTCCGTTTCCTGCCAGGTGCCCACAGCGCCTTCTTCATAGTCCAGATTTGTCAGGCACAGCGAGTCGCCAATGTCCAGAATTTCTGCTTTGCTCAGCCAGCTGTGCTGCAGCGTGACCACAACATACTCTTCCTGTGCGCCCGGTACGACGACAGTCGCCTTGCACAGAATGCGGTACTGGGTACCGAAGCCGGTGGCGCGGCTTGCCAGCAGGGCCACGGGCGTGTAGGAAACGCCCTCCAGTCCTTCAAAGGCCTTGTCGAACACTTTGCGGACTTTCTCGGTCAGTGTCGGGTCAGCGGCACGCTTCCAGCTGCCGGAAATGCAGTTTTCCTCAGCCACGGCAAAAACCGGCTCCGCCGTCTCTGCCAAAAGTGCGTATGCCTGTACCGCACCGCCTGCCAGCAGGGAAAGGGCCATCACAGCCGTCATGCAAGCAGAAACCGTCTTTTTCATAGTATGGTCTCCTCTTCTTATTGTGTGTATCACTGCCGGGGTGTGCACCCGGTTTTGTCGCTTCATTCTGGATACGAATGAGCCGCCCTCGGAATTGCACGGGTTTGAAATATTTTCCAAAAAAAGAAAAAAGCCTCGACCCCCTCAAGCCTTATTATTCCGCAGGTTGTGCCCGGCTTTGCCTACGGCGGCGACTTTGGTGACCGCCCCACCGACCAGGAATTCTGCGTGGATGGCCTTGTGCTGCCCGACCGCCGCAACATCCTCAAGATGGATGCGGTCAAGGCGGCCTACGTACCGCTGAAGATGACCCTGACCGACACGGAAGCCGTGATAGAAAACCGGAACCTCTTTACCGACCTGACCGCCTACGACCTTGTGTTTGCATCCTCGGTCAACGGCAAGCCGGAGCGCCGTGCGGTGCTCCGGGCAGAATGTGCACCCGGTAAAACCGTGCACATCGCGTTCCTGTTCGCTCTGCCGGAAGCAGGGCTTGCCTGCATGACCGTTACCGCCATCCAGCGGGCTGTGCTGCCTGGCATCCCAGCGGGCTATGAAGCTGCCTTTGGGCAGGTATGGCACAACTATGCCGCCGCCCGGCTCACCGCTGCCGCGCCGGAATTGGTGGCAATGGACTGCAACATCGGAATAAAGGGTGAGGGTTTCGAGTACATTTTCGGCCGCGGCAAGGGGCTTGTGTCCATCCGCTATAACGGCGTGCAGCTGTTGGACGATACCGTGCGCCCTAACTTCTGGCGCGCGCCCACTAACAACGGCAAAACCAGCCGACACCACCCGGAGCACCGGGTGGAAGTCTGCTGGTTTGCACGCATTCCGTGGCGTGCTGCGGGTACTCCACCCGGCAGACGTTTCGGAATCAGAATGAGGGAATGGGTGAAAAAGGAGGAAGGTGTTTCTTTTGGTGAGACCTCAGAACAGCAGCCCACAGCGACCATAATGGCAGATGCAACCCATGCGTAGGGGAGGGTGTGCTTCTGGTGGTCGCCCAGGTCCTGGCCGGAGCGGGCCAGTTCGTTGGAGGTGTTGGTGGTCTTTGCTTCGGTCAGACCGGTGACCTCCTGCGCGGGGATGCCTGCAAGCAGCAGGAGGTGTGAAATAAAAGGACAGCCGACTGGTGATGGGCGCTGTTTTTGTTCTGCTGGCGATCCCGTTCCTCCTGTTCTATGATCGAACAGTGCTGCCCCTATGCAACAGATGTCTGCCGCGGCAGGAATGCACCTGTATGCCAACGGCTACCGCCCTGTGATGGATGCTCTGCTGCCGCTGCTGCTCTATTGCGTGCTGCCCTGTGTTGTGTTAAAATCATTTTGTATTGAGTATTCGGAAAAGGGAGCTGTGGAGCTGGCTGTCGGCATTGCGGCAGGTGCCGGGATGCTGCGGCTCTCCATGGCGGTGTCGTGGCTCTTTTTTCGCAAAGCCCCATGGCGGCAGATCGGCACGGTGCTCATCATTGTGAATGCGGCCCCCATCGGCAGCAACATCGCGGTATATGCCCAGCGTCTGGGGCTGGATTCTTCCTACGCTGTGCAGATGGTCTGGCGTTGGGCTTTGCATGAGTCTGAAAACAACCAACAGAAAGCAGGAGATAAGATGAAACAGTATCTTTTGATCGACATCGGCGGAACCTTCATCAAGTACAGCCTGGCCGATGAACAGGCCCGGAAAATCTCTGGTGGAAAGGTTCCGACACCGCTGACGAATATGGATGACCTTCTGGCGGCCATCGAGGGCTTTGCCGCTCCCCTTCAGGGACAGTTCGTGGGCTGCGCCATCTCTATGCCGGGCCGCATCGATACCAGAAACGGCATCGCCCATACCGGTGGAATGCTCAGTGCCTTTATGTGGGAGCAGCCCTTTGCTGCGCAGGTAGAGGCACGGCTGGGCGTGCCGGTGACCATCGCCAACGATGGCAAGTGTGCCGCAGCAGCGGAGGGCTGGACCGGTGCGCTGGCCGGTGTGGAAAATGGTCTTGTGCTGGCGCTGGGCACCGGCATCGGCGGCGGCATCATCCTGAACGGGAAGGTGCTGATGGGCGCTCACGCTGCCGCAGGCGAGGTTAGCGGCCTTGTCTCGGATATTTCAAAGATGGCCGACGATGATTTCAAACTGACCTCGGTAGAGCGGTATTCCGAAGCACCCCTCTGGTCGGGAATGGCCTCGGCAAGTGGCCTGATCTTCGAGTATGCCCGGCAGAAGCATCTGCCGACGGGCAGCCCCATGCCCACCGGGGAAGAAATCTTTGCGGCTTACAATGCCGGGGAGCCGGAAGCGCAGAAGGCTCTCAAGATCTTTGCCCGGCGGGTGGCCGTTGGCATCCTGAGCCTGCAGCATGTGCTGGATGTGGAAAAGGTGGCCATCGGCGGCGGTATCAGCGCAGCGGAGGCTCTGCTGCCTACGATTCAGGCCGAGTTGGATTGGCTGTTTGAGCGCTGCACAGTCATGCCGGCGGTCAAGCCGGAGCTGGTGCGCTGCCGCTATGGCAACGATGCCAACCTGATCGGTGCCCTGAAGCTGTTCTTTGAACAGAACCCCGCCTGAACCAGAACAAAATAGAATAGGAGTAGAAACTTATGAGCGTTTTTCGTGATGATTTCCTGTGGGGCGGTGCCTGTGCAGCCAACCAGTTCGAGGGCGCATGGGACGTGGATGGCAAAGGCCCCAGTGTCCCTGACCTGTGCACCAATGGCTCTCATACCAGCCCGAAATGGGTGACAACTGCTATCCGCTCCGACCGGCTGTATCCCAGCCATGAGGCCATCGACTTCTACCACCACTACGAGGAGGACATTGCTCTCTTCGCCGAGATGGGCTTCAAGACCTTCCGCACCTCCATCAACTGGACCCGCATTTTCCCCACCGGCATGGAGACCGAGCCAAACGAGAAGGGCCTTGAATTCTATGACAAGGTCTTTGACTGCTGCAAGAAGCACGGCATCGAGCCGTTGGTCACCATCAGCCACTACGAGCTGCCCTATGCGCTGGTGGAAAAGTACAACGGCTGGGCCAGCCGGGAACTCATTGAGTTCTATATGAACTACTGCAAGGCTATTTTTGAGCGGTACAAGGATAAGGTCAAGTACTGGCTGACCTTCAACGAGATCAACTGCGGTACCATGCCCATGGGCGCGATCCTGGAAACAGGCACCATCCGGGGCTTTGAAGGCCCTACCGATAAGGTGCCGGACAACAAGCAGGAGCGTTTTCAGGCGCTGCATCACCAGTTTGTGGCCAGTGCAGAGGCTGTCCGGTATGCCCACGACAACTACCCTCAGTTCAAGATGGGCTGCATGATCTGCTTTATCACCAGCTACGCACTGACCTGCGACCCGGCCGACGAGATCGCCAACCAGAAAGCCATGCAGATCAGCAACTGGTTCTGCTCTGATATGCATGTCCGCGGCGAGTATCCTTCTTACATGAAGCGAAGGCCGGTACTGTCGATTTCTACACCTTCAGCTACTATATGTCCAACTGCATCACCACCCACAAGGATGCCGATGATGTGGGCGGCAACATCATTGCTGGTAAGAAGAATCCTTACCTAAAAGCCTCCGACTGGGGCTGGCAGATCGATCCCATTGGTCTGCGCTACACTCTCAACGAGATCTACGACCGCTACCGCATTCCCCTGATGGTGGTGGAAAATGGCCTGGGCGCTTACGACAAGAAAGATGCTGACGGAAAGATCCACGACAGCTACCGCATCGACTATCTGCGCGCACACATCGAGCAGATGGCTGAGGCTGTAAAGGACGGCGTGGATCTGATGGGCTACACCCCCTGGGGTTGCATCGATCTGGTGAGTGCCTCCACCGGTGAGATGGCAAAGCGCTACGGCTTCATCTACGTCAACAAGTTTGACGACGGCACCGGCGACCTGAGCCGCGAAAAGAAGGACAGCTTCTACTGGTATCAGAAGGTCATTGCCACCAACGGCGAAGATTTAGGATAACAAAACAGACCTCCGGGTGCCATGTTTGCAGTACCGGGGGTCTGTCTTTTTGAAAGAAGGAGGTCATTTATGGAAAAGGAATTTTGCTGTGCGCCGGATTTTCCGGTGGTTCAGACAAATTACGGTCCGGTGCGGGGATATCGCTTCCGGGAGATCAGCAGCTTCAAGGGCATCCCGTATGGGCGGGCGGTGCGCTTCCATGCACCCCAGTCGCCCCAGCCTTGGACAGAGCCGCTGGACGCTTCCAGTTACGGCTGCGTCTGCCCTCTGCTGAGCATCGACAAGCCCAGCGGCGAACTGCGTGTGCCCCACCGCTACTGGGTGCAGGATGAGGACTGCCTGAACCTGAACATCTGGACCCCGGCCTGCGATGCCCAAAAGCGGCCGGTGATGGTCTGGCTCCATGGCGGCGGATTTTTTGCCGGCTCGTCCATTGAGCAGGTGGCCTACGAGGGCGGAAACATGGCGCGGGAAGGGGACTGCGTGGTGGTGTCACTGAACCACCGGCTGAACATCCTGGGCTACTTGGATCTCTCCGATTTTGGGGAGGAGTACGCAAACTCCGGCAATGCGGGTGGGGATGATATCATCCTGGCACTGCGGTGGGTGCGGGACAATATTGCAGCGTTTGGCGGCGATCCCGGCTGCGTGACGGTATTCGGCCAGTCCGGCGGCGGTGCCAAAGTGACAACGCTGCTGCAGACCCCGGCAGCAGATGGCCTGTACCACAGGGCGATGATAATGAGTGGTGTGCTGGAAGGTTTGCTGAACGACAGTGTCGGCAGCGGCAGGGACTGCGTGCAGGCACTGATGCAGGAGCTTGGCGTGCAGACAGCACAGCAGCTGGAAACCGTGCCCTACCACCAGCTGGCGCAGGCTTACCGGAACGTCAGCCCGGCTCTGAAAGCAAAAGGCGCGAATGTGGGCCAAAGTCCCCACCCGAACCGCTTCTATCTTGGAGATCCGCTCCACAACGGCAGTGGGTTTCGGCCCGAGACTGCGGACATTCCGGTGCTGATCGGTACGGTTTATTCGGAGTTCTACGGTTTCTTTGATGGTCTGAAAGGAGTCGGCCCGGAGGAAGCAGTGGGCCTGTCTGCCGCAGAGACCCTGCGGAAGCAGTTCCGCACTGCCTACCCGCACCGCCCGGAGGAAGACCTGCTGCTGGCAGATACCAGCTTCCGCGCCCCCACGATCAAATATGTCCGGGAGCGTGCCAAGGCGGGCGGAAAGGTGTACAGTTATCTGTTTGATCAGGACTTCCCTCTGATGGGAAAAAGTACCCCGTGGCACTGTGCGGATATCCCATTTGTGTTCCACAACACAGAGCTTGTGCCAGTGTGTGCCTTTGAGGGAGCAAAGCAGCTGGAAGCGGAAATTTTTGGCGCTGTGATGCAGTTTGCCCGTACCGGTGCGCCGGGCTGGGCTGCCAGTACGGAGGATGTGGAACAGACCATGCTTTTCGGCCCCCAAAGCCGTCTGGTGCAGAACCACGATCACGCACTGATCGAAGCATTGGCACCCTTCACAGATTTACGGATGAAAAAAGCGACCCGGGCAGGCGGACAGATCCAGCATTAAAAGCGCCGATCAATACGCGGGAATTCCGGGAAACAGAAAGCAGAACAGGCATCCTGCGTTACCGCTTGGCGGTATCGGGCAGGATGCCTGTTCTGCTATGATGATCTTCATTGCATTTTCTATATCCGCAACAGCCTGACGAGATTTCTGGCAGAGTTCATAGCAGATAAAAACAGCGTGCAGCTTTTCTGCATTTTTGCTTGCTGCCTTATCTGTGCGGAATGGATGCTGCACGCGGCATTCAAGGGTCAAACCGGTCTGCATTCTGTAATTGCCACTTGACCCAACCCGTGGTATAATGAAAGAATCGAATACTATGGGAACAAAGGACAGGGGTCAGAACAGAAAATGGCAAAACGAAAGCGAAAAACAACTGCAAAGCGCGCGTCTGCACGCAGAAAAAGCCGGGCCGAGGAGCGGATGCCGGCGGGGCTGGGCACCCTGTTTGTGGGGCTGCTGCTCATCGTGCTGGCGTTCGTGGAGGGGGACTCCGTCTGGAAGAACGCCCACCAGATCCTATTCGGGCTGTTCGGCTGCGGCAGCTTTGTGCTGGGCGCGGCGGTGTGCTATCTGGCCATCCTCTACACCCGGGGGCAGGACCTGCTGATGCAGGTGTTCAAGCTGCTGCTGGGGCTGATCTTTGCCAGCGGCACGGTCATTGTGTTTTCGGATATCCCCGCCGACCTGACCGCTGCCCAGATGATCGCTGCCTGCTACCAGAACGGCGCAAACGCCTGGCTGGGCGGCGGCGTGCTGGGCACTCTGCTGGGCGGCAACCTGCTCCTGCTCTGCGGGCGGCCTGCGGCCAATCTGGTCATGGCGGTGCTGGCCCTGTGCGCCAGCCTGTATATTTTTGATATCACCCCTGCCGAGTGCTGGCAGTGGCTCTGCAATGTGGGCGGCGGTGTGCATGAAAAAGGCGTGGCGGTCTATGAGCAGAACGCCGCCCGCCGTGCTGAGCGCCTTGCGGCCCGGCAGGCGGAAGAAGAGTACTGCACCGAGGAGCCTGCGGGCGATTACGATGATAATTTTGATGAGGAAGACGTGCCCGGCGGCATTCCGGTGCCCGGGTGGCTGTCCGGCGTGTTCAGCTGGGGCCACAAGGTGACCAAGGAGATGGAAGGCGAAGCGGAACCTGCTCCCGTGGACGATTCACTGGGCTACGAGCCGCCCGCGCCGGTGGAGCCGGAACCGGCTCCCGCCCGGCCTGCTCCGGCCTTTGAGCCGGTCAAGGTGACCTCCAACCATCCCCGCGCGGCGTTTGATATCGACCTTGGGCCGGATACCTCTGTTTCCGAAGGCGGCAGCGAGCCCATTGAGCCCATCATCATCGGGCCGGGCGGCACCTTTGGGCAGGACCCGCTCCAAAAGGCCCCGCCACGGGCCATCGTCAAACCGGTGGTGCCGGATGCCGTGGAGACTGCCGCCGAGGATTTCTTCGCGCCCGCCGGATCGCCTGCTCCGGCCCCGGTGGTGAACCCCACCGTGCCGCCTGCGGCCCCGGAAGCCCCTGCGGCTGGGGCGGCAGAGCCCGTGCAGCCTGAGATGCCGGTGTTCCAGACCCCCACCCTGCCCACCACGGACGAGCCGGTGGTGCCGGTGCGGGTCAGCGCGGAAAACGCGGTGGCCATGCGCAGTGAGCCGGACGAGGACGGCTGGATCAGCATTACCAGCGAACCGGTAGAGGAAAAGGACCTGAACACGCTGGTAGCGGCTGCCATGGAAAAGCCCGCCGCAGGCGAGCAGGCCGCCGCCACCGCCCCGGCCGAGGAGCCGGAGGTGGTGGAGACCTTCCAGTATCAGTACCCCAGCATCGAGCTGTTTGAAAAGTCTGCCGAGGAGGGTGACCCCGGTGCCCAGGACGAGCTGAAGGCCAACGCCCAGAAGCTGGTGGACACGCTGGAAAGCTTCGGTGTGCGCACCCGGGTGCTGGATATCTCGCGGGGACCCTCCGTTACCCGGTATGAGGTCCAGCCCATGGCGGGCGTGAAGATCAGCCGCATCACCTCGCTGGCCGATGATATCGCCCTGAACCTTGCCGTGGCCGATGTCCGCATGGAAGCACCCATCCCCGGCAAGCCTGCCGTGGGCATTGAGGTGCCCAACCACAAAAAGACCCCCGTTTTTATCCGCAGTGTCTTTGAAAGCCAGGCCTTCCTGCGGATGACTTCGCCCTTGGGCGTGGCGCTGGGCAAGGACATTGCCGGTGTGGCCCAGGTGGCCGACCTGTGCAAGATGCCCCATCTGCTCATCGCGGGCAGCACTGGCAGTGGTAAATCTGTTTGTGTGAACAGCATCATCATCAGCATTCTGTTCCGCTCCAGCCCCGAGGACGTGAAGCTCATGCTCATTGACCCCAAGGTGGTGGAGCTGGCTGAATACAACGGCATCCCCCACCTGCTGATGCCCGTCATCACCGAGCCGAAAAAGGCAGCGGGTGCTCTGAGCAGCGCGGTGCAGGAGATGGAGCGCCGCTACCACTTGTTTGCGGAAAACAATGTCCGTGACATCAAATCCTTCAACAAGCTGGCGGCCACCGACCCCATGCTGGAAAAGATGCCCTATATCGCCATCATCATCGACGAGCTGGCCGATTTGATGATGGTCGTGGGCAAGGACGTGGAGGATTCCATCTGCCGCATTGCCCAGAAGGCCCGTGCCGCCGGAATGCACCTCATCGTTGCCACCCAGCGCCCCAGCGTGGATGTCATCACTGGCCTGATCAAGGCCAACATCCCCAGCCGCATTGCCTTTGCCGTGTCCAGCCAGGTGGACAGCCGTACCATTCTGGATGGTGCCGGTGCCGAGAAGCTGCTGGGCCAGGGTGATATGCTTTTTATGCCTGTGGGAGCGCCTAAGCCGGTGCGTATCCAGGGCACCTTTGTGCGGGATGAGGAAATCAGCCGCGTGCTGGACTTCATCAAGCAGAGCGCCACCGTCCAGTACGACGAGGCCATGATCGAAGCCATGGAAAAGCACGCCATTCAGGATGGCAAGAAGGGCGCATCCTCAGCAGATGCGGATGAGGAGACCGGCAGCGACCCGATGCTCAAGCCTGCTGCAGCGCCGCTGTAAGCTGGGTTATGCCCGCGCCGCCCGCATCATGGATGAGATGGAGCAGAAGGGCATCATCGGCCCCTATGAGGGTGCCAAGCCACGCGCTGTCCTCATCAGCCGCCAGCAGTGGCTGGAGATGCAGATGAATCAGCCGGAGGAATAAGAACACAAGAGCGCTCACCCTCTCCGTCAATGCTTACGCATTGCCACCTCTCCCAAAGGGAGAGGCCTTGGCAGTCCGGCAAAGTTTCCGGTTACGCCAGAGGCTCTCCCTTTGGGAGAGCTGGACGCGAAGCGGACTGAGAGGGCGAGGACGCTGCCCGTGTTCAACCAGGAATGAGGATATCAGTAAAAATGGAAAACGCTACTCCCCAGATCTACACCGAATTTCTTCCCATCAGCCGGGCGGACATGGAAGCCCGGGGGTGGGATCAGCTGGACTTTGTGGTGGTGGGCGGCGATGCCTACGTTGACCACCCCAGCTTTGGCACCGCCATCATCAGCCGCCTGCTGGAGGCCGAGGGCTATAAGGTCGGCGTGCTGGCCCAGCCCCGTTATTCCGACTGCGAGGACTTCAAGCGGTTCGGCAGGCCGAAGTACGGCTTTTTCATCGGCGGCGGCAACGTGGACAGCATGGTGAGCCACTACTCCGTGGCAAAAATTCCGCGTGCCGAGGACGAATACTCTCCCGGCGGCATCGGCGGCGCGCGGCCTGACCGCAGCGCCACCGTTTACACCAGGCTGGCCAAGGAGGCCTACCCCGACCTGCCTGTGATCCTGGGCGGTCTGGAGGCTTCTCTGCGCCGGTTTGCCCACTACGATTACTGGCTGGACACCGTTCTGCCCAGCATTGCAGAGGACTCCGGAGCCGATCTCATCAGCTTTGGCATGGGCGAGCACCAGACCGTGGAGATCGCCCGGCGGCTGGCGGCAGGGGAGCCGGTGGAGTCCATCACCGATGTGGATGGCACCTGCTACCTGACCGATTTCGACCACCTGCCCGAAAAGTATGTGGAGTGCGCCGGTTTCCGGAAAGTGGCCTCCGATAAGGTGGCCTACGCCAAAGCCTGCCGCATCCAGATGGACAATCAGGATGTGGTCAGCGGCCAGATCATTGTCCAGAAGCAGAGTGAAAAGTACCTTGTGCAGAACATCCCGGCAAAGCCGTTGGTGCGCTGGGAGCTGGACAAGGTGTATGCGCTGCCCTACACCCGCCGCTACCACCCCATCTACGAGAGCATGGGCGGCGTGCCTGCCATCCGGGAGGTGCAGTTCTCCATCATCCAGAACCGCGGCTGCTTCGGCGGCTGCAACTTCTGCGCCATCCAGCTGCATCAGGGCCGCCGGGTCACCAGCCGCAGTGCCGACAGCATTGTGGCCGAGGCCGAGCGGATGACCCATGAGCCTGATTTCAAGGGCTACATCCACGATATCGGCGGCCCCACCGCCAACTTCCGGTTCCCGTCCTGCCGGGAGCAGATGCTGCGGGGCATGTGCAATGGCGGCAAGCACTGCCTGGCCCCCACCACCTGCTCCCACATGATCGTGGATCACAGCGATTACCTCAAGATCCTGCGCCGTGTCCGGGAACTGCCCGGCGTGAAAAAGGTGTTCATCCGCAGCGGCATCCGGTTCGATTACCTGATGGCTGACCCGGACGACACCTTCTTCAAGGAGCTGGTGGAGTATCACGTCTCCGGCCAGCTGAAGGTGGCCCCGGAGCACTGCGCCCCCAACACACTGGCCTACATGGGCAAGCCGCCCATCCAGACCTTCAACAAGTTCAAGGATAAGTTCTACGAGCTGAGCAAGAAGGCGGGCAAAAAGCAGTACCTCGTGCCCTACCTGATGTCCAGCCACCCGGGCAGCACCCTGAGCGATGCCGTCTATCTGGCCGAGTATCTCTACAAAAACCACATGCGCCCCGAGCAGGTGCAGGATTTCTATCCCACCCCCGGCACGGTGAGCACCTGCATGTTCTACACCGGCCTTGACCCCTACACCCTCAAGCCTGTGTTCGTGGAAAAGACTGCGGAGGGAAAAGCGCTCCAGCGCGCCCTGCTCCAGTATTACGAGCCCCGCAATGCCGAAAAGGTCATCAAAGCGCTGAAAATGACCCACAGGGAGGACCTGATCCCGCTGCTGGTGCCCGCCGAGGGCCGCCGCGCGGTCCAGCGCTCTGCCCGCCGGGCCGAGCCTGCCGAGGTGACCATCCACAACGACGGCACTTATACTGTCCGCCCCAACAAGGGCAGGGGAGGCAGGAATCAGAGCCGCGGAACCGCCCCGGCCCGCACCGCAGGCGGCCGCCAGCCCAGCCCCGGCGCACGCTTTGCGCCCAACGGCACGGCACCCCGTAAGCCGAAGAACGATCAACAGAAAGAGAATACAGCGTGGAAAACTTCAAAAAAGAAAAAGTAAGCCTCTGGCGGCGCATTGCCGCTCTGGCTCTGGCGGCGGCGCTGGCCCTTGGCCTTGCCGCCTGTGATGCCTCGGCGGTGGTGCCGGGCAGCAGCACCCCTACGGTCAGCACTGCCCAGCCTGCCGGAGACGGCCAGACCGCCAACTTTGAGATGCACTTCCTGGATGTGGGGCAGGCCCTGAGCGTGCTGGTGGAATGTGACGGCCAGTATATGCTCTACGACGGCGGCAACGTGGACGATGGCAGCTATGTCGTCTCTTACCTGCAGAATCTCGGTGTAGAGGAGCTGCAGTATGTGTTCTGCTCCCACGCCCACGAGGATCATGTGGGCGGCCTGTCCGCTGCGCTGGCCTATTTCCCGGCAGACCATGTGTACAGCCCCGTGACGGAAGCCTCCACCAAATGCTTTCAGGATTTCGTCAAGTACACCCAGCAGCAGGGCCTGCAGGTGGAAGTGCCCGCTGCGGGCACAGTCTGGCCGCTGGGCAGCGCCACTGTGACCATGCTGGGCCCTGTGGCGCAGTATGATAATACCAACGATACCTCCATCGTTCTGCGGGTGGACTACGGCTCCACCAGCTTTCTGCTCACCGGCGATATGGAATCGGATGCGGAGCGCGACCTCGTGAACAGCGGGGCCAACCTGAAGGCAGATGTTCTGCAGGTGGGCCACCACGGTTCCAGCACCAGTACGAGCTACATCTTCCTGAACGCCGTCCTGCCCGAGATGGGCATCATCTCCTGCGGTGTGAACAACAAGTACGGCCACCCCCACGAGGAGACCCTGAGCATCCTGCGGGATGCGGGCGTGGATGTTTACCGCACGGACCTGCTGGGGGCCATCGTGATCGGTTCCGATGGACAGAACTATACCATCCGCACCGAGAAAACGGCCACCGATGCTGAGCTCAACCCCACCGACCCGGCGGCAGCATCCACCGCGCAGCAGGGGTATATCGGCAACGTGAACAGCAAAAAGTTCCACCTGCCCAGCTGTGCCAACCTCCCTGCGGAGAAGAACCAGATCCTCTTCTCCAGCTACGAGGAGGCCATTGCGGCAGGGTACAGCCCGTGTTCGAGCTGCATCAAGTAAAAGCATATCAAACAAGCAGCGCCCTGCCGGGACAAACCGGCAGGGCGCTGCTGTTTTCTGGAATCATTTTTTTCGCTTCTTGAAATCGACCGGCAGCGTTGTCCACCGCTTCCGGAAGAGGTACGCCGCATCCTTGGGCTGGCGCTGGCGGGTGAAGATGCCTTTTTTGTTGCCGTCCACCCGCAGGATGCCCTCGGTGGTCTGGAAATCGGCAAAATTCCACACCAGCTCACCCTGCACGAAATCGTAGTGGTCGAACACGGCGTGGGTCATCTCCAGATATTCATTCTGGTACTCGGCACTCCACATCACACTGGGGAGCTTGTGCGCACCGCTCAGGTTGTCGGTGCCGTATTCAGTGAAGATGAGCGGGCGGCCATGCAGGACTTTTGCCCAGCCTTCCATCTCATGGTGGAAGGCGGCTTCGGCATCTGCCAGCCCGGCCCCGCCCAGTACATACCAGCCGTAGTAGCGGTTCAGGCTGACGAAATCGGCAAAGCGCTGGCCCTTGCTGGTGTCGGGCAGGCTGGTCATCAGGACCGTATAAGTACGGGGGCGCTTCTGGGGGTCAAGGCGGCGGGCCAGCTCGAACAGGGGCTTGAAGTATTCCTCGGTGCCCGCGCTGGTGCACTGAGGCTCGTTGAGCAGGCTCCATGCGATGACCGAGGGATGGTTTTTGTCCCGGTCGATCATATCGGTCAGGGCTGCCTTGTGGTTCTTGAGCAGCGCAGGCGTGGTCTCCTTCTCAAAAAAGCCCTGCTGCCTGCCGTTGCCCTGATTGGCGGCCAGGAAGTTGGCTGTGCTCTGCATAAAGCCCACGGCGGGGACTTCGTCAATGATGAGGAAGCCCTCCTCATCGGCCATCTGGTAGATCTCCTCGGCGTAGGGGTAGTGGCTGGTGCGGAAGCAGTTTGCGCCGATCCACTTCATCAGCTCAAAATCCCGCTTGACGGTGGGCAGGTCGAGCCCGCGGCCCCGGATGTCGGCATCCTCGTGCCGGCCGAAGCCCCGCAGATAGACCGGGCTGCCGTTGAGCAGGAAACGCCCGTGCCGGATCTCAAAGGTGCGGATGCCGATCCGGTCCAGATACTCGTCCACCACCGCGCTGCCCTCGTGGATGCGGATGACCAGATCGTAGAGATAGGCGGCGTGAACGTTCCACAGCTTGGCGTTTTTGACCACCAGCGTGCCGGTGACGCCGGAGCTTTCGGCCACCCGGGTGGTGCCGTCGTAAAGCTCCACAGTCACGGGGTGGGGGCCGTTGGTGGACACGGTATAGTCGATCTCGGCCCCGGTCTCGGTCAGGCGGTATCGGGTGGAATAGTCCAGCACCCGCTCCTTGGGCAGGGCCATCAGCCAGACGGGCCGGTGGATGCCGGCGTAGTTGTAAAAATCAAAGTAGGGTGCGGCGATCTTTCTGCCATCCGCAAGGGTACGGGTGGTGCCTGCGGGCAGCATCGTCTCGCTGAGCTCGTTGTTCGCCAGAACGCTGAGCTTGTTGAACTGGTTGTAGCGCACGATGTTGGTCACGGTGGCATCAAAGGGCAGGAAGCCGCCCTCGTGCTGGGCCACCTCCACGCCATTGACGAAGACCCGGGCCCGGTGGGTGACCGAGCCAAACCGGAGAACAATGTCCCAGCCGCTCCATTCCGCAGGGACAAAAAAGCTGGTCTCGTACCAGAAATCACCGCAGTATTCGCGGGAGGCCTTGTCGGTGAACAGGTCGCAGAAGGAGGCAGGCACCGGCATGGAAAGAGAGGAGGGCAGGTCCAGCGCCCATCCGGCCTCCACACCCTTGCTCTCGGGGTCGAAGCTGAAACGCCACATCCCGTCCAGGCCGATGAGACGGCGGGTGGTGGTAGCGCGGGGATACAGCAGGGAGCGGTTCATCAGGATGACCTCACATTCATCAGCAAAGATTTTTGAATAAATCCAGACTTTTTTCAGGAAAACAGGCGCTGCTCTGGGCAGAATACCTATTATCTCCGGCCTGGTTTAAAAACTTCCGTAAAGAGTGCCACAAAAAGTGAATGCTGGGGAAAAGAGGAAAAAACAGAATGTGAACGAACTGTGAAAATGTACAAAAACAATACCTTAAAATTGTACGAATTCACCTAAAAAATATTCTAACATTTTTTGATAAAAGTTTGTCATAATATTGGGGTACAAACTTGGATACAGCAGAAGGGACGCTGTACCGTTTGAATTGACCACCGAAGGAGAATACAATGGCAAATGAAATGCAAAAGACCACCCCGTTTGGGATGCGGGACAAGGTCGGCTATATGTTCGGCGATTTCGCCAACGATTTTACTTTTATCCTGTCGTCCAGCTTCCTGATGAAGTTCTATACCGACGTGATGGGCGTGAGCGCCGGTGTTGTGGGCATGATCATGATGATCGCCCGCTTTGTGGATGCCTTTACCGATGTGACCATGGGCCAGATCGTGGACCGCTCCAAGCCCACCAAGGACGGCAAGTTCCGCCCCTGGCTCAAGCGGATGTGCGGCCCTGTGGCCATCGCATCCTTCCTCATCTTCCAGTCCGGTCTGGCCGGGATGTCCTACGGCTTCAAGGTGGCATGGCTCTTTGTGACCTATATCCTGTGGGGCTCCATCTTCTACACCTCCGTCAACATCCCTTACGGTTCCATGGCTTCCGCCATCTCTGCTGACCCCAAGGACCGCGCAGAGCTGTCCACCTGGCGTACCATCGGCAGCACCCTGGCCAGCCTTGTGATCGGCGTTGGCACCCCCATGGTGGCTTACGTCACCGTCAATGGCCAGACGGTCCTCTCCGGCAGCCGCATGACCATCATTGCAGGCGTTTTCTCTGTCTGCGCCATCCTCTGCTACCTGCTCTGCTTCAACCTGGTGCGTGAGCGTGTGGATGTGCCTGCCAACAACAGCAAGATGGACATTGGCAAGATGCTCAAGAGCGTGTTCACCAACCGTGCCCTGCTGGGCATCATTGCTGCCGCCCTCTTCCTGCTGCTGGCCATGCTGACCATGCAGGGCATGGCAGGCTATGTGTTCCCCAACTTCTACGGCAGCGCCGCCGCCCAGTCTACCGCTTCTCTGCTGAGCAGCGTGCTGATCCTGCTCGTCTGCGCACCCTTTGCCTCCAAGCTGGCCAACCGGTTCGGTAAAAAAGAGCTGGCCACCGTATCCTGCATCGTGGCCACGGTGCTGGAGGTCATCTGCTTTGTTCTCAAGCCCACCAATGTCTGGGTCTATGTCGGCTTCTTCTGCGCCGCCTTCATCTGCCTGGGCTTCTTCAACACCATCATCTGGGCAATGATCACCGATGTCATCGATGATTCCGAGGTCCGCAACGGCATCCGTGAGGACGGCACCATCTATGCGGTCTACTCCTTTGCCCGCAAGCTGGGTCAGGCGTTCTCTTCCGGCCTGACCGGCGGCCTGCTGACCATGATCGGTTACAGCGCTGCCACTGCCTTTGACCCGGAGGTCACCATGGGCATCTTCAACATCTCCTGTATTGCCCCTGCCATCGGCTTTGTGGCCGTGGCCCTGAGCCTGTTCTTCATCTACCCCCTGACCAAACAGAAGGTGGAGGAGAACGTGGCCGCACTGGCACAGCGCCATAATAAGTAAGGAAACGGATCAAGCCGCCCACGGGAAATTCCTGTGGGCGGCTTGTTTCTGCTTCAAAATTGATGTATACTAATATATCAGGAATGATACAACGGCACGAGCGGAACAACAGGAAAAAGGAGCGGTGTACGATGCGGGTGGATCCTTTGCAGATCCTTACAAAGCTGGCAGCGGTGCAGAATATCCCGACCCGGCGGGTCACCCCGCCCTTCGAGGGGTTGGAAGAGTTTGACTACGGCCTGCGGCGATCGCTGGACCCCCAGTTCGACTGGCAGGAGTTCGGCCAGCTGCTGCTGGACAGCACCCCTGAGAATACCCTGCTGCTGGTGGAGGGTACCTTTGAGCTGCACTTTGCCCTGTTCCGCATCCCCGATGAAAAAAACACGGTCTTTCTCATTGGACCCTGGACGGTGGGCCCCCGCACCCAGAGCGCCCGCAAATGGGTCAGGCGCTATCTGGGGGAAGCCGGAGAGGCCGCTGTGCAGGAGTACTACAACGGCGTGAAGATCCTGGAGGCCAGCGATTTCTATGGAGCTTTGCGGGTTGTGGTGGATACGATGTTCGGCTGCACGGTCCCGGTGCAGGAGCTGAAGGAATTCCTGCCCTTCCAGTTCCACCCGGATACCCGCTATTTCCACGAGCCGGAGTTCCAGAAGGAGATCCCGGTCACCATGCTGGAGCAGCGGTATGAATCGGAGAACCGCATTCTGGACGCGGTGGCCCGGGGCGATGAGGAAGCCGCCATCGAGGCCATGCACCAGCACTCCCGCTTTACCTATGGCGGCCGGTTCGAGGGGACGCTCTACCAGCAGAAGAACAAGATGATCGTGCTGAACACTCTGCTGCGCAAGGCCATTGAGCCCAGCAAGGTGCATCCCTATTATATCGATGCCATTTCCAGCAAGTACAGCCGCATCATTGAGGAAGCCAACGAGGTGCCCAACGAGATGATGTGGCAGATGACGCGGGATTACTGTGCCTATGTCCGCCGCTACTCGCTGAAGGAGTATTCGCCCGCGGTGCAGAAGGTGATGAACTACGTCAACCTGAACGTGGCCGAGCCGCTGACGCTGAAAAGTCTGGCCGCAATGTGCTTCATCAGCCCATCGTACCTGTCGGCATTGTTCAAGCAGGAGACCGGCAGCACCCTGATCGATTATATCAACACCCAGCGCGTCAACCGCGCGGCCCAGCTGCTGGTGCAGAACAACCACACCATTGCCGCCGTGGCCGAGGAAGTGGGCATTCTGGACGTGAATTATTTTACAAAGATCTTCAAAAAGACGCTGGGAGTCACCCCCACCCGCTACCGCCGCGAACACAAAGAAAAGTGAAAAATGAAAAAAATGCCCGGTTTTTCCCGGAAATGCACGGTTTGTGCAAAACTCCCGGGAAAAAACGGGCATTTTCTGTACAGAGAAATTTGTTGCATGAACAGAACGATGTTGTAACCATTTTGAAAGGATTTATGGATTTTTGGCATGGAATTTGGATGTATGTTGCATTTTTGACTGATTTTGTGCTTGATAGCAAAAAGAATGTTGTACACAACAATATCAACTGTGAAGAGTGCACAAAGAAATGACCGGAATCTTGTGAACTTGTCCCATTGCGAATGATTTTCCAGACGGTTATAATACAAACAGAAACCATGGAACATACATGTAAGTATATTCCATGAGATGCTGTGATATGCGAATGAAGGAGAATAAGATTATGAAAATGATTTCCCGTCGTGACTTTATGAAGGCTTCTGCTGTTGTGGGTGCTGCTGGCGTTCTGACCGCCTGCGGCGGCTCCTCCAGCTCCACTGCTGCTTCCTCTACCGCCGCTTCTTCTGCAGCTGCTTCTGCAGCTGCTTCTGAGGCTGCAACCGGCAGCGCAAACGTCGGTGTCTGCATCTATCAGTTTGCTGATAACTTTATGACCCTGTACCGCACCGACCTGGAAGAGTACCTGAAGGATAAGGGCTACTCCGTGACCATCGTTGACGGCAAGAACGACCAGAACACCCAGACCGAGCAGATCAACACCTTCCTGCAGCAGGGCGTTGACGTTCTGATCATCAACCCTGTCCAGACCACTTCTGCTCAGACCATCGTGGATACCATTTCTCCCTCCGGCACTCCCATCGTCTTCATCAACCGTGAGCCCGAGAAGGCTGTTCTGGACTCCTACGCAGGCAAGTGCTGCTACGTTGGCGCTGACGCACGTCAGTCCGGTACTTACCAGGGCGAGCTGATCCTGGAGACCGAGACCCAGGGCGATATCAACGGCGACGGCAAGATCACCTACATCATGTGCAAGGGCGAC
>QWCV01001843.1_pt1 | contig 18964 bp, 20 predicted proteins | sample 1972621 | NCBI WGS metagenome assembly QWCV01 (sample SAMN09866699, study PRJNA288562) | Human gut metagenome isolate pre2_stool, whole genome shotgun sequencing... | isolation source: gut | host: Homo sapiens | place: USA: California | reverse complement strand
TGAATAAGGTTAAGGAAAATGCCAATTTGATGGTATGATAGATATTGCTCGTAGACCCGCAGAGTGATATACTTTAGTTATTATAATTGGAAAGAGGTTATCACCTATGCCCAGAACAAAAGGCAGCAAAAACCGTCCCAAAACTATCCATACCGACTATGCATCTCAGATCGCGGAGAAGCAGGAATCTATCACTTCTCTGACTGCTGAGATTGCATCCATCGCCGCAAACATTGACACTTTGAAGGCTGATTTGAAAGCAAAAAAGGCTGCTTTGAAGAAGGCCGAAAAAGAAGTGACCACTCTGGAAGCAAAGAAGGCAAAGGAAGATGCTAAGGCCGCAGAGGAAGCAAAGAAGGCTGAAGCCGAGAGTGTGGTTAAGAGATTATTAGCCAGTGGTATGAGCGCGGATGAAATCCTTGAAAGACTGAAATAAACAAGAACCCAAGAAAAAATAAATGCCGTGTGGACAAACTGAACTCCAGAAGTTCACACGGTATTTTTGAAGATTACCGTATAGTTTATAACGAAAATAAAAGAAGAACAAAATTTACAGGAATGGAGCGTGAGAAAAATGAACTTATCCGAAATACATCATATTGCAATCATTGTATCTGACTATGAAGCAGCTAAGGATTTCTATGTGAACAAGCTGGGCTTCTCTGTCATCAGGGAAAACTATCGCCCGGAGCGTAAGGACTGGAAACTGGATCTGCGTGTCAATGAATACACAGAGCTGGAGATTTTTGCAGAAGAAAACCCGCCGAAGCGTGTGAACCGCCCGGAGGCCTGTGGGCTGCGTCACCTTGCATTCTGCGTAGACAGTGTGGAGCAGACGGTGAGGGAGCTGGCGGAGGTAGGAATTGAATGTGAGCCAATTCGTGTGGATGATTACACCGGCAAGAAGATGACATTCTTCCATGACCCGGATGGACTGCCGCTGGAGCTGCATGAGTAAAATGAAGAAAACAAGAAAACCAGGTGGTGGCCGGAAGAAGTTAAAGCCGGAATACGATGCTGGGAAGAATCTGAAAGATCAGATGGATGCGGCTGTGGCGCTCTATGAGGAGGATTGCTCCCTCCAATCCATCGCCGATGTGCTAAACCTAAACCCAATCAAAGTGAGAAAGCTGCTCATCACAGCCGGTGTGTATGAATCTGAAGTGGCGGAGGAGGTACAGGACACGTTTGAGAGATATCGAAAAACGCAGGACTATAAAACTTCCATTCTCTCAACGGCAACAGTCCTTGGCCTATCCAAAGCCTCTGTTACCTCGTATCTGCCTTATAAAAAGGGCGTGTACTTCCAAAGTACAGAAAAGGAGAAAATCAGTGTTGGAGCAGAACGGCAGCGGAGATACAGAGCGGTAAGAAAACTGAGAACCGAGCCGACAGAAGAGCATCTGTGGGAGGTGGTTCTTCTTTATGCAGGTGTGCGTTTAAAAACGTACTCAGGTTTACCCTTTACCTATGAAATACGAAAGGGCCGGAATGGGCAATACACTAAGGAACTGTGGATCGATCGCAGAGAGAATAGTAAAAGCCTGGCGTGGAGTTCCGTGCTGCTGGCTCTGGGCAATATTAAAAAGGTAGGAGAAGTAGTTGAACGTCCTAAAGCGCTGGGCGATATCCGGGGTGTGACCTATATATACGGAATGTTCTATCGATTCGGACTGATCAATGTGCCGGATGAAGCAAAAGAAAAGATGAAGAAAGCATTCGGAAAATCGTTCTGACACGGATGCCGCAGAGGGGGAAGAAGCATCACCCAATGTTTGAGGTTATTGCGTGACCCGGAGATTACACAAAAAATCCGCCTGCGGAATGAACCACAGGCGGCTGAAATCACATTATAGCTTATTCAAAAAGTCTTCCAGAACACGGTTCCACTTTTCGGGGTACTCATAGAACATCAGGTGACCACCCATGACGTAGGTGTCGTAACCGGGAAGATGTGCTTCGACAAAGGGCTTTGCAATGCCCTGCCAGTGTTCTGCAATGAACATCAAGCTGGGCAGAGTTGCACCGACATCTTTTGCGATTTCAAGATAGTTGGAGAACACAGCGTCGCAGAACAGCTGACGGCAGATCCAGTACGGCGTGCGGCCGGAAATATCCAGCAGATACTCCAGCTCATCAGGCTCCATCTTATGCTGGATCATGACGCCAGTCGCATACTCGCTAAAGAACTCACGGCATCCCTCAGAAGAAGTCAACACCTGTGTGGCGACCTGACAGCTCTTCAATCGTGCCCTCAGTCCACCACTTCGGGTCAGGGGAGAGCGGGAGCGGAGACATATCGATAGTCACAACGCCGCGCAGCTTGTCTTTGCCGAACTGCTGCACGTAGCTCCATGTGTCAAGGTTGCCCGTGCTCCAGCCAATCAGGACAATATCTTTGAGACCCAATGCATCAATCAGACCTGCTACATCGCGGCCGTGAGTCAGGTAGTCGTTGCCATCCACGGTTTTGGCAGAATAGCCTTGGCCGCGAGGATCGATAGCAATGACACGATATTCAGAGGAGAAATACTCCAGTTGGTTCTTGAAAATCTCACCAGAGAAGGTCAGGCCGGGAATGAAGACCAACGGTTTACCTTCGCCTTTTTCCAAGATATGTAACTCCACACCAGGGGCCACAGTGACATACTTGCTTTCAATACGATCTTTTGCCATGAGAAAACCTTCCAACAAAACCTATAAATCGAATTGGCTTGTCTGAATTATATATCTGGAAAAAGAGAAAAGCAATAGCTTGATAGAAACTGCACTGCTGTAATCTACAAAAATTTTCAGTACATGAATATCAGTAACAGTTTCACAATGTTAAAATAGTAAGATGTCCATGATGAGCAGACACGAAATTTGTCTGCTGCAAGATTTTTGATTTATAAGATATCTCTATGGATGACGGTAAGGTTCAATAGGTGAGCCTTGCCGTTTTTCTTTTTTCTAAAACTGTAAATTTTTTCAAAACTGTATTCCAAAACGGCCCTATAGATTTATATTGGTGTAAGGAGTAAGAAGAAGTTTAAATAAAATTTGAAAATCTGTATGCCAAACACCCATTTTAGAATGTTATAGGTAGAGGGGAACGTTGGGAAAATGAATTTTCTTTGAACTTTCAAAAGACCCGGTTTAAAAACACCCCTTTAAGTTTGTATAGGGTGTAAGGACTATTTTCTCAAACAGACCTATTCGCTGTTGGTCTCACCCCCGAAAATCCCTAATTCCTTACAAAGGCACATCGCACCTTGAAAATTTCATGAGCCACCCCAGCAGGATAACTCTGGTACTGAATGTGCATTCTGCACGTCTTACCGGAAAATACGCCGGAGAGAATCGGGCAGGAACGGGCCGGGACAGAGTGGACGGTAGTTAAGAGCAAGATTCGCCTTTGTATACGAAACCGCTCCTACGGGCGATTTTTCTACGGCGGCATCTTGATGGGGATTGTGCTCCCCATACCCTCACATCGTGCAAAATCACATGATTTTGCCTGTTGGTGGCCTGTCGCAGCAGGTCACAGCCGGAGTGCAGATGCACTGCCGGGAAAATCAAATTCTTGATTTTGGAAAGGAGACCCCATGCCACGAACAAAGAGAAAAGTGAAATCTATTGTAAAGACAAAAGTAATCTCAGCACGAGTTACAGAAACAGTACATGAACTTTTACACCGGCAGGCAGAAGATGCTGGGATGACCCTCTCTCAATTTGCAGCGCAGATGCTGATGAAAGGCCGTGTGAATACCTCGTATGTGTTCTACGTCCACCCGGACGAGATCGAAGCAATCACACGGGAGTTTGCCGCCATCGGAAACAACCTGAACCAGATCGCAGCTTTCTTCAACAGCGGAGGTATCCAGTCCCGTGCGATGCACGAAAACATCAACCATGCAATTTCCTGTATTTTTGAAATGCGGGAGCAAGTCGCAGAAATGGCAGGAAAGAACTATGGCAATCTTAAAGCACATCGCAAGTAAGAGTTCCAACTATGGTGCTGCGCTGGAGTATCTGATTTTCAAGCATGACGAGCTTCGGAAAACTCCGATCCTTGACCAGAACGGAAATCGTATCATGCGAGATGAGTTTTATCTGGACGGTCTGAACTGTGAACCCTATTCTTTTGATGCGGCCTGCCAGCAGCTGAACCGCGAATATCAGAAGAACAAAAATAAGGATGAAATCAAAAGCCACCATTACATCATCAGCTTTGCTCCACGGGACAGCACAGAAAATTGTTTGACGGGGAAACGGGCACAGGAGCTTGGGCTGGAATACGCAAAAGCAAATTTTCCGGGGCATCAGGCATTGGTCTGTACGCACATGGACGGTCACAATGGCAGCGGCAACATTCATGTACATATCGTAATCAACAGCTTGCGAAAATTGGATGTGCCCCAGCAGCCCTTCATGGAGCGGCCCATCGACTGCAAGGCAGGGTACAAGCACCATGTGACGAACGAGTATCTGAAGCATCTGCAGAAATCCCTCATGGATTTATGCCGCCGCGAATTTCTGCATCAGGTCGATTTGCTGTCGCCATCCAGAACGGGTGTGACCGAAGCGGAGTATTGGGCACAGCGGCGGCTGGATGAGAAAAAACAGGAAATTGAAAAGGAAGGATTTACGCCCAACCCGACAAAATTTCAAACACAGAAACAGCTTATCCGGGATGCCGTTGCCGCTGCTCGTGAGAAAGCAATCTCGTATGAAGATTTTCAAGACATCCTGCAGGATGAATATGACGTTTTCGTCAAAACGCAACGTGGGCGTTACAGCTATCTGCCGCCGGAGCGAAACAAGTTTATATCGGAGCGTTCTTTAGGGGACAGCTGCAAAAGAGAATGTCTGGAAGGATTCTTTGTTCAGAACGCCGAGAAGAATCAGCGGTACAAGGAAGACCCGCTGCTGATCTTTACGACCAGAACCAGACTGCGGCTCGTTGTGAATCTGCAAGAGAATGTCAAGGCACAGGAAAATCTGGCCTATGCGCTAAAGGTCAAAATCAGCAATTTGCAGAAAATGGCTGAAACGCTGGTATGGGTACAGGAGAATAACATTAACGACCTGACAGAACTGAACGATCTGTGTAAAACTGCGCAGGCCAATGCGCAGGCAGCGTATGAACGACTGTCACAGGCAGAGGATGAACTGTACAAAATCAATGAACAGATTCATTATGCGGGGCAGTACCTTTCCACAAAAGAGGTCCAGCAGCAATTTACGAAAGCAATTTTCAAGAAAAAATTCCGCGCAGAACATTCCAAGGAATTGGATGCCTATGCGGAATCCGTGAAATACTTCCGGGAAGAAAACGATGGAAAGCTGCCATCGCTGAAATCCTTGAAAAAACGGAAAGAAGAACTGACCAAAGAAATCGCAGAGAGGAAAAAGGTATACGCTCCCCTGAAAGAAGAATCCCGGCGTCTGAAAATTGCATCGGATAATGTGTATAGCATCTTCCGAAAAACCAATGAGATGAAATCCGACCTTGCATGGAAACGCGAATGGGAGGCCAAAGTCCGCGAAAAGGCAAGGCAGGAGCAGGATCGACAGGAACAGCGCGAGCGTCAACCGAAACGCAAGAAGCGCAGTTATGATATGAGCCTGTAATCAGCAGGGTCTTCCACCCCGCACCCCGGAACCCTGCCGGATGCGTAAGCCCGTGCAGGACTTTCCCATTCGGCAGGGACTTTTGAAAACGATTAGGAGGAAGTTTGAGTAAAGAGTACATCAAGGCACAAACCCCACTACCCGCTTATTTCCCTTATCCGAAATTTCTGCTGCAGATGAGCCTTTCCCATACGGCACGATTGACGTATGTTTTGCTGCTGGACCGCATGACCCTTTCGCAGAAGAACGGCTGGGTGGATGTGCAGGGCCGGGCATATGTGCTCTATCCGTTGGCAGGGCTGGCGGAAGATCTTCAGAGCAGCATTTCCAGTGTCACCCGTGCCCTGCGGGAACTGGAAGCCGCACGGCTGATCGAACGGCGGTCCAATGGCTTTTCCAAGCCAAACCAGGTGTTCCTAAGCTTCCCATCTACTGCGCAGAAATGCACAGTCGAGATGGTCAAAAATGAGCAGCCTGATTGCTCAAAAGTGAGCAATACGATTGCGCAAAACTGCACACCTAACCAAATAAATAAGAACAACCTAAGATTGAACCAACTGAGTAGAACCAAAGAAGCATATGGGCGTTATCGGAATGTCTATCTGGAAGATTATTCAGAACTGAAAACGGAAATTGCAGAGTTAGATTCCCTGATTGATGACCTTTCAATCTATATGCAGTCTACAGGCAGGAAGTACGCAGACCATGCGGCGACCCTGCGTAGCTGGTCAGCACGGAAGAAAAGACAACAGAAACCGGGAGCAGGTATCCCGGACTATACCTACAACAAGGAGGAAAGTTTATGACGGAAACAATCCAGACAGCGATGGACAGGCTTATGACGATCTCTGTGGAACCGCAGGACTATGTTGCAGAAGATGGGCTGTTGTACTGCGGCAGCTGCAAAACTCCCAAGGAAGCGTTCTTTCCGAACGGCAAAAAACTGTTTGGGCGTGACCGCCATCCGGCTGAATGCCGGTGCAGGCAGGCTACAAGGGAAAAGCAAGAGAAAGAAGAACGTGCAAGGCTGCATTACGAGAAAGTGCAGCGGCTGAAGCTGCAGGGCTTTACCGACTGGGCGATGCAGCACTGGACATTTGCAAACGATCACGGGCAAAATCCACAGATGCAGCTGGCACAGCGGTATGTGGCCCACTGGCCGGAAATGCGGGAAAAGAATGTGGGGCTGCTGCTCTGGGGCGGTGTCGGTACAGGCAAGAGTTTTATGGCGGGTTGCATTGCCAATGCCCTGATGGAACAGGAAGTGGCCGTCTGCATGACGAATTTTGCCCGAATCATGAATGAACTGAATAACGCCTTTTCCGGGCGGAATGAAGTCGTGGACAGGCTCTGCGGCTATCCGTTGCTTGTCATTGACGATTTCGGCATGGAGCGGGGCACGGAATATGCGCTGGAGCAGATTTACAACATTATCGACAGCCGTTACCGCAGCAGGAAACCACTGATCGTTACCACGAACCTGACCCTGACGGAGTTGAAGAACCCGCAGGATACCGCACACGCCCGTATCTATGACCGTCTGCTGGAACTGTGTACACCGATTGCCTGCACAGGTCCCAGTATGAGAAAGGACATAGGACAGGCAAAATTGAATTTGCTGAAAACACTTCTGGCCTGAATGGGAGGAATGCAATTGAAAGAAAACGGCAGAATGAATTGGCTGGCGCAGATCCGCCAGATGAAGAATCGGGACATCCGCACGATTGAACAGTCTGAACTGCAGGAACTGCAGCAGGATGCAGTGGAACACGGATTGCCGCAGGAGGAAAGGCTGAAAAATCTGCTGGATAAGGTCCGAAATCCTTACTGCTATCTGGACAATGGAATTATTGTAAAGCTGAATTTTGCACCAAGAGGGAGCAGCACACTGTCTGAGCGCATTGGCAGGTGCTTTCAGTCTGCCAGCTGAAAAGGCAGAGAAACTTTCGGCAAGCTGCTGAAAAAACACGCAGAAAAATTTCACACTTTAATGCGATAAAGCACTGGACAAAAGATGATGATTCTGGTAAGCTGTTTGTGGGTAAGAAAATAGGAATGTGCCAACTGAGCAGAACTTGCTCGGTAGGCTTGTTCTACATAGAAAATGTGGAGCCTTTCGCTTCTCTGACGAACAGTATTGCCGATTCGTTAAGGAGGTGGAAGGCTTTTGTTATACCCTGATATCAATTCGCAAAAGAAAACACAGCAAACAAGATACCGCACAGCATTATATCTGCGCCTGTCCCGTGAGGATGGTGATAAGACAGAGAGCGACAGCGTTGCAAACCAGCGCACCTTGCTTGAAGCCTATGCCGCAGACCACCCGGAACTGTGCATTGTGGACGAGTTTGTGGATGATGGTTACTCCGGCTCGAACTTTGAACGGCCTGCGTTCCAAAACCTGTTCAGGGAACTGGAGCAGGGGACCATCAACTGTGTTCTGGTGAAAGATCTGTCCCGATTCGGGCGAAACTATATTGAAGTGGGACGTTATCTGGAACGTATTTTCCCGGTCATGCGAGTCCGGCTGATTGCTGTGACAGACAACTATGACAGTCAATCTGCGTGGAAGACCAGCGATTCCATCATGGTCCCGATGCGGAATTTGCTCAACGATGCCTACTGCCGGGATATTTCCGTCAAGATCAAGAGCCAGCTTGCGGTCAAGCGGAAACGCGGCGATTTTGTGGGAAGTTTTGCAACCTATGGATACCAGAAGGACCCCAGCAATCATACCAAGCTGATCGTAGACGAACTGGCAGCAGAAAATGTACAAAGTATTTTTCGCTGGAAGATCAGCGGTATGAGCAATCAGGGCATCGCAGACCGGTTGAATGCAAGAAAGGTACCGTCCCCAGCTGCACGAAAGCTGCAGAGCGGTGCAAAGCTGAGCTTGCATTTCCGCAAGAGCGATGAGCCTCCATGGTCCGCCAAAGCAGTGGACCGCATCCTGCACAATGAGGTCTATACTGGGAAACTGGTGCAGGGAAAGACTCGGCGACTGGACTATCGCTCCAAAAAGAAAATGAACGTGCCGATGAGGGACTGGGTAATCGTGGACAACACCCATGAAGCAATCATTCCGGCAGAGCAGTTTGAACTGGTGCAGCGGATTCTGGAAACCGAAACTCGCAGGCCGAACGATGCCGAAACGGTGGCCCTGTTTGCAGGCTTTCTCTACTGTGGGGACTGCGGCAGTCGGCTGGTTCGCAGGTCGGCCAGCTATAAAGGAAAAAAGTACATTTACTACCAGTGCTCCGGCAGCAAACAGAACAAGGGCAACTGCACGAGCCATAACCTGCGGGATGAAAAGCTCTACAACATCGTGCGGAACGCGCTCCAGATGCAGATCCAGATCGTAATGGAGGAAGCTGAGTTTGTAGAAAGCGTCCGGCAGGCCCGGCAGGAGCCATACCGTGTGCGGCGTATTGAACGGCAGATTCGGCAGCTGACCGCAGAAAAAGCCCATACACAGGGAATTAAGGAAAAGCTGTACGGGGATTATGCAGACGAAATCCTCACACGGGAGGATTTTCTGAACTACAACGAACTGTACAGCAAGCGGATTGAAGAATATGACCATAAAATCACAGAACTGGAAGCAGAACGGCAAAACCTACAGAATGCTCCAAATGCTTATCCGTTTCTGGACGTGTACCGTAAGTATCGGAAATTAGAAGAAATCACCCGTCCGATGGTCGTGGAACTTATCGAGAAAATCGAAGTGTATGAGGGCAATCGGGTGGAAATCACGTTCCGATTCCAGGATGAAATCGCGGATCTGCTGGAAGAACTGCATCAAAAGCAGCTGGGGCAGCATGAAGTGTCTGCTTAAAAGGAGGCTGTGACTTATGGCAAGAGTAAGTAAGAAAGTAAGTGCGGCGCAGCGAGAAGCCGAGAACGCACCGCACCGTGTCTGGAAAACCGCAATTTACGCACGATTGTCTGATTTCGATGATGTGCTTCGGAATACGGAATCACTGGAAGTGCAAATTTCCTATGTCAAGGAGTACATTAACCATCGGGATGACCTGATGCTGCTGGATGTGTTTGCGGACAAACGGTGCACAGGAACAAATTTTGACCGCCCGGAATTTGAACGGCTGCTGAAAGCACTGCAGGAGCGGAAAATCGACTGCATCGTGGTAAAGGACTTCTCGCGTTTGGGCCGCAATTTCGTGGAAACAGGCCAGTATCTGGAACAGATGTTTCCGCTGTTCGGTGTAAGATTTATAGCCATCAACGATAACTATGACAGCCTGAACAGCCAGAGCCGTGACGGGATGCTGGTACCGATCAAGAGCATGATCAACGAAATGTACTCGAAAGACCTGTCCCAGAAGATTCAGTCGTGCTTTCGTTCCAAGGAAGCACGAGGAGAAATCTATACCCCTGTTCCATTTGGCTACAAAAAGGATCAGAAGAATCATTTGGTTCTGGATGAGGAAGTCAGCGATGTGGTAGTTCGGATTTTTCTCTGGAAGAAATCCGGCATGAAAGAGCGCGAGATTGCAAAGAAGCTGTCTGCGCAGGGAATCCAGACACCTTTTACGCGCCGCTGTCAGCTGGGATACCTGAAAAACACCTTGCGGGTAAAGGACCCAGCATGGCAGCCAGCTTTTGTGACAAAGGTGCTGGAAAATCCAATCTACACAGGAACCATGGTCTACAACCGTATTGCCTACGATGAAACGTATCGGAAAATCGGGCAGAATCCACGGGAAAGCTGGCGGATGGTGCCGGACAGCCATCCGGCAATCATCAGCTGGGAGCTGTTTGATGAGATTTCTGCATTGCGGGAAGCCGAGCAAGCAGTCAGGGAGGAACGGAAAAAGTGGTGCAGACGGCGCAGAGAGAACAATCCGAACATTTTCAAAGGCAGAATCTTTTGCAAAAAGTGTGGAGAAAAATTGGTTTGTCGTTGGCAAAGTGAGGGTACGCTGTATTTTTACTGTGCATCTTGCCATGTTTCCATCTCAGAGAAAGACCTCTGGAACGGCATTAACAAGGAGTTGCACCAGCGGATGGAAGAACACCGTGATTTGCAGAAGCTGGTACGGAAAAGCTCTGGAAAAAGCAAACTCCAATCAAAAGAAATAGCTACAAAACGTGAAATTGAACAGGCGTCAGGCAATATCGTTCGACTGGAATCACAGAAGCGCAGCGGCTATGAGCAGTATGTTCTCGGAAAACTTTCAAAGGAGAAATTTCTGGAACTGAAGCAAGGTGTAGAAAATGAAATCGTATTACTGAAGCAGACAAAATCTGAAAGAGAGAAAGAACTGGCCGTTGTTCAAGAAGAATTGCAGCAGAAAAAGCAGATCGCAGGAAACACCGAAGTCCTTTTGACGGTAGATAATCTGCTGCAGTATGTAAAGAAAATTGAAGTGGACCGCAGGAAAATAACTTATACGGAATTTGTGTTTTAATGAAAAAGGAGAACAGACAATGAAAGAGAAAATCTATGATGCCCGGACAGGAATGGAATATGTTTTGGTGGGTGATTATTATCTGCCAGCCTTGAAACTGCCACGGACCCGTCCGATTGGCCGCTGGGGGATGCTGCACAAGGCGTACCTGAAACTGCGAAAACCGGCCTATTACCAGAGCTTGCTGCTGAGCGGAAAACTGGATACTGTTTTAGCAAATGTGGAAGAGCAGGCAGTGGAACGATATGAGGTTTTGATCGAGCAGCTGAGCCAGCGTGAGGGCGTATCGGAAAAACTGAAAGAAGAAAATCAGATGGAGTGGGTACGCCGTATGAGAAATCTGGAAAATCGTGCAGCAGAAATCGTAAAGGCAGAATTGATCTACACGTTTGAAAGGCGGTGAGCAGCAGATGATTGGAACCTATTACCGACTTTCCCTTGCGGACGAAGATGTGGGTGCGGATAAGGCCGAAAGCAACAGCATTCAGAGTCAGCGCGGACTGGTAGAGGGGTACATCATGGCTCGCCCGGAACTGGCCGCAGAGCCGCGTCAGGAGTACGTGGACGATGGCTATTCCGGCACATCCACGAGCCGCCCTGCATTTCAGCGGCTGATTCAGGATACACAGGATGGCAAGATAAAAACGATTATCGTAAAGGATTTTTCCCGATTTGCCCGTGATTACATTGAGGCGGGCGATTATATGGAGCGCATCTTCCCACTGTTGGGCGTACGCTTTATCTCTGTCAACGATGGTTATGACAGTGGAATGCAGGCCGGGAACGATGTGCGCGGACTGGAAGTAGCCATCAAGAACATCATCAACGCATCCTACAGCCGTGATCTTTCTGCCAAAATCGCGGCAGCAGACCATGTGATGCAGAAAAAAGGAATGTATCTCGGAGGATACCGCCCGTTTGGATTCCTGCCGGACCCAAACGACTGTCATAAGCTAATCCTCGACCCGGTAGCCAGTCGATATGTGCGGTTGATTTTTGAACTGGCATTGCAGGGCAACAGAACGGGCACCATCGCAAAAATCCTGAATGAAAAGCAGATCCCGACCCCGGCAGCATATCATGTGGCGGAAAACCATGTGTACAGCGAGCAGAAAGCATGGGACTTGCAGCGCAGCCATTGGACAAGCGGAACGGTTTATCATGTTCTGAAAAATGAGAAGTATAAGGGCACCTATGTGGGCGCGAAATTCATTATGCCTGTTCCGTGCAAGCATCGGGTCCTGCGCGCGCCGTTGGAACAGCAGGTACGAATTGAAGACAGTCATGCCGCCATTGTGACCCCGGAAGAATTTGAACAGGCACAAAAGGTCATTATGCTGCAGCATGGGAATCACCAAACCGGGAACTACACAAAACGCCAGTATCCGCTGAAAGGAAAGGTCTACTGCGGCTACTGCCAGAAATTGATGAAATACCGTGTTCTCAAGAAACTTGGCCCTTCTTTTAACTGCAGATTTTCGGCCACAGCGGTGGACAGCCCCTGCAAGCGAATCCCGATTTCTGAGGAACTGCTGGAAGAGATTGCCCGAAGTGCACTGACAGCGCAAATAAAACAGGCGGAGCATATACTGGAAATTCTGCACGAACGGGAACGCAAAGCGTTGATCTGCTTTTCCGCACTGGAACGGCAGGAAGAAAAGCTGAGTGCAGAAAAGGCAGAAATCATAAAACAGCGCGTTGCACTGTATGAGCAGTATGCCGATGGAAACATGAGCAAGGAAGAATTTATCCGGCAGAGAGATGCCTACAGAGTGCAGGAAGATGAACGGATGGAGCAGATTCAACGGCTGCGTACCGAGAAAAATCAAATTTTCCATCCTGTGAAAAAGGATACGGATAATTTGCAAGCCGTGATGAATAAGGTGGGAGAAGCAGGCGATGTGATGCACTTATCGCAGAATGTGGTGGAAACCTTTATTGACCGTATTGAGGTTTTCAACGATGAGCGTGTGAAAATCCGTTTTACATTTGAGGACACATTGAACAGCTATGAGGAAAAGTGAGTGCAGTGATTTCCTGATTTAAGGTAAATACAGCGTTCTGATAATCAAAAAACAAAGGCTCGCATAAACCACAGACGGCACCCAGGAAGATTCGAGGGTGCGTCTGCAGCTTATGCGGGCCGTTTTATTTTGTGTTTTTACTGCGAAAAAATGTTAAATTCCAAGGCTGACAAGAGTGGCCTTTAACTCCTTTGCCATGCGAATAATGACAGTCTGTTCGACTTCGCTACAGTCCAACAAGAGGCGATGCAAATCGGAATCAGAAGAGGAAATCGAATAATCAAGGCTGTCAACCAGTAACTCATCGACAGAAATATGTAGAACGTTGGCAAGATTAATCAGGATTGGCAAACTGGGAGTCTTAGCACCGCTTTCAAGATAAGCAATATATTCACGACTACAGTCGGTTAAATCAGCAAGCTTTTCCTGAGTCATGTTGAACTTCAAACGATAGAAACTAATTCGTTTCCCCAAAGCAATACAATTAATGGACATACAAAACATTCCTTTCACATGCCCCACATAAGCCAATACTATTATTTTAGATTTGCAGCACTATAACAATAGAGAAAAGAACCGAATGTATAGCTCAGAATTCGGTGGGCACACCCCCAGCAGGCGTGTATTCTGAGGGCAAAATGTAAACTGCTGGTTTACGTTTTGGGGCATGTGTAAACTGGCAGTTTACAGAAAAAATCATCTGATAAGTGTATAATAAGAGCGTGGAATCGAACTGCATGATAAAACGGATGCAGACGAAGAAAAATGCTTACTGGCGCTGCATAGTGGGGCACAGTTAACACAGATATACTACCATTTTCGGTCAGAAGAACTGTATAGAGAAAAGGCTGGATATGGTCCGCATAAGAATGCTTTGACTTATGGAGAAATGAATCAATAAGAACCAAAGAGGCAATTTGCATAGAAGTCAGAATTATTATTTTTCCCCTCTAGCGGAGATGGCTTCTGAGGCCAAAATGTGATCCAGTAGGTCACATTTTAAGGAACAAGTGAACTGCTGGTTCACAGAAAAAATCATCTGATAAGCGTATAATAAAAGCATGAAATCAAACTGCAAAATAAAGTGGGGAAAACGAAATGGAACGGCTGCTGACACTGTATAGCGAAGTTCAGTCAACGGATGTACGGTGGCTGTGGTATCCCTTTATTGCAATCGGGAAAATCACACTGCTGCAGGGTGATCCCGGCGATGGAAAATCCACCATGATGATGAATCTGATTGCGGAACTTTCAACGGGTGGTAAGACCCCGGACGGCTGTAAGATCGGTGCGCCGCAAAAAGTGATTTATCAGTGCTCCGAGGATGGCGTTTCAGACACGATAAAGCCCCGTCTGGAACGCTGCGGAGCAGACTGCAAGAAGATTGCTTTCATCAACGAAGAAGTTTATAACGGCCTTACATTGGACGATGAGCGTATCCGTCAGGCAATCATTGAATTCCGGCCGCGATTGGTCGTGATCGACCCGATTCAGGCTTATCTTGGCAGTGATTCTGATTTGCAGATTGCAGGCAGAGCGCGAAAACTCATGCGCCGCCTTGGAATGTGGGCTGCTGGTTACGACTGCGCTATCGTTCTGATTGGACATCTCAACAAAAAAGAAGGTTCCAAAGGGCTGTACCGCAGCCTTGGCAGCATTGATGTTGTGGCAGCAGCACGAAGTGTTTTGCAGGTTGAACGGGATGCCGAGAACCCTGATATAAGAATCGTACATCAAATCAAAAACAGTCTTGCGCCTACGGCAGAAGACATCCGTTTTTCCATTTCTGCCGACAAGGGCTTTCGGTGGCTGGAATGCAGACCACAACCCTTTGAAAATCAACAGTCGGATACCGAACCTAAATTTGATACCGAGCAGCAGAAAGCTGTTTACTGGATCAAGCATTTCCTTGAAAAAGGCGATATGAGCGCAAATGAAATGTATTGTCGTCTGGACAATGAGGGTATCAGCAGGCGAGTAGCACGGATGGTAAAAACGGAAATGGGAATCCACTGCTATCAGAAGAAGCGGAGATGGTATTGGAGTGTTCAGCCGGAAGAAGGTGCTGTAAATGGACCACAGGCATAAAGTTGGCGGCTATGTGAAACTTGCAAAGCTGTGGGAGCGTTCCAAAGACGCAGCGGTAGCCTATCATAGCTCCTACTATGCTGAAAAGTTCAGGGATGATGCGGATAAAAGGCTGGTTGGTGTCTATATTGACATTACAGGAAATAAGGAAATTTATAAACGCCCGAAAATGGTGCATCTGCTCAAAGATTGCAAAAATGGTTCCGTAAATCTGATTTTCTCGCAGACAAGGGCCTATCTTGCAGCAAATACCTGTGATTTCTGTTTTCTGCTGAAATATCTGTTTGACATGCCGATGCGAGTGGATGTTGTTACGGATGATGACGACCAGAGAATCGACACCATTCTTGATGTTGATAACCAACGGCAGAGCCTGAAAGAATTGGCTGAAAAATATACATCGATCCGAAGGAAAGATTATCTTGAGTGGAGAATCCGACTGGAACATGAAATGACAAAGGCTGAAAAGAAATGAACGTAGAACATATCCCGGCAGAAGATGTGGACGTTCTGCCGAGTGAAGCAGACTGGCAGAGCCGACATCTGGAATCTGAAAGGCGAAAAGCAGAAATTCGTGACAGAATCCATAAGCAGGCAGAACAGGGCCAGAAAACGGCAAAAGACTACTTTCGTCCGGCGAAACCGACACCGTCGATTTACGACAGCGACCTGAAGCGTGTAGCCGTTTATGCCCGTGTCAGCACTTCCAGCGAAGAACAGATTTCTTCCATTGAAAACCAGACTCTATATTACACCAAAAAGATTGCAGAAACGGAAAACTGGAATTTGCAGGATATTTACAGTGACGAAGGAAAATCGGGTACTTCACTGCGGAAACGGGATGCGTTTAAGCGCATGATGCAGGATGCCAAAGACCAGAAGATGGATTTGATTATCTGTGCCAGCATTTCGCGGTTTGCGCGAAATTTTTCGGATTGCATGACACAGATCGCAGCACTGAAAACCATGCACCCGGCGCATCCCATCGGTGTGTACTTTGAAACCGAAAATATCTACACGCTTAACCCGAATAGCCAGTACAACCTCGATATACAGGCACTTTTGGCAGACTGGGAATCGGGCAACAAGAGCCGCCGGATGATCCTTTCGTATGATCAGCGCATTATGACAGGTCAGTACCCGGTGGCTGACCTGATGGGGTATCGGCATACTAAGGATGGCCAGTTGGTGATCGAGCCGGAAGAAGCAAAGACGGTGCGGTTTATCTTTCTGGCATTTATTCAAGGGTATAACTACGATCAGATTGCAATGATCCTGACGCAGAAAAAGCGCAGCACCCTGCGCGGCAGGCAGGAGTGGAACGGTGTGATGGTAGCAAACATCATGAAAAATGAACGCCGCTGGGGTGATCTGGAAGCTCGGAAGAGCATTGTGGTGGACTACAAGTTGGGTAAGGTCACAAAGAATAACGGAAATCGTTGCTCTGCCTACGTTCCAGAACATCACGAAGCGATTGTTTCGCCGGAGATTGCAAGGGCTGCACATCTTGTGGCATCCAGCAGCAAAAAGTGCGGGGTGCAGGATATTGTGGTAATCCGGCAGGGAGCATTAAAAGGATTTGTGGGCATCCATCCGAACTGGAGTGGTATCAATGTTGAAAGTATTCGCAGCCTTAGTCTGAGTGCTTATATGCCAGAAGAAGTGACCGAACTGAACAAGATGGCAGAAATGCGATCTGGAAAGAAGTCAGATATGGCATTGCCATCTGATTATTTGACGCTTTCCGGTGCGTTTTTTATCAATCAAAGCAGCCCGGTTATGACAATCTCCCAAAACGGAATCCGTTTCAGCAAGGCTTGCCATACCCGGTTGGACGACTGCGAGTATGTGGAACTGCTTTATCATCCGATTTTACAGGTCGTGATCCTGCGAAAGAGCAACTGTGACTCTTCAACGGCGATGCAATGGCGAGAGGGCAATGACGTTCATAGTGCTTTTTCAGCCAGAGCATTTTCTGGTCTGGTCTTTCAAACATTGAACTGGAGAATGAATTGCCGTTATCAGTGCCGTGGCATCTGCCGTGGACAGGAAAATGCACAATTCCTGCTTTTTGAATTGGATGAGTCCCGGATTTTGACTAGGAAAAATCAGTATGAACAGGCGGAGAATCGTTCGATGAATCTGGAATGCCGATTGTATCGGAGCAAGTGGATTCAGAGCATTACGGCGCGTGATGTGATGGAATCTGGCCAAGTCGTAGAAAATCCCATGATTGGCACAATTCCGAGCAGAAATGAAGTTCAGCGTGAACTGGACGACCTTTTAATGTCGATGTAGGAGGATTTGTAAAATGGAAGAAAAAAGCAGGGAGCAGGAACTAAGCGTTCGGGAAATCTCCTTGATTCGCGAACTGGCGCAGATACGGAAAGAACATAAAAGAGAATTGGAGTACGAAAAATTCGATGGTTATGAATTGCCGCCACGCACACAGTTTTCCATGCTGAATAAGCCCGCAGTGAGCATAAAGTACGGTGTTATGAAATTCAATATGGCCTGCATCCGGCTTTTTGAAGGAATTAAGTACGTCCTTCCGATTTTGCATCCAAACAAAAAGCGACTTGCGCTGATTATGTGCCCGGAAGAGGACAGCGCATCTGTTGAGTGGGCAAGGCAAAAGGGCGAAAACTGGGTAAATAAGGATATTACCTCTTTGGAATTTGTGGAAAATATCTTCAAAATCATGAACTGGAACCGGGAATGCCGCTATAAAGTGCTCGGACGGGTAGCCAACTCAGATCAGGGGCTTTGTATGTTGTTCGATTTGGAAGAAGCAATCATGTTCACCCCAAAACCACAGGAATATACGGACCCGATTACTGGTGAAATGAAGAAAAAACAAATGAAATTCTTCCCGGATGCCTATAAGAATCGAATCGGAAAATCTTATAATGATTACGTTGCGGACCACCAGCTGAATATGTTTGAGGACTTCATTGGGTATCAGGGGTCAGCAGTATTGGATGAATCTGTACGGGAAGAGGATACAGTGCCGAAGCTACCGATGACACAGAAAAACGAACTACCAGAAAATACAGCGTTGCCCCATTTGCCGGAACAACCTGTGAATATGCAGCAATCGAGTTATGAGCTTGACGAGAGAGGAATGCCGACATGAATTCGGGACGACTTATGAACCTGCGGGTGACGATTCCGGCGGAAAGCCGAAGAATGAATGTAGGAAAAGACGTTATTCGCATTCTTGGGAGTCCGGCCTATATCTGCGTTTTGCAGAGGAAAGATCGGAAGTCTATTGTGATTACACCGTGTACCGCCGAACATCCCATGTCCTTTAAGGTCCCGGACAGGCTGCTGACCGATGGGCAGTGCCGGATGATGATTAACGGAATACAGTTCATTCAGGCACTGCTGGAGGCAAATGGCCTAGTGGCAGGAAAGGATCATCAATTTAAGGGGCGATATGATGCCGAGAAAAATGCGGTTATCATTTCGCTTGAAAAAGATGAACAAAGTGCCCTCTCGCCTCAAAAGTGTAGAACTTGACATCACGTCCACTTGGACGTATAATACGTCCAAATGGACGTGATGAAGGGAGCCGATATTATGCATGCCGGAATTTTAGATGGCTTTCAAACGATAATTCCAACAGCGGCAGCCGTCTTATTGAAAAAACGACAAATGTTAAGGCTGACGCAACAAGAGATTGCTGATCGCGCAAAAATAACCTTGCGTCAATATCAAAGGTTGGAATCTGGGGAAAGAAGTATTTTGACCTGTTCTTTTGGCTTGGCGTGTCGAGTAATTGAAGCTCTTGATATGGATGTTTCT
>QWCV01001839.1_pt1 | contig 19015 bp, 10 predicted proteins | sample 1972621 | NCBI WGS metagenome assembly QWCV01 (sample SAMN09866699, study PRJNA288562) | Human gut metagenome isolate pre2_stool, whole genome shotgun sequencing... | isolation source: gut | host: Homo sapiens | place: USA: California | reverse complement strand
TATCTGAGAGGGCTTGTCATACACTAAAAGTAAGCCCAACTTCTCCCCTTCAAGAAGTTGGACTCTCTGCTTTATGTTTTAGCGGACAGTAATAATAAAAATTTTAAATTGACGGTGTATTGACGGGTGTTGACGACGTGGACGTCGTCATTCCAGTCGCGGAGACTGGAGGTGCGACGTCCACGTCGCACAATAATAATTAAAAAGTCGCACAATCGTTGACGAAAAAAAGCGTGCCGGGACCGGAGTCCAGGCACGCTTTTATTATCGGTTGCAGACCGGATTACTGGAAGCGGCGGTTGCCCTGCAGTGCGGGCTTGCCGTCCGGCGTCTGGTTCTTGTTCTTCTTGTTGCCGAATGCGTTCATCACGCGGTAAGCGATCGGGGCGGCGCAGTAGAGCGAGCAGAATGTACCCACAACCACACCGAAGATCATGGCGAATGTGAACGAACGGATCGTGTCGCCACCCAGGAAGAAGATGCACAGCAGCACCAGCAGGGTGGAGAACGATGTCATCACCGTACGGCTCAGGGTCTGGTTCAGCGAGCGGTTGAAGGTGGTGAGGCGGTCTTCCTTCGGATAGAGCTTCATCATCTCGCGCACACGGTCGAACACAACCACGGTATCGTTGATCTGATAACCGATGATGGTCAGGATGGCGGCGATGAACGACTGGTCGACCTCCATGGAGAATGGGAGGAAGCCCCAGCATACGGAGTAGAAGCCGATGATCAGGAACGATGTCAGTGCCACGGCCGAGAGGGCGCCGATGGAGAAGGCCACGTTGTGGAAACGCAGCAGGATGTACAGGAACATACATACCAGTGCGATGCCCACTGCCCAGTATGCGTCGCGCTTCATGTCGTCGGCCATGGAGGGGCCTACCTTCTGGACGGAGATGATACCCTGGCTTTCGTCGGCGATGGCGAATGCGTTGCGGTCCATCACCTTGCCGTTGGTGGTGAGCTCGGGCTGCAGGCCTTCGTACAGGATGTCGGCTATTTCTTCCTCGATGTTCTCGGACTCGGTGTTGATCTTGTAGCTGGTGGAGATACGCAGCTTGGAGGGGTTGTCGATGGTGATGACCTGGGTGGAGACGGTCTTGTCGTTGGCCTTCTGCTGGAACAGGTCGCCCAGGCGGCTCTCGATGGCTGCGCGGTCAACGTTCTTGTCGAACTGCACCACATAGTTGCGGCCTCCGGAGAAGTCAATGCCCTGGTTCATGCCGCGGATGGCGAGGCTGGCGATGCCGATCACGATAAGTGCCACCCAGACTGCTGCGGCGCCCTTCCACTGGCCCATGAAGTTGATCTTGGGGTTGGACAGGAAGTTGCGGCTCAGCGCGGTGGTGAAGGTCATGTTGGCGTTGCGGCCGTTCTTGGTGATCAGGTCGAAGGCGATGCGCGTCAGGAACACTGCGGTGAAGAACGAGCATACCAGGCCGATGATCAGCGTGGTGGCGAAGCCCTTGATGGGACCCGAACCGAAGATAAGCAGGATCACGCCGGTGATGACCGATGTGAGGTTACCGTCAAAGATAGCCGAGAATGCGTTGGAGTAACCCTCGGAGATGGCCTGACGCAGCTTCTTGCCGGTCTTGAGCTCCTCCTTGGTGCGCTCGAAGATAAGCACGTTGGCGTCGACCGCCATACCGAGTGCCAGCACGATACCGGCAATACCGGACAGCGTCAGCACGGCCTGCAGCGAGGCGAGGATACCCATTGTGAAGTAGAGGTTCAGCATCAGTCCGACGTTGGCCACCAGACCGGGGATCCAGCCGTAGTATGCCACCATCAGCACCATCAGCAGCAGGATTGCCACGATGAACGAGATGAAGCCCATCTGGATGGCTTCGGCTCCGAGGCTCGGGCCGATCACGTTGTTGGACACGACGTTGACCTTGGCCGACATCTTGCCGCTCTTCAGCACGTTGCTGAGGTCGTTGGCCTCCTCGGGGGTGAAGTTGCCGGTGATCTGCGACGAGCCGCCGGTGATCTCGCTGTTGACGTTGGGGAAGGAGTATACATGCTCGTCAAGCACGATGGCGATGCTGCGGCCCAGGTTGTTGCGGGTGATTGTGGCCCAGTCCTTGGCGCCGCGGTCGTTCATCTTCATGTTGACCATGTTGCCCTGCATGTTGTCGTATTCGGAGCTTGCCGAAGTGATGGCGTCGCCCTCCAGCACTGCGTCGCCCTTGAGGGCCACCAGCTCCCAGTAGGCGTCGGTCATGTCGGAGCCGTCGGCCTTCTTGATCACGTTACCCTTGGCGTCGGTGCGGGGGAACTCGGCGGGCTTGACGCTCCACATCAGGGTCAGGTCGGCGGGCAGCGTCTTCTTGGCCGTCTCGGTGTTCATCAGCGAGTCGACCAGCATGCGGTTGGCCGGGGTGACCATGCCGACAACGGGGCTGCCGCTGCGCTGTACGCCGCCGAGCAGCGCGTACAGGTTCTGGCTCTGGACGGTGTCGTTGGCCAGAAGCTGTGCCAGGCGGCCCAGCTCGTTCTGTATCTCGTTATAGTTGTAGACCTCGTAGAACTCCAGGTTGGCGCTGGACTTCAGCAGCTCGGTGACGCGCTCCGGCTCCTTGACGCCGGGAAGCTCGAGAAGCACCTGGCCGTTCTTGTCCTGCAGCTTCTGGATGTTGGGCGATACGACGCCGAACTGGTCGATACGTGTGCGGAAGATGTTGAAGGCGGCGTCCACCTGCGAGTCGACCTGCTTCTGCAGTGCCTCGGTCACCTCCTCGTTGGAGGCGCCGCTCTTGAGCTGGCCCAGGAACTCGCCTTCGCGTACAAAGAGTCCCGACATTGCGCCCGGCTGGATGTTGGCTGCCACGCGCGAGATGAAGTCCTTCTCGTTGCTTCTGGCGCCGGCTGCCTCCGCCTTGCGGATCGCGTCGTCTATCTGTTTGAGCTGTGCGTCGCCCGATGCGTACTGACGCAACAGGTCAGGTACCGATATCTCAAGGACCACGTTCATACCGCCCTTGAGGTCAAGGCCCATTCCCACTTCCATCTGGCGTACCTGGCTGTAGGTGTAGCCTAAGTAAACCTTTTCCTTGTCGATGGAGTCGTTAAATTGTTTCAGGCTTTGCTTGTAGGCATCGCTCGTCTCATCGGTGGTCTTCGACATGCGGACTGCGTATTCCTTCGCTTTTTTCTCGTAATTGCTCGTCACAATCGAGAAGCTGAGATAAAATCCGCATATCAAAACCAACAGAATAGCAATGGTGCTTATAAACCCTTTGTTCTGCATTGTTTGATTGTTATTTTGTATTTATTTAATTTACAGTTGTTTATAAATATCAACGCACGGCACGAACCTCGCGCCGGCGGGGCCGGGGCGCGAATTCCGCGTCTGTCTACTTTTTTTCAGCTTGCAAATATACCTCTAATTTTTGAGATTTTGGCAATATTTGGTTGAAAATTGACAAATTCCGTTTATTTTCTGCTACTTTTTATGTATTTTTGGCGTTCGAAAAGGATAAAAGGATGAAAATACGAGCAAGTCATATAATATTGGGTGCGTTATGCGGTCTGTTCTGGGCGGGCTGCGCCAATGTGGGCAATCCGTCGGGCGGGCCGCGCGACGAGGACCCGCCGTATCTGGTGCGTGCCAATCCGGCACCGGGGTCGCGCGACGTGACCCGCACCGAAATGACGCTGACCTTCAACGAGCTGGTCAACGTCAAGGACGCCTTCTCCAAGGTGGTGGTGTCGCCTGCCGGCCGTCCGCCCCGCGTGCAGAGCCAGGGGCGCAATGTGACAATACGCTTCGACTCGCTGCAGCCCAACATGACGTACACGGTGGATTTCGCCGACGCCATCGAGGACAATAACGAGAACAACAAGCTGCAGGGATTCTCCTACACGTTCTCCACCGGCCCGGACCTGGACTCGCTGCGCATTGCGGGCCGTGTGTTCGGCGCCCGCGACCTGGAGCCGCGCCCCGGCATCCTGGTGGGTGTGCATCCCAATTATCCCGACTCGGTGATGAAGAACGACTCCGTGTTCATGAAGACGCCGCTGCTGCGAGTGGCCAAGGCCGACGACTCCGGACGCTTCATAATCCGGGGCCTGGCGCCGGGCGACTACCGCGTGTTCGCCATCATGGACACCGACGGCGACTTCATGTTCAGCAGCGACCGCGAGGAGGTGGGTTTCTACGACGTGGCCGTCACGCCCGCCACAGAACAGGTGGAGGCCGTGGATACATTATATAATGAACTGGGTCAGGTGGATACCGTAAAGCAGCGGATGCGCACGCGCTATCTGCCCAACGACGTGCTGATCCGCACGTTCGTGTCCGACCGCATCGTGCAGTTCCCCTCCAAGTACGAGCGCAACGATTCCAACAAACTGTTCCTGAAGATGAACGCGCCGGCCACGCGCTATCCCGACATGCGCATCCTGGACTATGACGGCCCGATGCCCGTGATGGAAAGCCGCGAGGAACGTGACTCCATCACCTTCTGGCTCAACCCGGAGCTGGCAAGCCGCGACTCCATCTTCATGGCCGTGTCCTACCGCCGCATCGAGCGCGGCAAGGAGCCGCAGGACGTGACCGACACGCTGAAGTTCATCAAGAAGAAACTGCCGAAGCCCAAGAAAAAGAAAAAGGAGAAGATCTCGCCGGCCGACTCGCTGGCGCGCATCACCACTACCTTCAAGTCGTTGGGCGAAAACAAACAGGCCGTCTACGAGCCGCTGGTGATAGAATCGGCCACGCCGCTGGCCCGGCTTGACACGGCGATGATACATCTGCTGGTCCGGAAGGATACGGTATGGGAGCCGTTGACCAAGGGTGTCAGGATAACTGCCGCCGATACCCTGGCGCCACGCAGCCTGACCATAGACTATCCCTGGGATTACGGCGCGAAATATAAGCTGGAGGTAGACTCGGTGGCCGGCACCGATATATACGGCAAGACGACATTGCCGTTCAATACCGAGTTCTCGACACTCACGCCCGGCGACTACTGCACCCTGGCGTTCAATATGACGGGTCTCGACCCGGGTATACCGGTCTTTGTGGAGCTGCTTGACGCCTCCGACAAACCGATACGCCTGGCCAACGTGGAGAACGGCAGGGCTTTCTTCCCCTTCCTGGCGCCGGGCAAGTATTACGCCCGTGTGGTGGAGGACTATAACGGCAACGGCCAGTTCGACACCGGCGACTATGAGGACGGCCTGCAGCCCGACCTGGTATATTACTATCCCAAGGTGGTGAACATCAAGAAGAACTGGGACAAGGAGGAGACCTGGGATGTGTTCGGTACGCCGATAGATGCCCAGAAGCCCAAGGCCGTGCTGAAGAACAAGCCCAAGACGCCCAAGAAGAGCGGCGGCAAGAAGAAAGGCCAGCAATACGGCCAGAACGAGGACGAGGAGGATGAAGACTACTTCGATCCGACCGCCAACCCGTTCGAGGAAAACGGCGGCCGCCGCGGCGGTGGCCGGTTCAAACAGAACTCCGGCAATTTCGGAACCCGGTTCTGATGACAACCGGAGGGGCGGTGCCCTCACCGCCCGGAGGTCGACGACGTGGGCGTCGTCGCTCCAGTCTGTTAACAAATATTAATAACGGTATGCAAAGAAGTGGCAGTGCGAGGCTGTACCTTTGCTACCGTTATGAAGAAACTCGGCTCGACATCGGATTTTACTGAAGCGCGCGACAAGGAACTGTTGCGTGCCGTCCGTCGTCGGGTGATGGATCCGCGCTGCAAGTCTATGACCGAAGTGTACGCGCAGGCAGTGACGGAGCCTTGCAGCCGTTTCTGGGTGAGCGAGCGGCGCGCCGCCGAGGTAATCTCTAAAATGCTTCGTGGCGTGGACCCGGACTGGAAATCGGTCCCGCTGCGGCGCAAGATGTATCAGGAACTGTGCCGTCGTGTCATAGCGTGGCGCGAGGAGAATCCCGGACATCCGCTCAGCGACGCCGTGTTCGCGGCGGTAAATTCGCAGGCGCCCGAATTCTATCTCACACCGGAAAGCGCCATGGTCATCGTGTCGCGCATCATGAAGCGTAACGCCGAACGGCGCCGCGCCGCCGGGCAGGAAATCAACAATCACTAACCGTATATCACTATGAATGAAATCATCAGAAAGATGGTGAAGGAGAACGCGCGTCGGAGGATGCGCGTGTCTCGTATCTACGCCGAGCCGAGGCTGGAGGGAGCCGATGACGAGGAACGTGCCGCCGCCGACTTCGCCTACTGGGCGGCGACGCGGGGCCGCATCAAGAACAAGCATGGCGGCGACGACATACCGTTCCGCCTGAACTATGCCCAGCAGCGGCTGGTGCAGGTGCTGGAGAAGATGCGCAAGGGTGGGCGCCCGATACGCCTTATCCTGTTGAAAGCCAGGCAATGGGGCGGAAGCACCTGCGTGCAGCTGTACATGTCGTGGCTGCAGTTGATGCGCTGCAAGGGACTCAATTCGCTCATCATCGCCCATCAGTCGGCGTGCACGGACGAAATCAAGGATATGTTCGACCGTCTGGTCAAGGGCCTTACCGACGAGGCCGGCGAGCACCGCCAGGAACTGCACATCAGCAACGTGGGCCGCAGTCGCAGCATCTTCCGCATAGACGAGCGCAACGCCAAGATCAAGGTGGGTACCGCCGAGCGTCCCGACTCATGCCGCGGCGGCGACTACAGCCTGGTGCATTGCTCGGAGGTGGGCGTATGGAAGTCCACGCTGGGCAAGACGCCGGAGCAGATACTCCGCTCCGCCTGCTCGGGCGTGCTGTACGAGCCTATGACCATGATAGTATATGAATCCACGGCCAACGGCACTGGCAATTTTTTCCACCGCGAATACGAGGCCGCGCGCCGCGGCGAGTCGCAGTTCGAGTGTCTGTTCGTGCCGTGGTTCCACATCGCGCAGTATATGCTGCCGCTGCGCAAACCGGGGGAGTTCGCGCAGTGGCTTTACGACAACCGCCACGCCGAGATCTCGACCAGCGACCGCCGCCAGCCCGGCGCCTATCTGTGGTGGCTGTGGGAGCAGGGTGCCACGCTGGAGGGTATCAACTGGTATGTGGCCGAACGCTCCAAATACGGCGACCACGCGCTGATGGCCGCCGAATATCCCAGCGACGACGTGGAGGCCTTCGTGCATTCCGGCGCCCGTGTATTCGATAAATACAAGGTGGAGGCGTTGCGGCCCGGCACACAGCTGAAGCCTGAACTCGGCGACATAGACATACCTGCCGAAAACGGTGTGCCGTTCGATTACGGCCACAAGAGCGCCGACCAACTGCACGATGCCCTGGAGCGCGTGCGTTTCATGCCGCTGTCAGGTGGCGAGTGGAGTATATGGCGTCAGCCTGAGCGTGGCGCGTACGACCGGCGTTATGTGGTGGCGGTGGACGTGGGAGGCCGCAGCCTGAAGGCAGACTGGAGCGTGATCGTGGTGCTGGACCGCCTGCCCATGACGCGCGGCGAGGGCCCGGAGGTAGTGGCCCAGTGGCGCGGGCACATAGACTTCGACCTGTTGGGGTGGAAGGCGGCGATGGTCGCGGCTTATTACGATGACGCCCTGCTGGTGATAGAGAGCAACACGCTGGAGACCCGGGACCCCGACCGCAGCGTGGACGGCGACCAGTCATGCTACCTGCTGAACTGGCTGCGCGACATCTACGACAATCTGTATGCCCGCCGTCCCAGCCCCGAGGCCGTGGCCCAGGGAGCGCCCGCACGCTACGGATTCCACACCAACGCCGCCACCAAGCCGATGGTGATAGCCACATTGGTGAAAGTGATAAGGGAAGGTCTGTATGTGGAGCGTGACGGGATGTGTCTGGACGAATATCTGACCTACGAGCGGAGGCAGAACGGCAGCTTCGGCGCGATAGCCGGCGCACACGACGACCTGCTGATGACCAGGGCCATAGCCCTGCACGTGGCCTTTCACGAGATGGATCCGTGCGAGTCGGCTGCGAGCCTGGCTTCCGGCTCTGCCCGGCGCCACCGACGTAAGGCCGTAGGCTACGCCTCTTGGTAGGGTTGAGAGTAGGCTCTTGGTAAAAAATAAAAAAATCATCAAAAAATTTGGAGATTCGGGAAAATGGTTGTAACTTTGCACTCGCTTTCGGAAAGGTATTGGAAGCATCCCCCACATGTCCGGCCACAGCGTGCCGCTTGTCGCTTCCTGATACTGGTCATGGAGGACCGATTTTCCGAAACCTACAACGGGGTGTAGCTCAGTAGGTTTAGAGTACGCGTCTGGGGGGCGTGAGGTCGCAAGTTCGAATCTTGTCACCCCGACTGAGAGAAGAAGTCCGCATGTCACTGACATGCGGACTTTTCTTTTGTTCTGAGTGGCGAGGTTGGCATTCTGAAGGGCGAGACTTGCATTTCGCTGAAGCTCAAAGCAAAAACAAAAGAAAGCGGACACGAAAGGAAGCGGACACGAAAGGAAGCGGACACGAAAGGAAGCGGCAACAAAAGGGAAGCGGACACGAAAGGAAGCGGATACAAAAGGAAGCGGCAACGAAAGGAAGCGGCAACGAAAGGAAGCGGCAACGAAAGGAAGCGGCAACAAAAGGGAAGCGGACACGAAAGGAAGCGGATACAAAAGGAAGCGGAAAGCGCAAGAGCGGAAACAAAAGAGGGCGCGTCGGGATTCTGACGCGCCCTCTTGGGATGTAGGGGTTATTTCAGTTGGGGGTATTGGTTATTTCACCATCACTTTCTTGCCGGCGGTGATGTAGATGCCGGCGGGGAGGCCTTGGAGCGTGTCGGAAACCTTCACGCCCTGCAGGTTGTAGACGGGAGCGGACACGTTGCCTTCGGCATCGATGTTGCCGATGCCTATGGTACTCTTTTTCGAGATCACGACGTCGGTCTGAGGTTCGGTCACGTTGAAGCGGTGGTTGCCGGTGTCGACAAGGGGAGTGAGGGCCTGGTCGTTGACCTTGACGTCAAATGCCTGCGTGGCTTTATTGATGTCAATCTGCGTGCCGGCGAAGCAGTTCAGGGGCTGGGTGAGATCGGTCACGTCGCGGATCACGTCGCGCATCACCTGCGGGTCCAGGTCATCTTCTACCGTGAAATTAACCGTGCAGTTCACGGGCTCGGCGGCGTAGAATATCTTTACGATGTCGAGGTTTTCCAGGTTAAGTTGATAGTTGTTGCTGCCTTCGTACATGGGAGACTGCAGCTCATCGTTGATATATACTTTTCCTACAACCGTATTCTCAGTGTACCATGTGAGCAGGAAGGGAACATAACCGCTGTAGAATTTCAATTCATTGTAGCCTGACTTGATGGACTCGCCGAGATCTTCGTGGGTATTGGTCTGTAATGAGAAGTAATTGACAATCTTCGAGCGGTCGTCGATCCATACCTGGGCGGTCTTGTCCATGACGATGGCCTTGGTGACGATGTCGATCACCATGCCTTCGGTTATGGTCAGGTAATTGCCGGAATAGTCTGAGCCGTCAACCTTGACGCTTTCGATATAGCATCCGTTGGCTACTTCCCAGGAAATCATGGCGTTGTTTTCGGGCATCTGTATGGCATTGGAGGTGCCGGTGAGTGTCATCACGTCATTCTGGTAGCTATAACCTCGGTAAACGGTGATCTGATTGGGGTCGGAAACGTTCAGCGTGGCGTTCACAGTGCCGTAAGGATGGGCTTCGATGTATATCTGAGTGTCGCCGGTCACGCAGCCGATGGTATAGTCATATCCGCCTGTCCAGGATATAGTTTCGTCGTTGATTTTGAAACCTGTGATGTTGTAGAGGGAATTGGGTTTGAGGACCAGCGACTGACCGGCCTTCATGGAGAGGGATGTGCCGTTGAAGTCGGTCACGGTCTGACCTTCGACGGCCACGCTGGACAGGGCGCCGAGTCCTTCGTCGCTGTATGTGAAGGTTACGTTGACGGGCACGGCGGGTATCTTGGCTGTGATGTCAATGACGCAACCCTGCGTGAGAGGAACGTTGAATGAACCTCCATCCGACGGGACGTCCACGCCGTCGAGCGTTACCTTGTACAGGGGCTTCTGATAGTTTGTCGACGAGAGCGTAAGGGTGGTCTCGGTTGTGGGATCAAACTTCAGGGTGTTGGACCCCTCCGTGAATGACACCGGCGAGTTTGTGCCGGAGAGTGTCGCGTCCACCAGCGAGGGATCGTCTACCTTGACTGTACATGAGGCTGTACGGGTTTCGTCGAGGTCCTTGACGGAAATGGTGTAGACCTGGCCTTCGTCGGACGAATAGATGCTTTTATACCACATGCCGCCATATATGGACTCCGGCGTGCCTGACGAGTTGGTTACGCCGGTGATGATGTATGGAGATACGCCTGAGAATGTGGCGTACGTATATTCGTCCAGGTTAAAACTGTTGTTGCCGGCCTGAAGCGTTGTTACGGTTCCGTTTATGTCCATCAGGACGGCATCGGCGTCACTGACCCTGAACGTGACGTTGATGGCGTTTGCAGTGAGCGACCCGGCAAGGAGCAGTCCCAAGGCTGCGAGTTTGTTGAAATGTATCATAAGCTGTTGTTTGAATGAGAGTTTGTCCCCGGGACCGATGGCCGGCCCCGGGGACGATGAAAGATATTATTTCACAAGAATCTTGCGGCCGCCGGCCACATACAGGCCGGGAGCGAGATCCGGAGTGACTTCGCTGAGTCTGCCTTTGGCCACGAGGATGCCGTCGATGGTGTAGACTTCCACGGCCTTGTCGGCGTCCGCCTCGATGCCGGCCACGCCGCTGAGGCGCACGTCGATCAGGCTGGTGATGAGCGACAGGTTCGGGAACGAGTCGTTGGCCATCATGCATATCACTTGGTCTTCGGGTTGCTTCAGGAACGTGGTGACTCCGCCTTCAATCTCATAGTCGGTGCCTTCCGTGAGCAGGTTGCCTGTGATCTGTCCGGTTTCGGCGTCATATTCGGGTACGCCGGCATACCAGGTGTAGGAGGTGGCGATGTCGTCTATCACGGCCTGCGACGAGAGGTCGACCTTGCCGTCGATGCACTGCACGTCCATCGGCGCCTGGTTGCCGTAATAGTACACGTCGAGTCGTGGGAAGTCGGCCTGCAGGGGGAGTGTGGCGAATGTGAAGCGGTTGTTTACCAGCGACAGTGCGTTCAGGGTGTTCTGTACAGGTCTGATGTCGATGTGGTCAAGGTTGTTGGTGTGCAGCACTAACTGTTCCAGCATGGGCGCGTTGGTAAAGGTCACTTCGTCTATCATGTTGCACTCGGCCAGGACGCTATATGCGTTGCTGCTGTCGATGTCCAGTTTCGTGAGCTTGTTGTCGGACAATACCACATAGCCGGTGTTGGGAATCTCCTTGAAATCGAACGATTCGAGCAGGTTGCCCGACATGTCGAGCATCGCGAGGTTGGGATAATCCTTGCCGTAGGGGTATGAGGTGAAATTGTTGTCCGACAGGTTCAGCTCGCCGAGTCCGGGGCATACGGGGAGTTTCAGTCTGGACTGGTCCAGGCCGGCGGCGCCGAGGTTGATGGAGTATGCTCCGGTGAGCGGGGTGAGGTCCACGTCGTCGAGAATCAGGTTATAGATGGAGAACACGTTGATGCTCTTCACGGTCTTTTCGTCCGTGGCGTAGATCTTGACCTGCGCGTCGGGGAATATGCTCTTTATGGGATACTCGATGAATGTGGTTCCGACGTTGTAGCCGATCAGCTCGGAGCCGTCGCCCTTCCAGTCGATGTACACATGGGTGGGTTCGGTGGCGGCGAATATGATGCTGGGCTGCTTTTCGGTGAATCTGACGGTCTTGAACGACGCCACGAGCTGTGTGGGACGTCCGGTGACGGTGGTGACGGTGGTGCGCAGCGCATTGTCGGCGGTCATGGCCGGGAATGAGGCGTTGGTCAGCTCGCAGTAAACCTGTCCGAGGTCATCACGCAGGAAGGAGGTGAGACCGTCCTTCTCGGTGTAGTCGGTGCCCTTCACCAAGACGGTGCCGTCGGCTTTCTTCCATGTGAACAGGGTGGGATTGCCGCCTGCGGTCACGGCGTATGCCGAAAGGTTTACGATCGGAGCCTCCAGAGCTATCTCGATAGGCTGCTGGGGCGCGTAGACATACGTTGCGCCCATGTCGGAAGGCAGCGGCAGAGTGCCGTACCTCAGGACGTTGCCCGACACGTCGAGATAATCCGGTACGTGCGTGGGGCACGGAGTGAACTTGGCGAGATTGTTGTCGCTCAGGTCGATGCGGGTGGCCGCCAGCATATAGGTCAGGTCTATCTCGGTCAGCAGGTTGCCCGAAAGGTCGAGCTGCTGCAGGCTGTCATAATCCTTCAGGGTCAGTTCCGTCAGCCGGTTGTCGGAGAGGTCGAGCAGTTCGGTGGCACGGGTGGCTATGTTGTGGAACGACGCGATCTTGTTGCGTGCCGCGCGGATGTCGGTCAGCACGTTCTTCTCATAGTCGCCGTATATGCCCTGCAGCTCGAGCGTGGTGAGGTTGTTGCCGCTCAGGTCCAGGCGTTTCAGACAACGGTTGTAGCGCAGGTCCACATCGTAAAGGCCGCAGCCGGTCAGCGTGAGTTCCGTCAGCTCGGTGGCAGCCGAGAGGTCGACAGCCGCCAGGGGCATGCCGTTGATGTAAAATGCGGTCATTACCTCGTTCTCGGGTATGTATATCGACACTCGGCCGGTAGGAAGGCCGGTCACGGCGGGAGTGGCCGGAGTGCCCGAGGCTGTGGTGGCGCGGCATTCCTTCATCACGCCGTCGCCGAAATCGACGAAGAAGGTCTTGGGCGATTCCGGAGCGGCGCCCTGCATGCCCACGCCGAACGAAACGTTGCCTGAGCCTGAGGATGTGAACGACAGTATGCGCGAGGGCTTGCCGAAGTCATCGGCCGTCTTGACCATGAAGGGAGTGGTCTTGAGGTTGTATTCGTCCAGCAGGCTGTTGGCGAATTCCACATATACCGAGTCGGTCAGGGCCTTGGGGAAAGTGACCTTGCCGTCGGCGTAGGAGTAAAGAGACTCGTCAAGGACTTCGTCTTCGCCGCCGTAGTTCATCTTCCATACGCGGGCAATGGTCTGCGTATTGGGTCGCAGCACGCGCGCGGCCAGGTCGATGGTGGTGCCTTCCTTGATTGACTTGGCCACCGGCAGAGCGTTCTGACGGTAGAAGTATTCCACCCAGTTCACGTCGGGATAGGGCAGCGTGGCGAAGTCCATGTCGTTGTCCATCACGTTGACCGAGAAAAGATTCAGATTCTGGGACAGGTCCAGTGACTTCAGGCCGTTGCGCTTGGTGATGAGGCTCTGCAGCTTCTTATTGGCCGAGAGGTCGAGGGTGCCCAGCTAGTTGCCGCTCACGTTAAGGCGCGTCAGCTCCGGATTTTTCGACAGGTCCACGCTCTTGAGGCGGTAGCCCGTGTTGACGAACCCCGACTCGTGGCTGGCGTAGAAGCTTGTGAGCTTCGGGTTCCCGGAGATGTCGATGGAGGTGATGCGTGATTCCGAGATATTGAGGGTCTGGAGCAGGGGGTTCTTCGACACGTCGAGTGATGCGCAGGGCGTGAGTTCCACCGACAGCGACTGCAGGAGGGGGCAGCCGGTGGGGTCCACGTTGCGCAGGTCCGTGTTGTGATAGCCGTCGAACACCACCAGCGACGGGTAGTCGCTCAGGTTGAAGCTCTGGTCCAGATGGTCCACGATGTCAATTTCCAGAATCTGAAGGTCGGGCTTCGGAGCGCCGATTTTAAGCGGAGTCTCCGCTGTGAACGGATTGTCGCTCAGGTATATGGCCCGAAGCTTGGTGTAAGGGGTCAGGTCGAGTTGCTGCAGGGCGTTGTGCTGGAGCTGCAGGATGTCGAGGTTGGTGACTGCCGGCATGTCGACGGATGTGACGTACAGGCCCTCGGCCACGATCACGTCGATGTTGGCCGGGTCGCCGTAAACTTTCACCACGCCCGATTCAGGCACTTTGATCTTTGTCCATGTGCCGTCAAAATCGGCGGAGGCGGCATTGAAAGTGGCCGGCACCACCGAAATGGTGCGTTCGCCAAAAGCGTCCACCACCGTATATTCCCCCTCCTTGATTGAGCCGAGTAGTAAAGAACTGAGGTTTGATGGTCCAATTTCGGTATAGGCCGAGGATTGGAACGTGATGGCCGGCTCGCCGGTCGGCGCCGCCCATGAGGCCAGTGCCGTGAGGCATACCGCCGCCGCTGTCAGGTACTTTTTAACCATACGCATTGCTTTAGTCTGAGATTATGTTGTTGAATAATTGAATTATGCCGTATGTATCGGAGATATGTCAAAAGCGTTAATATTTAGGTGGCAAAATTACAAAAAATATTCACAAAAGATACATAAAAGCGCTGTGTATTAACAAATCTTAACACGCGGGGCGATAAGAGGGAAGCGGAAGTTCAGGCTGAAGCAGAGCGCCGGATTTTCGCTGAAGCTCAAAGCTGAAACAAAAGGGGCGCAGCGGTTCCGATGCCTGCTGCTGTTCCGGCAGCTGCCGCTATTTCGGCGGCAAGGACGTTCATGTCGAGGCAGGTCTGGCGCGAGAGTGGGCCGGGCCGGCCTACAGAAATGATGAGCAGGCGCCCCGTCTCGCAAAGCCCGAAGTCATGGCCGGCGGGCTTGTAACGCTCGCCCATCGGCTCGTTGGTGATCAGTATTAACCGGCCGTCGGCCTCCTCCGCATCCCTGCGGATTTCCTTTTCGGCCGGCGAGATGAACGGCGAGACAAGCACCCCGCCGTTGGCCGCTGTGTATAGCCATTCCTGCCGGTGGCGTTGCCGCACGTCGGGCGTGTCGGCGCGATGTGCCACCACCTGCTGCCTGAACGGGCAGTCAAGCAGCTGGATGTTGCCGTAGGCCTGGTAGTGTCTGTCGCCGATTCTCAGCGCGTTGACGCGCCGGAAGAATTCGGGGTGCGCGCGCCGCACGGCAAGCCGCCGCGCGTTGTCGCGCAGGTAATGATACAGCGTGTCGAGCGACCGGTCGGTCTTGAGTATCTGGTCGTTGAAGCCTCTGGCGAAGACGCCTTTCAGTCCTGCGGCTTTGTTTACCTCTACCTTGAAGGCGGCGATGTAGCGGCCGAGTATTTCCTCGGTTTTCTCCTGCACGAATAGAAGTATGTGCAGGTGGTCGGGCATGATGGCGTACTGAAGCACACGGATCTTAGGCTGAATCTGAGGGAATCTGCGCAGCCCCTCCTTAATGGCCGCGCCGACGGGCGAGGCTACGACGCAAGGGCTCCCCTTGTGGCCGTGCGGAATCCGGTAGTCGCCGGCTAGCGAGCCGAAGTCCGGCACCAGCGGCGCCTTGTTGAGCGTCAGCATATAGATGCACCGCTCGGTGTAGTCGTGCCATGGCGCCCGCAGCAGCCCGTTAGTGCTCATTGAATTTGCGTTTAAGTAGGAGTTTCTATTTTCGCTAAAGCTCAAAGCCGAAACAAAAGGGGCGCTGCGGATACGCGCGGGAGGCGGTTTTAGAGCCAGGCGTGCGGCAGGCGGGTTTAGAACCAGGCGTGCGGCAGGCGGTTTTAGAGCCAGACGTGCGGCAGGCGGTTTTGTTTCGGTTTCAAGCTTTAGCGCCGAAAGTTCAAGCTTTAGCGCCGAAAGTTCAGGCCAGGACGGGAGTCAGGAGCTTGGTGATGAGGTAGCCGCCGAAAAGGAGCCAGACGTAGAGGATGGTGGCGAGTACGAAGGGCTTGGCTCCGGCTTGCTTGAATTTGTCGAAGCTGGTCTCGGCGCCGAGGGCGGCCATGGCCATGGTGAGCAGGAAGGTGTCGAAGTCGTTGATCCAGCCTACCACCGGGGCGGGCAACAGGTCAAGCGAGTTGAAGCCGATCACCAGCAGGAAACCGAAGGCGAACCAGGGCACCTGCACCTTGCCTTTGCCGGCCTTGGCTGTGCCGTCGGTATTGTCGTTTTCCCCGGCGGTTGCGGTCTTGAGGCGCTTGCGTGCGGATGCGGCGGCCCACCAGCCGAGTATCAGCAGCACCGGCACGAGCAGCATGACGCGTATCATCTTGGTGATGATGGCCACGTTGGCTATCTCGTCGCCCATGGCGTTGCCGGCGCCTACGGCGTGTGCCACCTCATGCAGCGTCGCGCCGGAGAATATGCCCATCTCGTCGGGCGTGAGGTCGATGATGCCGGCACGGTAGCCGATGGGATATAGGAACATGGAGACGGTGCCGAATATCACTACCGTGGCTACGGCTACGGCGGTCTTGTAGGGCTGGGTCTTGATGGTGGCTTCGGCTCCCAAGACGGCGGCCGCGCCGCAGATGCCGGAGCCGATGGAGGTGAGCAGCGCGATGTCGCTGTCCATCTTCAGCCATTTGCCCGCCATGACGCCGCCTAAGATGGTGACGGTCACGATGATGCAGTCTATAACGATGCCGGGCAGTCCTACGGCCACCACATCCTGGAAGGTGAGGCGGAAGCCGTAGAGGATGATGCCTAACCGCAGAATGCTTTTGGAACAGAATTTAATACCCGGCGCCCATGTGGCGGGCAGATGGTTGCGCAGTGAGTTGGCGTAGGCCATACCCAACACGATGCCGATGATGAGGGGAGAGATGCTGAGGGCTTTCAGTACCTGCCATTCGCCGATGAAACAGGACGCGCAGGCGAATAGCGCCATAAACAATATGCCGTGATAGCGGCCGGCTTTCTGTTCTTGCATAGTTTTTTGCTAAAAAAGGAGTATATATGGATTAAAAAAGTTAAGATAATAACGGAGCTTTTAGAGAGCTTGGTATTATCTTAACTTTTTTTACACTATGATTTCAGCGGGCCGAAGTCACTTGCAGGTTATCTTGATCATGTCGGCGGCCTTGTCGACAAGTCGGACGGCTTTGCCGACTGTGTCGCCGGTGGCGAGCATGACGCCCATGCGGCGGTGTCCGTGCACTTCGGGCTTGCCGAAGATGCGCATGTCGGTGCCAGGCAACGCCAGCGCCTCGTCCATTCCGGAGAATACCACTTCGCTGGAATCGCCCCAGGCCAGCAGCGCGCGCGAGGCCGACGGGCCGTAGAACTTGATTTCGGGAATCGGGAGTCCGAGCAGGGCGCGTACATGCAGCGCGAACTCGGAGAGGTGCTGCGATATCATCGTCACCATACCCGTGTCGTGCGGGCGGGGCGAAACCTCGGAGAAGATTACATCGTCGCCCTTTATGAACAGCTCGACGCCGAAGATGCCGTAGCCGCCGAGTGCCTCGGTGATCTTGCCGGCGATCTCGCGGGCCTTGACTATTGCGGTGTCGCTCATGGGCTGGGGCTGCCAGCTGCGGCGGTAGTCGCCCTGCTCCTGATAGTGGCCGATGGGCTCGCAGAACGATGTGCCGCCTACGTGGCGCACGGTCAGAAGCGTTATCTCGTAATCGAAGTCGACGAAGCCTTCCACGATGACGGCACCGGCGCCCGAGCGCCCTTCCTGCTGCGACATCTCCCAGGCGGTGTGTATCTGGTCGGGAGTCTTTACGAGGCTCTGGCCGTGGCCGCTGCTGGACATCACGGGCTTCACCACGCAGGGGAGTCCGATGCGCTGCACGGCCGCGTTGAATTCCTCTTCGGTCTCGGCGAATTCGTAGGGCGAGGTGGGGAGCCGGAGCTCCTCGGCGGCGAGCTTGCGTATCTCGCGGCGGTTCATGGTGATGAAGGTGGCGCGGGCGGTGGGCACCACGTTCCATCCCTCCTTCTCCAGCTGGATGAGTGTGGGCGTGGCTATCGCCTCAATTTCGGGAATGATATAGTCGGGTTTTTCTTCCTCCACCACCTTGCGGAGCGTTTCGCCGTCCAGCATGGAGAATACGTGCGCTTTGTCGGCCACGTGCATTGCCGGAGCGTCGGCATATTTGTCACAGGCCACTACGGTCAGACCGTAACGCTGAAGTTCGATCACTACCTCTTTGCCAAGTTCGCCGCTGCCTAACAGCAACGCCTTGCGTCCGGAAGGTGTTCCGGGAGTTCCAATTTCCATCATCGCGTCTAATGTTCAAGTATGAATCAATGCGCAAAATTAATGAAAAATCGGCATATCGGCAACAGTAGCGTCCGTATCTTATTCGCGTATCATTTCCATCCGGCCTATGTCCAGACTGGCCGAGATCAGGAGGGGGATGCGCGACGAGCGTTCCACCTGACAAGTTACGGGATAGCCGGAACGTACGCCCCGGTAGGTGTACTCAAAGCGTACCTTGTATGAAGGAGAGTCTTGATATTGGTCGGGCCCCAGATATGTGATCATGGCGTGCTGCATTCCGGTGCGCGGCATATTGACGGACATCAGCAGTGTCTGGCCCGGTTGCAGGGCCGTGAAATCCATATATCTGAACAGATAGAATATTCCGAGCATGTCGCAGCTGATGCCCACGGCCTCCATGGTCCTGGGGGAGGCGCTTAGCGTACCTTGTCCGCTGATGGTGCGGTAGTTGGCGGGGTCGCCGGGATTGTACGCAGGGCTGCTGAGCAGCGACACGAGGGGTTTGGAGTACCGGCCCGCGCGGTACAGCACGTTCTGGCGCGCATACAGCGGCCCGCGTCCCGGCATGGTGATGACTTTCAGCGTGTCGGACACGGTGTATTGCCGGCCGCCCCACGATATGCTGTGACCGTCCAGGGACGCCGTCAGACTGTTGCCCGTGGCTTCGAGCCTGACCGTGCCGTAGGCCGCCGTGGTGTTGATCAGACCCCAGTGGTAGTTCACTTTATATTTAATGGCCACAGGGGGTATGCAGGCATCCTGACCGGGTGCCCGGAACACTGGCTGTGCCGCTTCGGCCGACAGCGCAATGACCGTCGTGAATGCGGCGAATAGTAATTTCTTCTTCATAACCGTTAGCCTATATTAATATTGAACATTGAAGGCGGCTGATTTGTTTGTGTGCCGTTCATCACCGGACAGGATTCTCAAATTCCGGGATTTTTAACTGATAAAGTGTTAATGCGCGAATTCAAAGACGAAGTGCGAAGGCTGTGAGCTGAAATGCCCATCCTCTCTCCTTCTGGAGGGGGATGCCTGAGCGGCGGGGGCGGCCTAAACC
>QWCV01002500.1_pt1 | contig 19017 bp, 20 predicted proteins | sample 1972621 | NCBI WGS metagenome assembly QWCV01 (sample SAMN09866699, study PRJNA288562) | Human gut metagenome isolate pre2_stool, whole genome shotgun sequencing... | isolation source: gut | host: Homo sapiens | place: USA: California | reverse complement strand
GATCTGCTTCGACGAATACGCCGGGCTGTTTGCCGGCCACCCGCTGGAGCAGCTGGGGCCCAGCACCGACGTGCCGGAGCAGGCCCGCCGGGTCTTTGAGGCCCTGCGCTGGTTCGACGGCACCGGCGTGTCCCACATCTGGGCCCAGTGTCCCGCCGCCGCCGGTATCGGCCTGGCGGTGGCCAACCGGCTGAACAAGGCCGCCGGCTTCCACATCGTGCGGGCGGAGTGAAGCCTCTCCTGCGGTGGAAATTTACAAATACATAACAAACCCGGAACGAGATATGCTATACTGAACCACGGAGGCGAAGCCATCCATGAAACGCATCGGCATCACCGGCCCCACCGGGGCGGGGAAGACCACCGCGCTCCAGGCCCTGGCGGAGCTGGACGCCCATATCATCGACGCGGATGCGGTGTACCACGCCCTGCTGGAGTCCAGCGCCACCCTGCGGGCGGAGCTGACCGCCCGGTTTGGCCCTTCCATTCTGGACGGGGAGGGCCGTGTCAACCGCAAGGCCCTGGGCGGGGTGGTATTCGGCGATCCGGCGGCCCTGGCGGAGCTGAACGCCATCACCCACCGCTTCATCCTGGCCGAGATCGACCGGCAGGCCGCCGGGGCGGAGGAGCAGGGGCGGAGCGCCGTGGCCATCGACGCCATCGCCCTCATTGAGAGCGGCCTGGGGGAGACCTGTGGCGCGATAGTGGGCATACTGGCCCCCAGGGAACTGCGCATCCGGCGGATCATGGCCCGGGAGGGGATTTCGGAGGACTACGCCCGGAAGCGGGTGGAGGCCCAGCAGGGGGACGGCTTTTTCCGCACCCACTGCGATTATCTCCTGGAAAACCGGGCGGACGACACGCCGGAGGCCTTTCAGGCCCGTGCCAAGCAACTGTTTGAGCAGATACTGAGCAATCGGAACTAGACGAAGGAGGAATTCAAATGGAAGAGAAGCAGAAGACGGCGGGAGAGCTGCGGCGCGAGGCGCTGCTCTACCAGCCCAAGAACGGCTACGACCGCCTGAGCGCCCAGGACGAGGCGGATATGAAGTCCTATTGTGAGGACTACAAGAAGTTTTTGGACGCAGGCAAGACGGAGCGGGAGTGCGTAACCGAGGCGGTGCGCCTGGCGGAGGCTAAGGGCTTCAAGCCCTTCACCCGCGGCATGGCGGTCAATCCTGGCGACAAGCTGTACCGGATCAACCGGGGCAAGGCCTTGATGCTGGCCGTGGTGGGTACCAGGCCCCTCAGCGAGGGCGTCAACATCGGCGCGGCCCACATCGACTCCCCCCGGCTGGATCTCAAGCCCAACCCTCTCTATGAGGACGCGGAGCTGGCCTTTTTCAAGACCCACTATTACGGCGGTATCCGCAAGTACCAGTGGGTGACTATCCCCCTGGAGCTCCGCGGCGTGGTGGCCCTGAAGGACGGCTCTACCGTGGCCGTGTCTATCGGCGGCGCGCCGGAGGACCCCCAGTTCACCATTGACGATTTGCTGCCCCACCTGGGCGTGGAGCAGTCCAAGAAGCCCCTGGGCGAGGCCATCCCCGGCGAAAGCCTGAACCTGCTCATCGGCAGCCGCCCCTTTAAGGACGACGAGGGCTCCGACCGGGTGAAGCTGGCCGTCATGGACTACCTGAACCAGAAGTACCACATCGTGGAGGAGGATTTCATCTCCGCCGAGCTGGAGGTGGTGCCCGCTTTCAAGGCTGCCGACATCGGCTTCGACCGCTCCCTGATCGGTGCCTACGGCCACGACGACCGGGTGTGCGGCTTTGCCTGTCTGGCGGCCCTTCTGGCCCTGGGCACCCCCGGCAAGACCGCCGTCTGTATGCTGGCGGACAAGGAGGAGATCGGCTCGGCCGGCGTCAGCGGCATGAAATCCGCAGCCTTTGATACCTTTGTCAGCGACCTGTGCGACGCCCAGCGGGTGCCGCTGAAGGCCTGCTACGAGAAGTCCTTCTGCCTGTCCACTGACGTGACCGCGGCCTACGACCCCAACTTCGCCGAGGTCTATGAGAAGCGCAACAGCGCCCGGGTGAACTACGGCATCGGCCTGTGCAAGTACACCGGTTCCCGCGGTAAGTCGGGCGCCTCCGACGCCTCTGCCGAGGTGGTGGCCTATATCCGCAGGGTGCTGGACGAGGCCGGCGTGGTGTGGCAGATGGCCGAGCTGGGCAAGGTGGACGCCGGCGGCGGCGGCACCGTGGCCTGCTATATGGCCGAGCGCGACATCGACACCATCGACGCGGGTGTGCCCGTGCTGAGCATGCACGCCCCCTTTGAGACAGTGGGTAAGCTGGACTGTTATATGACCTACAAGGGAATCAAGGCGTTCTACGAGAAGTAAATTTGCATAGGAAGCAAGCGCACCTGCGGGATGGCCGCAGGTGCGCTTGCTTTATACCTCTGGGGTATGAGCCGTAAAAAATAAGTAAAAATGAAGCAACCGATACTATAGAATCTGGCCCAAAATAGTAATCTCTCCTATGCTATGGAAAAAGGAGGGATTTTATGTTGAATTTTATAGAAATCGGTAGAACTGTTGTTGTAATGCGCGAAAGAAAGGGGCTGACACAGGAAAAACTGGCGTTGGAGGCGGAGATGAGCGTGACTTATCTGCGCAGGATCGAGCACGGCCGTGCAAACCCTACGCTTCGCGCCCTGGATCGGGTGGCGGCCATACTGGGAATGGAGCTCTCCACACTTCTGCAGCTCTCCGAAGGAGGACAGAAATCTCGGGAAGAATCGCGGGCGCTCTGCGATGGTGAGGAAGCGCGACACGCCTGATGGGGGAGGGACAGTATGAAAATTCATTCGGAGGACGCATATCATCTGCTGTATCGGCTGGGCGCAACGGCCAACTATACCGGATTTTCTTATCTGGTACGGGCGCTCCAGCTTTGTGCAGAGGAGCCGGAACGTCTGCTGCTGGTGACAAAATGGCTCTACCCGGATGTAGCAAAGCAATACGGAACGAACTGGAAGGCAGTGGAGCGGGATATCCGTACCGTGGGCCGTGTGATTTGGAATTCAAACCGGCCGCTTTTGGAGACTCTGGCCCGCCGGGAACTCTCCCAAAAGCCGTGTACGGCGCAACTGCTCGCAATCCTGCATGCCAGCCTGTTGCCGTCCGGTTCTAGTACGGATGAAGAGTAGGAAAAGTTTTTGTAGCAAAGGGGGGAGGAACATGGTCTAATAGACAGGAAGTGAAAGGGGGGACGGGATGTGGAGAAGCCTTTCATCTCAGAGTGCGGAGAGACCATGGATCTGGCCGGTCTGCTGGAGGAGCATGGCGACCACCTGCTACGGCTGTGTACGCTCTATCTGGGAGACCGGAGCCAGGCGGAGGACGCGGTGCAGGACACCTTTCTGCGTGCGCTGAGGGCTTGGCCGGGGTTTCGAGGAGACTGTGCCGTGGAGACGTGGCTGGTGCGTATCGCTATCAATGTGTGTAAGCGCCAGCTCAGGAGCCCGTGGAGGCTTCTGCGGGCGCCGCAGGAGAGCCTGGACAGCCTGCGCATGGAAGGACCGGAACCGCCGGACGACACCCTGGTACGGGCCATACAGGCCCTCCCGCCAAAATACCGGGAAGTGATCATCCTTTACTATTACCAGGAGTGGAAGGCCTGGGAGATCGCCCAGAGGCTGCACGTTCCGGTCTCCACCGTGACGGTACGGCTCTCACGGGCCCGGGGACTGCTGAAGGAACGTCTGAAGGGGTGGTACTATGAGCAGGAATAAGCAGAGCATGCACGCCGAGCTGGAGACGGCGCTCTCGGAGCTTCACCTGAGTACGGAGCGGTGGGAGGCAATTTTGGCCGCGGCGGGGCGCATGACGGAGAGAGAAAACCGCCGCCGTCCGCTGCGTACCGGCCTTATGGCGGCGGCTATCTGCGCCGCTCTGGCCGTGACCGCCGTCGCAGTCTCACCCCCTCTACGGGAAACGCTGATCCACTTCCTCGGCAGCTTTGAACCCTACGCTCAGGAGGTAGAGGGGGTGTCGGCTACGGACCAGGGCATCGAGCTGCGGGTAGTGCGGGTTTTGGCGGATAAGAATGGGGGCACTGCATACCTGGAGGCGGAGGATCTGGTGGGGGAGCGGCTGCACGAAAGTGCTGCCCTGGAATCCTACCGCGATCCCTGTATTGCCTACGACGCGGAAGCCGATACGGTACTGTTTGCCCTCGCGCTGGACGATATCGCTCCGTGCCAGATGCAGACGGGGGATGTGTATACAGTAGAATTCTCCCGCGTTCTCCCCGCAGTGGAGCCATTTTTCGCACCTCTTCCGTGGGAACTTCTGACTGGAGAGCGGCTGGATACCCTGACCGTAGCGACAGAGAAGTACATATCGGGAGAGAGACGGGAGGAAACCAGAACAGTGCTGGTCCCCGGCCAGACGCCGGCGGAATTGGGCACGGAGCTGTGCAGCCTGTCCTCCATGGGGTTTGACCAGGACGGGGCCTTTCACATTCAACTCCGGCTGGCGGACGGCGTCGGCGGGGAATACGGCTACCTGCAGACGGGTATGCCGCAGGTGGAGTGGGAGGTGGGCGCCATTGGGGAGATCCACACCACATTCCAGTGGGAAGGAATATCGTACTACGATATCCGGTTCCGTACGCTGACGGCGGAGCATTTCGGCCAGTTCCGCATTGACCACATATGGGGCGAGCTGACCATGGGGCAGCCCATTGAGGGGGAGTGGACCCTGAGCTTCCCGCTGGAGCTGCTGCAGGAGTGCACGATTGCGCTGGAGGAGAAGCTAAACAGGCAGGTGATACGGGAGATCACCCTGACGGCTACCAGCCTAAAGACACACGCTCAATTTGAAGATTCGGACTACCCCACCTGCAATGGGTTTCCACTTACCGTCTATTTGACGGACGGCAGTACCATGGTGATCCCATATAACGGAAACTGCGACCGCAGGACAGTCTTTTTCACGGAGGAGGACACCCTGACCTATTACGCTCCTGGAAACAAGGACCGCTGGGGTGAGGATATCGTATGGTATTTCCCGAGGGCCATCGATCCGAGGGAGGTAACAGGTATCGCGATCGGCCAGCGCTATCTGCCGATGAACCAGGACGGCACCGCTGGGCCGGGGTGCTGGCTGGACCGGCTTCCGGAGTAAGGCGCGCTGCGGCGGTTGCATAAAATTGCCCCCGCCGGCTCATACTGAATCCAAACGACATTTTGGGAGGGTATGGGCATGGATGAGACGAAGCAGACTGCGGAGACCGGAAGCGAGGAGGGCGGCGACCAGCGCCAGCAGCAGATCGTGGATATGGGCTCCTCCACCATCCGGACGGAGCGGGGGACCATCCACACCCTGACCATTGTAGGACAGATCGAGGGCCACCAGGTTCTGCCCTCCTCGGCCAAGACCACCAAATATGAGCACGTCATGCCCCTGCTGGCGGCCATTGAGGAGAGCGACGAGGTGGACGGCCTGCTGGTGCTGCTCAACACCGTGGGGGGCGACATCGAGGCGGGCCTGGGTATCGCCGAGCTGATCGCCTCCATGTCCAAGCCCACCGTCTCCCTGGTGCTGGGGGGCGGGCATTCCATCGGCGTGCCTCTGGCGGTGTCGGCCAAGAGGTCCTTTATCGCCCCGTCGGCGGCCATGACCATCCACCCGGTGCGGCTGAACGGCCTGGTGATCGCGGTATCCCAGACCTTCAACTACTTTGCGCGCATCCAGGAGCGGATTATTCAGTTTGTCACCCGGAACAGCCGTGTAAAACGGGAGGACTTCACCCGGCTGATGCTCCAAACCGGGGAGCTGGCCGCGGATGTCGGCAGCGTGATCTACGGGGAGGAGGCCGTGCGCCTGGGACTGATTGACGAAATTGGCGGCCTGTCCGACGCGCTGGCCTGCCTGCACCAGATGATGGATGAGCAAAAAACGGGGAGCGCCGCAGAATAATCTGCGGCGCTCCCTTGTCTGTTGCCTGTTTATGACGCCTCCCGGAACCAAAAGCCCTCGAAGTCACCCTTCATGACACGGTAGCCATTCATCATACAGTCGTAGGAGAAGGCGCGGATCAGGTTGCCTTCGCTGTCATACTCGCCGAATTCATGGGCCACACCGCTGTTGACCACATAATTGCCGTCAAAGGACTGGGCGTTTGAAACGATGCTGGAATAGGTGACGGGAAACTGCTTGGCCAGAGAGAAGGTTTTGGCGTTGGAGTCCACCAGATAATAGGTCACATAGGAGTGGATTCCAGACCCACCTGTGAGGCTGGTTCCAACACTGTCGGGCAGCTCAGGCTCGTAGTCGTCCCGGGTGCTCAGACTCCAATAGTTGTTGTCGTACATGCGCAGAAGGTATTGTCCCTCCGGCAGGCTGTCATCCTCAACCAGCTCCACGTCATGCTGGCCGTACTGGGGGACAAAATCCCCTTGGGGCTGATAGGAGAGCGACTCATACTCCGTCCCCGCCCAGAAGGCGGGATCGCCGATCAGGGCGGTGAGGGTTGGTGTGCTGTGGACACCGGATACCTGCACAATGGTGGAGGTCTCCCGGGAGCTGACCAGGATGCTGTCGTCCGCCTGCCTGTATTGAACGGAGTTGAGGTGGAGCCAGTCGTCCTCGCCGGCCTGCCAGAAGGAGGAGCCGGTGAGGGGAACGGGATGGGTCATGGTGCCGTAATAGCCGTCCATCAGCGTGGAGAAATCCACGAGCTCGGTAACAGCGCCGGTTTCGGGGTCCAACTCGACAACCACATCCATCACGGTGTCTTGTTCCGTGTCGTTGACCAGGGCCAGAATGGTGCCGTCCGGCCCCCAGTTGATGTCGTGGTGCAGCTCATACTGGCCCAGGTCATAGATGCGGATAGCCTGACCAATGGGGGTCAGCAACGCGATTTTTCGGCTGCTGACGCAGGTGTAGAGTCCCATGTCGGTGTAGAGGAAACGGTCGGAGTGGAAGCCCTCCAACACCATCTCATAGCGCAGCACGCCGGAGTTATCAAAGAAGAAGGTGTAGCCGTAATAATCGCCCAGTCCGGTGGCGTAGAAGAGGCCGTCGCTCAGTGCGGCGGCGCTGTCCCCGTCAGTATATGTAAGCTGGCTGTCATAGCTGGAGCTGGAGGGGGGCATCTCAATGGTGAAGGTGGCGCGCTCCTGTACCTTGCCCCACTCGCCTATGGCCTCCAGTGTCACCTCCTGGGTCTCGCCCGGGACGAGACCCACCAGCAGGAAGCAGTGCTTCCTGCTGAACTGCTTGTCCCCCAAGCCCTGCGCTGTGGCGGTATAGTCAGGCAGCTCTGCGCTGGTGGTGTGGATGGTATAGCGGATTTCGCTTTTCCGGTCCGTCTGGAAGGCGAGGAGGAGCCCGTTGCTCCCGGTTCCAAAAGGATTTAGGAGGGCCAGCGGCGCGTCGATGGCGGCGTTCCCCTGTTGCTGTACCAGTTCCATCAGCTCCTGCCCCAGCCGGTGCTGAACCGACTCGTCGTAGTAGGTGAAGCCGTCCTCCTCATACTCATCCGGCACCATCCGGGAGACGGGAATGCTGGCCTCGCAGGGGGCGGAGTAGAGGGAAACGCCCCGCTCCTCACTGGTATACATACGCTCTCCCAACTGGATGTTCCAATCGTCCCGGCTGCTCATCTCAGAGTCCATCAGCACATGGACGATGATTTCAAAAATGGCAAAGCCGCAGAGCAGAACGGCCAAGGTGATCAGCAGGCGTTTGATCCACTTTTTCTTATTCATCGCACGACATCCCCTTATGTAAAGTCCATAGCTTCCTCCTTCCATATAGTAGCCGACGCAGCGAAAGTGTCAAGAGTTAAAATGTAAATTTTGAGAGACGGGCTCAGAAAATGGGCGTAAACAGAACGGGTCCACAGCCCGAATCGGGCTGTGGACCCGGCTATTCCCACCGGCATCCGTGTGCGATGCCAGTGATAGTACCGATACACTTCAGAGAGTCGTTCTCATGGATGATAATGTCTTTGAAGTTCAGATTAGGGGCGACCAGTTTGGTGATGCCCCGTTTATAGTACAGGCGGCGAATGAACGCCTCCTGATTGAGAAGAAACAGGCCATATTCCTGGCGGGAGGCATGCTCCCTTTTGCAGAGCAGAATGGTTCCGGCGGAGTAGAGCGGCTCCATACTGCCGTTGGTGAGCAGAACGGCAAAGTCTGCCTCACGGGCGGCGGCATCTGTCTCGGGGATCAGTACAGGCCGCAGAAAAAAGGAGTCACCCAATGGGTTGGAGTCCCCGGGAGGAGCGGTTACATAGCAAAAGGTCCGCTTGACCGGCAGATTTCCTGCCAACCGGCCAGGCGGCATATTGAGAAGTTCGGTCATGGTATCCACCGCCCGCTTGCTGTGAGGCTCCAGATCCCGGTATTTCATGAGAAATTGAATTTCCTCTGAGGAGAGCAGTAAAATCCCATCGTCCGTGGAGGTGCTGACATGGTATTCAATCGGAAGCTCGTCATCTAAAAGGTAGTGTATGGGAATGCGCAGGACCTGAGTGATCTTGTCCACAGGCCCGACGGCTGGATTTTTGGTTTGACCGGAAAAGATTTTGTTCAGAGTCCCCAGCGGAACGCCTGACTGCTGTGCGATCTCCTCCGTGGTCAAGTGGCGCAGCTTCTTGATGTAGGCCAGTTTTTCGGTCATGGACATGGAACACCCCTCCTGTACGAACATGAGTTAACCGGATGTGGTAAAAAAATCCGGTGAACCGGTCAAAATAACCGGATTGTATTGACATTCCTCTCGAAATACATAATATAGGGATTAGCACGGAAGGAAATACAAGATAGGGGGATGGTCGAAAAACACTGACCTTGAAAGGGGCAACGGTTAGTATACCACGGCAAAGGAGAGAACCTGGTCGAATTCAGTCGTTTATCACCGAAAAGTATTAGGAATGAGGAGAGAGCTTACATGAGAAACAACCACAAGACGTATTGTGTATTCCTGGATGTGGCCTCCCACCCGCAGATGTACGGAATTCGGGGGACGAATGGCATTTGCGTGGGACGGATATCCACGGACTTCCAGGAGGTAAACCGGCTGGCCGAATGCTGCAACAGCGCGGGATTGTCACCGGTACATCTGGCCGACGTGGTGGAGGACTTCCGGCACTCGTGAAAGAGCGGGGCGGCGGGCCGCTTTGCTCTTGACCACAGAGCGGGAAGCGAGTAAACTAATGTATGGCATTCGGCTGTCGAACATGAGAGAAAGGCCACCCGCCGGGGTGGCTTTTTCTTTGCACTTGGAAGGGGATGAATGGATGGTTCAGGAGAAGAGGGGGAGGTGGCTGGCCCTGCTGCGGAAGGAGCCGGTACTCTGTATCGCGGCGGTTTGCGCGGCAGTTTCCACGCTTCTCAATCCGCCCTCGCCGGCCTATCTGAACTATATTGACTGGCGGGTACTCACCCTTCTGTTCTGCCTGATGGCGGTGGTGGCGGGACTGCAGGAGTGCGGTGTTTTTGCAGTGCTGGCCCAGCGGTTGCTGGCGGGGGAGCGGCGGATGCGCCTGGTCAGCCTTGCCCTAGTGCTGCTGCCTTTCTTTGTGTCCATGGTGGTGACCAACGATGTGGCGCTCATCACCTTTGTTCCATTTGCGGTTCTGGTGCTGGGGCTGATCGGACGGACGGAATACCTGGCCCCCCTTGTGGTGCTCCAGACCATGGCCGCCAACCTTGGGAGCATGGCTACCCCGGTGGGTAATCCGCAGAATCTCTATCTTTATGCCGACTACGAATTGACGGCGGAACAGTTTTTTGGGACCATGCTTCCGCTGACCCTGGTCAGCCTGGCTGTGCTGACGGCCGCATCCCTCCTGTGTGTCCGGGATGAGGGAATTCAGGTCCGGTTTCAGGAACAGGCGGAGCTTCGAAGGCCGGGCCGTCTGGGGCTGATGGCAGGCCTGTTTGTGCTCTGCCTGCTGTCGGTATTCCGGGTGCTGCCCTATCCGGCGCTGTTGGCCGTAGTGGCGGGCGGTCTGCTGCTCTTTGACCGGGGATTGTTTCGCAGGGTGGACTATGGCCTGCTTGCTACCTTTTTCTGCTTCTTCCTGTTTGCCGGAAACATCGGGGCCTGCGGCCCGGTACATGCCGCCCTGGCCTCCTTGATGGAAGGCCACACGGCGCTGACCACCGGCCTGACCAGCCAGATCATCAGCAACGTTCCGGCAGCAGTGCTCCTGTCCGGATTTACAGCGGACTGGCGCGGCCTTCTGGTGGGCTCCAACCTGGGCGGGTTGGGGACCCCCATTGCCTCGCTGGCCAGCCTCATCTCGCTTAAGGTCTACCTGCGTACGCCGGGGGCCAGGCCGGGGCGCTATCTGCTGCTGTTCACTGCGGCCAACGGGGCTGCATTGGTTCTCCTGTGCCTATGCGCTGCCCTTCTGGCCGGGTAGATGGAAAGATGGAATGCAATTCCTTTTGAATGGGGGTTGCAAGGCGGGAAAAGACATAGTATAATACAATTTACTGCATTTTCTATTGATTTCGAGATACATGGAGAGGGTTCGGCATGAATCGTACTTTGGAACACATCCTCCCACGGGTTCAGAAGCCCGCCCGGTATACGGGAGGGGAGTATAACGCAGTGGTCAAGGACCGGCGCGCGGTGGATGTGCGCTACGCGCTCTGCTTCCCGGACACCTATGAGATCGGCATGTCCAATCTGGGCGTGCGTATCCTTTACGGGCTAATGAACGAGATGGATGGGGTGTGGTGTGAGCGCGTGTTTGCCCCCTGGGGCGACATGGAGGAGGAGATGCGCCGGGAGGGGATTCCCCTGTACGGCCTGGAGAGCGGCGATTCCATCGCCGATTTCGACCTGATCGGCTTCTCCCTGGGCTATGAGATGGCCTATACCAATGTGCTCAACATGCTGGATCTGGCTGGCCTTCCCCTGCGCAGCGGGGAGCGGACAGAGCTGTCTCCCATCGTGGTGGCGGGGGGAACCTGCGCCTTTAATCCAGAGCCCCTGGCCCCCTTTGTGGATCTGTTCGTCCTGGGGGAAGGGGAGGACGTGAGTGTGGAGATTATCCAGCTCTACCGCCAGGCCCGGGAGGAGGGCTGGGGTAAGGAGGAGTTCCTCACCGCCGCGGCCCGGATTCCTGGCGTCTATGTGCCCTCTCTTTACGAGGTGAGCTATCACGGCGACGGCACGGTGGCCGCCGTCACCCCGCTGGAGGGGGCTCCGGCCAGGGTGACCAAGCGCATCGTCCAGGACTTTGACAAGAGCTATTTCCCGGTGAAGACCATTGTACCCTCCACCGAGATCGTCCACGACCGGGTGATGCTGGAGGTGTTCCGCGGCTGCATCCGGGGCTGCCGCTTCTGTCAGGCGGGCTACGCCTACCGGCCGGTGCGCCCCCGCAATCCCCAGCGGCTGGTCCAGCAGGGCATCGAGGCGTGCCGGGACTCCGGCTACCAGGAGATGACCCTCTCCAGCCTGTCCACCAGCGACTACCGGGCATTGGAGGGGCTGTGCGACGGCCTGCTGGAGTGGTGTGAGCCCAACAAGGTCTCCCTGTCCCTGCCCTCCCTGCGGGCGGACAACTTCTCCCTGGGCCTGATGGAGCGGGTGCAGCATGTGCGCAAGTCGGGGCTGACCTTTGCCCCGGAGGCGGGCACCCAGCGCCTGCGGGACGCCATCAACAAGAATGTGACGGAGGAGGAGATCCTCCGCTCCTGCCGCACCGCCTTCTCCGGCGGGTGGAGCAGCGTGAAGCTCTATTTCATGCTGGGCCTGCCCACCGAGACCGACGAGGATGTGCTGGGCATCGCCGAGCTGGCCGAGAAGGTATACAAGGCGTGGAAGGAGTGCACCCCCAACCCCAAGCGGGGGGTGACCATCACCGTGTCCACCGCCTGCTTTGTACCCAAGCCCCACACCGCCTTCCAGTGGGAGGCCCAGGTGAGCATGGAGGAGTACCGGCGGCGGGTCAAGCTACTGCGGGACAACATGCGGGGTCGTTCCATCCGCTACAACTGGCACGATCCGGACACCAGTTTCCTGGAGGCAGTGTTCTCACGGGGGGACCGCCGGGTGGCCGACGTGATTGAGGAGGCCTGGCGCCAGGGCGCCAAGTTCGACGCCTGGAGCGAGTATTTTGACTTTGACCGCTGGATGGCGGCCTTTGACGCCTGCGGCCTGGACCCCGCCTTCTATGCCAACCGGGTGCGGGAAAAGGACGAGGTGCTGCCCTGGTCGGTCACCTCCACCGGCGTGACCACGCCCTTCCTGTGGCGGGAGCGGGAGCGGGCCTATCAGGCGGTGATCACCCCCGACTGCCGGGTACAGTGTACCGGCTGCGGGGCGGACAAGCTCTATCCGGGAGGGAAATGCGATGCCGAAGCATAGATTAGCGTTCAGCAAGGCGGACACCGCCAAGTTTATCTCCCATCTGGATCTGATGCGCACCTTCCAGCGCTCCTTCCTCCGGGCGGGGATCGCCATCAAGCACACCGAGGGCTTCAATCCCCACGCCTTTGTCTCCATCCCTCTGCCCCTGTCGGTGGGCTTCTCCAGCGGGTGCGAGGTACTGGAGTGCCAGGTGCTGGACACACCGCTGGATCAGGTGCCGGCGAAGATGAACGCCGCCCTGCCCGCGGGCATCACCGTCCAGCGCTGCTATGAGGCGGTGCGGCCGGTGAAGGAGCTGTGCTACGTCAACTATATCGTCACCCTGGAGTATGAGGCGGGGGCCCCCTTCGGCGCGGAGAGCGCCATCCGGGATTTGCTGGCCCGGGACTCCCTGGTGATGACCAAAAGGAGCAAGAAGGCCAAGAGCGGCTTTACCGAGGTGGACCTCATTCCCCTGATCGCCAGGGCCACCGTGGAGGAGCGGCGGGACACCATCGCCCTGGACCTGGTGCTCCGGGCCCAGAATCCCGGCCTCAACCCGGAGCTGGTGGTGGCGGCCATCCGGGAGCACTGCCCCGACGCCGCCCCCGACTTCGTCATCTTCCACCGCCGCGCGGTGCTGGACGGCCAGTTTCAGACCTGGGAATAAGAGACAACAAACAAAGCCCGCGGGATATAAAATCCCGCGGGCTCTGTTCGCTTCAGGCCGGAAGCCTTACCAGAAGTACCAGAACAATGACACAGAGATTGTTGCAGGCATAGGCCGCGGCTGGACCCAGCCAGTCGGCCAGGACTCCGGTATAGGAGATGCCCAGGGGTATCAGTATCCCGGAGAAGAAGGCGAGCAGGGCAAAGAACCGCCCCTGCTGTTCCAGCGGTACCCGGGTTTGGAAATAGGAGATCAGCGGGACATTGATGCAGGCGGTGAGCCAGCCGATCAAAAGCTGGAAGGTGAAGAAGAGGACAAAGTAAAGCTTTGGAACGGAACGCAGAAGGGGCGCGGCCAGACCAAGGGCGGCCATCAGGGCGCTGTTGACCAGAAACAGGGCGCGCAGGTGTTCCAGGGGGCGGAGGTGGGCCGCCCGGATCAGGAACAGGCTGGCCAGCAGGGTTCCGGCGGTGGAGGCGGAGACCGCCAGGCCGTATCGGGACTCTGGAAACTGGTACAGCTCCACCAGAATACCGGGGAAGATGATCTCCTCGCTGTTGGCCACAAAAAAATTGAGGGCCATCACCAGAAGAAAGAGGGAGAACAATTCCCGCCGGCCCAGCAGATATCGAATACCGGCCCGCAGGCGGGGCGGTTCCGCCTGCTGGATGGGGCGCGGCGCGTAGGGAATGAAGCACTCCTGGAGGGCGGAGAGGCCGTAGGCCAACGCGCACAGCAGGAGGATGGCCCGGAATCCACACAGTCCAAACAAAAGCGCGCCCGCCGCAGGGGCCAGTACCGCCGCGCCGTGATCCAGCAGGCTTTTGATTCCATTGAGGGAGGAGAGGCGCTCCGGTGGACACAGCTCCGAAAAGAGAACCTTGGATGCAATTTCGAACAAATGGGACAGCAGGTGAAAAAGCATGGTGCCCGCAAGGAGGAAGGGGAGCGGGGGGCCGGGGAAAAGCAGGAGAAGGGCACAGAGCGCGCTGGCGCCAAAATCACAGAGGATCAGCAATCCTTTTCGGTGGGCGCGCTCCACAAGCGGCCCCAGGAAGGGAACGGCCAGCAGGGGCGGAAGGCTGGTCAGGGTGAAGAAAAGGCCGGACGCCCCCAGACTCCCGGTGCGCTCGAGCACATAGAGAGGCAGGGCGACCAGATAAAAGGAGGAGCCGAACCGGGAGACCGTCCGTCCGGCCAGCAGGAGGGCGGCGGCCCGGCCGCCGACAGCCCGGCCCACCGCCTACTCCTTGCGCCAGTAGGCGGAGCCGGAGGCGGTGCGCTCCAGAAAGCCGTATTCGATCAACAGGCGGCGGAGGTAGGGAAAGTCCTCATAGATCCGGCCCAGCAGCCGGTTGACCTCCTTCTCCGTATACTGTCCGCCGGGCTTGAACTGCTCGGCGATGGCGCTGAGTACGACCAACTTGCGCTTTTCACGGGCAGGCCACTGGCGCAGGGCGCCGGCTTCGTCAAAACAGGCGGCCAGGATGGCCTGCCGCTCCTCCTCAGTAACGGCGTAGCGGGCATCAACCATGGACGCAGTGGGATGGGGGTGGCAAAAGCCGGTATCCACCGGGCTGGAGATGCGGCTGGTACGCAGCAGCTCCATCAGGGCCAAAAAGAGTCCCAACTGAACCTCGGACAGCCCCAGCAGACCGGGGTTCCGGTGGAGCAGATACTCCAGCATGGAGCCATGGGCCTCCCGGAGATGGAGGGCTGCCATGGACTCGGCATCATAGAAGCGGCCCCCGCGGGGAAAGACCTCCCCCTGGGGGAAGGCGGCTCCGCAGAGGAGGCAGCGGTACTGTCCATCCCGCAGGGCGACGCCCCGCATCAGCTCCTGCCCGGAGGCGGACCAGAGAAGTTCCTGCTCTTCCATAAGAATCACCTTCACACAAACGTTTTTAATATATGTTTGTTATTATATAAACGTTATTGGAAAAAGTCAATAAAAAACAGCTCCTAGGCATGTGCCCAGGAGTTGTTTTTTATTGGTTTATTCAAAATCAATCGGGTCGACATCCACAGGGTGGTGCTTGCGGTACTCCTTGGTCCACTGGCTTACCCGGAAGATAGTCCACAGGTCGGACAGCCCCTCATAGATGAGCACCGCGCCGATGAGCATGACCAGGGCCTCCGCAGCCAGGAAGGGCTGAAAGACGATCACCAGCCCCAGCACCGCCGATCCGGCGGAGAGGGCCAGGGGCACGGTCCAGCGGAGATAGAGCATCCGGCGCAGCTCTAGCGCCCGTTTGAGGTTAACCAGGCCGTCCACCACGATGAACAGGCCCAGGATTACGGGCAGGACGGAGGCCACGATGACCGGGCGGAGCAGGAACAACAGGCCCAGGGCTGCAGCGACGATACCGAGGAAGAGCTCGAACACGAAGCTGCCCTGCCGGCTGTCCCGCAGGAAAAAGCTGACGATGGTCACCACGCCGTAGATCAGCAGGATGCCGCCGAAGGCGTAGCAGAACACGGTGGCGCTGACGCCAGGCCAGATCAGCAACACTAGACCGAGAATGACGTAGAGCACCGCGGCCAGAAGAAAGCTGAGCTTCATATTATGAAAAAATTCCCGCATGAGAAAATCCCCCCTTGGACTCTAGTATACCCCCGCCGGGCGGAAAAGTCATTGGACAGAAGGGCGGGAGTGTCCAATCAGTGCCAATTTTTACACACGTCGATCCATCCGGCGCTGTTGGACAGCGCAAAAAGCTCCTCGCAGTTGAGGCGGACGGCGGAGGCGGCGTTGCCCGCGGCGGGGTAGACCGTGTCAAACCGGCGGAGGGACACGTCCAGGTAGGTGGTCACAGCGGGGTTATCGATGCCGAAGGGGCACACGCCGCCTACGGCGTGGCCGGTGAAGTCCAGCACCTGCTCCGGGGTGAGCATGGTGGCCTTGGTGTGAAACTGGGCCTTGAACTTGGTGTTGTCAATCTTGGTGTCCCCGGCGCAGACGATGAGCACGCAGCCCCCGTCTACCGCAAAGGAGAGGGTCTTGGCGATGCGGGCGGGTTCGCACCCCACCGCCTGGGCCGCCAGCTCTACCGTGGCGCTGGATACGCTGAATTCCTGAATCCGGTCTTCATAGCCTCTGGCCCGCAGGTAGGCCCGGCCCGTCTCAATGGACATATCAATTCCCCTTCTTTTTCCCCTGGGCCTTGGCCAGGAACTTGTCGTTCTGGATGATAAAGCGCTCGTGGGTGCCCTTGCCGATGGGGCCGGCCTCGTCGTAGGCGGTGACGGCAAAGGTGAGCTTGCGGCCGTCCACGGCGGTGACCTCCGCCTCGGCCCATACCTGCATCCCTACGGGGGTGGCGGAGTCGTGGCTCACGTCCAGCCGGGTGCCCACGGTGCCCTGCCCCTCCTCCAGGGAGGCCTGGGTGGCGTCGACGGCGGCGTTCTCCATCAGGGCGATCATCTGGGGAGTAGCGAACACGGGCAGCAGGCCGCTGCCCACGGCGGCGGCGGTGTTCTGATCGTTGACCACGCACGCGGCGCGGCCCTTGCTTCCTACAGTAACGGACATGAATTGGTTTCTCCTTTCCAACTTCTTCTGGAACAGGCCCATTTTACAACAGCCGCGCCGTTCTGACAAGCAAAACCGTCACCGGCGGGGGAGCAGGGCGGTGAAGGTGGTGCCGGCCGCGGCGGTGCTGGTGACGGTGAGCCGCCCGTGATGGCCCTCCACAATGCTCCTGGCAATGGCCAGCCCCAGGCCGTAGCCGCCCCCGCTCCGGTTCCGGGCGGCGTCCGCCCGGTAGAAACGCTCGAAGAGGTGGGGCAGGTGCTCCGGCGGGATGGGCTCGCCGGTGTTGTGTACCGCCAGCCGCAGCCGCTCCTGGTGTCGCTCCAGGGTGAAGGTGACGGTGCCGCCCGGCCCGGCGTACTTCACGGCGTTGTCCAGGAGGATCATCACCAGCCGGCGGAGCTGCCCCTCGTCTCCGCGCAGGGACAGGCCGGGGGTGATCCGGTGCTTCAGCGCCACGCCCGCCTCAAAGGCCACCGACTCGAAGGGGAGCAGACAGCCCAGCGCCACCTCGCTCATGGCCGTCTCCGCCCGGTCGGCCGGCTGGCGGGCGGCATCCGACTTGGCCAGAAAGAGCAGATCGTCCACCAGCTCCTTCATCTGCTCCGCCTCGTCGTGGGTGTACTCCAGCCATTTGGACTGGGCGGCCACCGTGTCTTCGGGATGGGAGAGGACGAGGCCGGTATTGGCCAGAATGACGGTGAGGGGGGTTTTCAGCTCGTGGGAGGCGTCGGCCACAAACTGGCGCTGCTGCTGCCACGCCCGTTCCGCCGGGCGCAGGGCCACGGAGGAGAGGACAAGGCTCACGAAAAAGAGACCCACCATGGCCAGGGCCCACACCAGCAGGGACAGCAGGGACAAATTGCGCAGGGAGGCAGTCTCCCAGCCCAGATCGGCAAAGGCGATGCGGAGCTCGCCGTCGGGCCTGCGCTCCACCAGAAAGCGCAGGCGAAGCTCCCTGAGCACGCCCTGACTGGCGCCGGAGGACTGGGCCTGCTCCACCGCCTCGGCGGCGGTCTCCTCCGAAACGTCCACCTGGCCGCCGTCGTTGAGGCCGGTAATGGCCCCGTCCTTCACGGTGACCACAAAAACCGGGATCAGGGAGAAGCGGTGCGCCCCGTCCGGCTCGCGCTCCTCCGGCGGCGGGCCGCCGATTTCAAAGCGGGGCGGCCCCTCCCCCTCCTGCCAGGACAGGGCCAGCCGGAGGGCGGCATCGCTCTGCCCCGCCAGGCGACGGACGTTCGCCCCCACAAAGAGGATGAACACCACCGCCAGCACCAGGCCCACCAGCAGCAGGTTGATCAGGATGAATTTCCGCCGCAGCCGCTTGATCATACCGCAGGCACCTCCAGGTGATAGCCCACCTTGCGCACGGTGCCGATGCTCACCCGGGAACCCAGATAGGCCAGCTTTTTCCGCAGAAAGGAGATGTAGACCTCCACGTTGTTGTCCTCCGCCTCCGACTCCAGGCCCCATACCTTGGAGATGATGTCCTCCTTGGGAATGACGGCCCGGGGGGCGGCCAGCAGCAGGCGGAGCACGTCGAACTCCTTGAAGCCCAGCCGGACGGATTTTTCCCCGCAGCGCAGACTGCGGGTGGGGGTGTCCAGCACCAGATCCCCGGCGGCGAGCTGCTCGCCGATCACCTCGCCCTGCCGCCGGGTGAGCGCCCGCACCCGGGCCAGCAGCTCCCCGATGTCGAAGGGCTTGGTCATATAGTCGTCCGCGCCGTGATCCAGCCCCGCGATCTTGTCCGGGATCTCATCCCGGGCGGTGAGCATCAGAATGGGGGTGGAGACGTGGGCGCAGCGCAGGCGGCGGGCCACCTCAAAGCCGTCCACCTTGGGAAGCATCACATCGAGCACGATGGCGTCGTACTGCCCGGTGAGGGCGTAGTCCAGCCCGTCCGCCCCGTCAAACACCACGTCGGCCTGATAGCGCTGCTCCGCCATGATCTGGCCCAGCGCCTCGGCCAGGCGGCGCTCGTCCTCTACAATCAAGATGCGCATACCTTCTGTCCTTTCCTGCGTTTTTCTCCATTATAAGGGAGAGAACTGAAATCTGTCTGAAATGTATTATAGGCGGGGCGGCAGACGAAAGGATTTACAGAGTGTTAACAATCTCACGCGGCCCTTTTTCAGAGTAATTTCAGTTTCTCCACCTATACTGGCCTCCGAAACCGGAACAGAAGGGGAGGACGATTGCATGCAGTTGACGGCATTGCGGAAGAAAGCGGAGGGGAGCGCGCCGCCCGAGCGGAAGCCCGGCCGGCGGCTGACGGTGAGGCGCGGGGCGGCGCTGCTGCTGGTTCTGGCCCTGGCGGTCGGCGCCGCCCTCGGGGGGAAGGCCCTGTTTTTCAGTGGGGAGGAGCAGACGCCCCTGACGGAGCAGACCACCTATGGCAGCCTGTCCACAACGCTCTCCGGCACCGGAACCACCATGCCGGCGGACAGCGTTACGTACACCACCGCCTCGGAG
>QWCV01001824.1_pt1 | contig 19136 bp, 22 predicted proteins | sample 1972621 | NCBI WGS metagenome assembly QWCV01 (sample SAMN09866699, study PRJNA288562) | Human gut metagenome isolate pre2_stool, whole genome shotgun sequencing... | isolation source: gut | host: Homo sapiens | place: USA: California | reverse complement strand
ATAATAAGACTCCATTCATTTAGGTATCTCCTAATTTATTTAGGTGTTACCTAATATATCATAATGAAATCAAGATGTCAACATACCCTTTCCCCGATGATTATGGACCAATATGATAGCTGCTGCATTGGACAAAATGGTACTCTTAAGAATCTCTCTTGGATGTGCAATCGACTGGTCAAGAGCTCCTATACTTGCAATATTTATATTGATTGGTCTCATGTCAGCCCGCAGATTCACAACAACAACAACAACTTCCCTGTCATAATCCCGAAACGTATCTGCCATAACTTTTACTGCTGCCGCCGGACCGTTCATAGGTTCCTCACTGAAAAGCGGCGGCATTTCCACCATACGGATAGCCACCTGATTCAGTCGATGTATTTCTTTTTTCTCCGGTTCCCGTCTCTCCACACCGGCATAAAATTCCTGTTTTGGACGAATTCCGCTAATGTTCATCCTCCACTCCTTCCCTAACAGGTATGTTCATTGTGAACTCCCTGTTTTTCATGCTCCTGAGCTTGTCCAGCAAAGACTCTTTTGTAGATGTCCTCTCATGCTTGGAAATCTTCTGTAATCCCTTCATATATCCCAGATATCTGCTTTTTCTTGCCATACTACCGCTCTCCTTTCTCTTTTTGCTGTCCCTGTTTCTTCGGAACCCTGACCGCTTCTTTTTTCTTTTCATGCAGATCTGCTATCACAGATTCTTTGGGTTCTGCCCTCTGCATCCTTTCCTTTATCCTTCTTATCTGGTCTCTGGTAAGTGGTTTGTCCACAATGCTCCTGTGAAGGATTTTCCCGATAGGAAGCCATGTGACATCCCTACCTACCATTTCCTGCTCCATAATGAACTTCATATGGGATGCGGAAAACTTCGGATTCATGTAATGTTCCATGTTCAGGTCTGCTTTTGCTGCTTCAAAAAGCACTCTTCTCTGTGCCGGCTTGAATTCCTCCAGTCCTCTGCCGGCATCTTCCAGTGCCTCTTCCACACGAATGGAAGCTACAGACCGCAATGCATAATCCACTTCAACAAATCCGCTGTTATAATCATCGAATGCTTTCTGAAATCTTGCCTTTTTCTCCTCCGGTGTTAACTGGTCAAATTCTTTCTCTGCCATAGATTCCTCCCATTGAAAAAAGGCAGCCTCCCGACTGCCTCATCCCTGTAATCCTATTTCTCATCTGCTTCGTCCATCTGGATATCCTCTTCCATGGAAATATCCTCATCGGTATCCTGGTCTGATACAGATTCTTCCCCGATATCCATATCTGCAAGATAATCGTCGTCATCCTCACTGTCGAAGTAGTCTGCATCCGGATCCGGTGCATCTGTTTTCTTCTTTCCCTTATTGGACTTCATATACATAAATCCACCGATACCACCAATGGCTGCGATCAGAACCAGTGTCATAATTCCTGTTACATTTTTCTTCTTTCCCGCCTCAGGTGCTTTTTCCTCCTCTTTTGGTTTCTCGGAGATTTCTTCTGTAGCCTCTGTACTTTTGACTTCCTCTGTCTCTTTTTCCGAAGCGGTCATGCCCTGGGAATTCATATAGGACTCCACCTCATCATCCTCCATGAGCTTCAAGAGATCTGATTCATCAACAAGGTTCAGGAAATGCACGGTCTCTGTTCCCTTGTCATCACGGTCAATGATGATATAGAAATAATTGCCGGACTTTGTTGTAACCGTAATGAACTGCTTGCCTCCTGCCTCAATGGATCCATAATCATCCACCAGATTCATATTTCCATCAGGTGTAAGAGGTCCATAGCTCTCCTCCGTCGTCTCAGTGCATTCCTCTGAACCTTCTACATGTGCATCCACACCCTCGCAGACATTGTAATCATAAAAGCATACTGCACATTCCTCATTGATGGAATCCTGAGAGCACTTTTCCTCACAGATGCATTCCGCCTCCTGACTCTGTGCAAATACAGTAACCGGTGCCACACCCGCAACGGCTGTCATTCCGATTACCATACCTCCCATAATCTTTGCTGCAATCACGTTTTTCAAATTATTCATTCTCTTCATCTAAAAAATCCTCCTCTTCCTTATCCATATCTGTCTCATTGTCTTCATCCTGTTTTTTACCGGATGTATCTGCATTCACGGCTCCGGGCATCGGAACCTGTCCGCTGAGCATTTCCTGTAATCTTCCACTGTTTGCAAGCTGTAAGAACTGTGCCAGCTGTTCCGGTGATAAATTATAGGATGCAACATCACTGACGATCTGCTGGTTTTCCTCTTCTTTCAGCTTTGCTTCCAGCTGCTTTACCTTTGCATCCGCTGCCTCTCTTTTGGCTACTGCCTTTTTCAGATCCTCGCGGAGCTTATCTAACTTTGCATACATAAGCGCTCTCCTTTCCTTTGTGACAGCAAAAAAGCCACCACTTTGGTGACTTTCGCTGCATTCATAATTACTGGATTCTTCCATAGCAATAGGCATGTGCCCTCCAGTATGGTGTATCATATGACGCATACTGGATTGGATTGCCACAGTGAATCATGATCTTATTTACCGGATCGACTACAATACCCACATGGGATGCTCCGGCAGTGTTATAGGTTCCCTGGAAAAAGACCAGATCTCCCGGTTTTACATCGGAAGCTGCCACTCTTGCGGTTGCATTCTTCCAGCCATTTGCCGTAAGCCTGCCATAGTTCCAGCCATTTCCACAATTATTGATGACATAGCTCACAAAACCAGAACAGTCAAAACTTGTACCCGGTGAGGATCCTCCCCATACATAAGGATATCCAAGATACTTTTCGGCTTCCCGGTGCATATTGGAAAACTGCTGGTCCGTCAGGTATTCTCCCGGTACGGCATATCTCTCATATTCCTCCGATACACCCGGATTTGCATATACATTATCCCCGAAGATATCCGGTTTGTTGCCTCTGGTCTCCAGAAGCAGCGTATACCGTTCCATCTGATCCTGCGTCAGATTCAGTGCACTGACAGCTGCGGATATTCCATTGTTGGTCAGCGTTGTATTCAGTATCTTGTACTCATACTCCACTTCAACCTCATAGGATTCATATACCTCATATGGAACTGACACGGTATAGGTATAGGATTCAAGACGTCCGTTTACCAGGCGGTATCCGGTTCTTTCCTCATCCCGGTAATGTGTCACATAATGCCATCTGGTCTCTGTCCTGGTTCTGATCTCCACAACTTCCGTTGATGTCAGCGTATACTGATAATCAAAGATGGTCTGTAATTTTGACTGAACCTCTGACGGTGTATAGTCCTCATACAGAACCGTCAGCAGTGCCGCCAGTTCAAAAGGATTGTGGGATATCTCTGAAAGTGAATAATTGTATTCGTCATATCCTGGATGATCTGTCTCAATGCTGTCCACCTTATTCTGCAGCACCGTCTCCAGTGCCACATAATCTGCTTCCACCTGCCTGATATCATCATCCTCAGCGGTAAATGAAGTTGCCACAGTTCCACTGTTTATGCCGCTTCCAAGAGCAGAACAGGATGTCAGTGCTCCTGATAATACGAGAACAACAATCAGAATTGCCACCGCTATGATCATGCCGATCGGATGGTCTTCACAGAATTCTTTCAGCATCTCTGCAAGCCTTCCCATCAGGTCCTCCGCCTGATCCGTCAGCTTTTTGCTGATCTTTCCTGCCCCGTTTGCAGCTTCCTTTGCCTGCTTCTTTGCTGCCGCCTCAGCAAATTCCCTCTGCATCAGCTTTTTGCGTGTTTTCTTCACGGTAGCTGACATGGTGCTTTCTCCCGCCTCTCCGGCTTCTTTTGTTCCTTTTGCTCCCTGCACGGCATCCAGATGGTCACTGCGGTTATGGATTTTGGAAGAATATTTCCTTGCCTGTCCATGTTCCCGTACTTTTCCAATGCCTGCTTCCACTGCTGCCAGTCCGGCATTCAGGCTGTCTGTTCCACTGTTGTCGTCCTCATTTTTAATCGTGGTTTTTCTTACCGTGGCTGCAACGGCCTGATTTTTATATATCCTCCTTCTCCCCTGCTTCTTCATGCTGCGAAGTTCTTTTGCTTCGCTGACTGAAAGCGAATTATCCTTTTTCCCATACCGGATCTTATCACGGTAACTCCTGGCTGCCGATGAATCATTTTTCAGCTTTTTGCCGTGGCTTTTCCCTGCATGGATATCCGGATTCACTTTTTTCTTCCGGGTGGACTTCTTAGCAGAATTCCTTGTATATTTTTCTTCATTCATGCTCTATCCTTTCCGAAGAAACAGCCTCTACGCTGACTGTTCCTTCTTTGCATCAGCCACTTCGGACAGTCTGGTTGTCATGATACGGTAAAGTTCCGTATTTGCCGGGAATCTGTCCACGAATGGAAGGATCACATTTCCATAGAATAAAAGCCCTTCGCCTTCTCCCGAATGTGTTACATACGAAAGCTGGTGAGGGCTGATATTTAACTGCTTAGCAAGGATCTGTCTGTCACCTACTGCCTGGTTGAGCATATAGATGAAATCAGAGTTTTCAAAGATATTCTCCACTTCCTTGGAAGCAAGAAGGTCCTTTACATTCTGGGTGATGCCGGTCGGGATTCCTCCCCATTTTCTGAAACGCTTCCATATTTCAACCGTATAGGCTGCCGTCTGGTCTTCACGAAGAAGAAGGTGCATCTCATCCATATAGTATCTGGTAGATTTTCCCTGGATACGGTTCTCCGTTACTCGTCCCCATACCTGATCCTGTACCACGAGCATTCCAATCTTTTTCAGCTGTTTTCCAAGATCCTTGATGTCATAACATACAAGGCGGTTCGTAAGCTCCACATTGGTTCTGTGGTTGAATACATTCAGGGAACCTGACACATAGATTTCAAGGGCGGTTGCCACATGCTTTGCCTCCGGTTCCTCCTGGGAAAGTAGTGCCTCATACAGATCTCCAAGGATCGGCATATTCTCCGGACCCGGATTTTCAAAATATTTTTGATAGATCTGCCTGATACAGCGGTCAATGACCGTCTTTTCTACCGGACGCAGACCATCCTTATTCCCGACGATCAGCTCACATAAGGACAAGATAAAATCTGCTTTCAGTGCAATCGGATTGTCGTCATCCGAATAGTTCATATTGATGTCCATAGGGTTGATGTACTGGTCGGATGTCGGACTGATCCTGATAACCTGACCACCGAACCTTGCAACCAGCGGAGAATACTCTGACTCCGGATCCGAGATGATAATGTCATCATCCGTAACCAGAAAACTGTTGGCAATCTCTCTCTTTGCAGAAAATGACTTGCCGGATCCCGGTGTACCAAGGATCAGTGCATTCGGATTTTTCAGTTTCTTTCTGTCCACCATGATCATATTGTTGGAAAGCGCATTCAGACCATAATACAATGCCTCATCCCCTCTCTGGAAAAGCTCCTGAGTGGTGAATGGCACAAAAATAGCCGTACTGGATGTGGTCATTCCCCTCTGAATCTCGATCAGGTTATTTGCCAGTGGCAGTGTGCTCATAAGGCCCTGCTCCTGCTGGTAATCCAGCCTGATCATATTGCAGTTATGTTTCTGTGCAATGGAAGCCGCCTGGAACACATTGTTTTCCAGCTCCTGCTTCGTCCTTCCTGTATTCATGACCAGAAACGTCAGAAGAAACATTCTTTCATTCTGGGACTGCAATTCTTTTAATAGTGCCTTTGCATCCTTGCCATAAGTTGCAAGATCCGATGGGATGATATCCATGTCATAGCCGGCTCTTACTGCTTTTTTCTGTTCCTCGATCTTGGAACGGTCAAGCTCTGTGATCGTATGCTTGATGGTCTTGATTGCCTCATTCTGATCTACGGACTGGATATGCATGGTAACGATCTGACTTGATTCCATGGAAAGGAAATCTGCCAGAAGCCTGTCGCTGATATCTGATGCATCAATGGATAAAAAGCTCATGCATCCATACATCTCTCCAATCTGAAAATATCTTCCGGTAGGAAATGCAAAGCTGCTTGGTGCAATAAAATCCTTAACCGAAAGTCCTGATCCAGTCAGGTACTTCCAGTCGAAACGGAACTTTGCATCATCCCCCATATGAAACTGTCTGTGCATCAGTTCCAGTCTTTCACTGCCGTTTAAGCTCCTCGCCTGTACTCCCAGCCTCTTGAAGTTATTGAGGATATCCGTTTCGATATGCGTAAGTCTCGGCTTTGCTGTCTTCATGGACTCCGCATGAATCCCGAATGTAAGATATTTCGTCTTCGTAAGACCATTGTTTCCTGCTTCCATCTGGTGAAGGAGCACTTCCGAATACTCATCCCTGACATCATCGAATCCGTCATTTTTATGGGAAATCTTGATGCTCTTCTCAAAATCCGATACATCCGTTGCCATATTTTCAAATGAAAGCTGAAACTTTACGGAACTGTCAAAGAAATTTAGGAATGCGCACCATTCCTCAAAGATCTCCGTCTTGTCTTCCTGCTGTGCCAGCTGGTAATTGATATCCTGAAACTGGACTGTCTTTGTATAAAAATCAAGCCCTACACGGCAGATACCATCCGGGAACATCCTGTCAAAAGGAATGCTCTGCTGTGCCGTCCTCGGTATGCCATCATTTTTCCGGGCATTTCTTACGATCTCTCTTACTGCCATCTGGTCTGCTTTGCTTAATCCTTCCGGCATTGTGAACTTCCTGCTCTCCTGATTTTTCTTTTTGAGAAAGTCTAACAATCTTTTCTACCTCCTTTTCTGCCTCTGCCTGACGCAGAAGTGCTGCGTAATAGTTATCCGTCTTATATGGGCGGATCTTCGGCCTTTTGAAAATAGCCTGTATCATATGGTTCAAAATGACTTCCAGCGGCTGTCCGTTTTTCTCGTACATGGCAAGGAAAAAGAATGGCATCATAATGACCATCATTCCCATGACTGCCGTATTGGTCTTCATTACTGTCTTCATCAGAAAAAATGACGGTACTCCGATCAGTACCGCCATGCCAAAACAGATCAGCTGCCTTTTTGTCAGATTGAACATCACCTTGCTTTTTACTTTTGTCAGATCCCTTGGGACACTGATATAAGATGCTGCCATACTCTGCCTCCTTAATGTGCATGGAATATACTGTGTGCTACTGCTCCGGTCTTAAATAAGGTAAATGCCAACAGGATCGTAAAGCCCATAACCTTCCATAACGAAGCAATGATATCTGTGCTGAATGCTACTGACTGGATCAGGACTGCATAGATTCCCACACATACCATGATCAGAAATCCCTGAAATCCCAGTGCAAACAGACTTCTCATATAATTCTGGCCCATCATGCTCTGTTCCCTGTTTCCAAAGGTTGCAAATGGGAGCGGTGCCAGACTGACCATCAGATAGATTTCCACCATACGTCCATTGATGATCACAAAGATGACTGCCGAAAGCACGTACATGAGAAACTGCACGATAAATGACTGTAAAAATATTGCAAGAAGCGGTCCCAGTTCCATAACTTCCAGTGTGGACTGCATGGTCGCCAGCGTACTTGCATCTACTGCCGTGCTTCCCTGTATAATGCCTCCTGCCTGCCGCACCACACTCTGTGACACATCAAATACTGCCATCGTGATATCAAATGTGTGTGTGATCAGTTCCACTGCCACGAAAGTCTTGAAGATCCATTTCCAGATGAACCATGTCTCAAAACTTGCCAGATTGTTATAACTGATGATCAGCTGTATAAGCTCATAACACGCAATGAATGTGAGCAGTATTCCGGCAACCGGCATGATCACGGATTCTGACAGGTTCCTGACCATATTGAAGACTGCCGGCATGAAATTGCTCGGTGTCTTTCCTACTTCCGTTGCGATCTGTCCCACCTGGTCATTCACAGAGGAAAACGTATTGGTGAGGTTGTCCATGATTCCCGATACAAGAATGCCCTTCAGCCAGTCAGTAATCTGCTGAATTATGCTGTTCAATTATTTCCTCCTTTCATCCGGGACAGGGATTTCCCCTGCCCCATGATCCAAACCTGATTTAGAATAAGCCGGAAAGTAATGGAACAAGTGTAGTTCCAATAAGGGCTACACCACCTCCTGCCATAAGCTGTTTTATCCCCAAATAGGTGTAAAAATCAGCTCGATGGCGGGCGGCGGCTCGTCAAGAAATATATGGAGTTTTGTTTTAGAACCTCCCAGCGGGGCAGGTTAGGCTGTGAAAGGTCAGTTCCTGACCCGCTCTACCTCCGGGATAGGTTTGAGATTAAAATGAATTTCGATAGAAATGTGTCTTGTCTTATCGCTGTCTATGCTCTCATGGACAACGATTTCTTTAATCAGCCGGTTTAAGGTGGCTGCGTCCAGCTCCGTGATATTGGCATATTCCTGAATGGCTTCCACCCATTGTCTTGCGTCACACGCCAGCCGGATTTCATCGGCCAGCTTCCTGCGCCCGTCCTCAACCCTCGCCTTTAGCTCCGCCTGTTCTTGCTGCGTCTTTCCCAGCATAAGGTTGAAATTCGCTTCGCTGATTCGCCCGGCAACCATGTCCTCATAGAGCCGCAGCACCATTTTTTCCAGAACGTCAATCCGTTCCTCGTCTTTGGTAAGGGAACGCTCCAACGCTTCCCGCTGGCTCTGCTGTTCGGCCTGACAGGTATCGGTCAGGCGTCCGGCGATTGCTTCCCCGTCCGTCAGGGCAGCGGCAGCACACTCTCGGATTTTGTTCAGTACAAGGCTGTAAAGGGTGTCATATTCAATCCGGTGCTGGCTGCAATGGTGCTTCCCATAGGCGTTGTAGGTCTTGCAGGAATAAATCTGCTTGGGGTGCTTGTCGTTGGTCATGCGGACGGTCAGCGCCTTGCCGCACTCGCCGCATTTTATCAGCCCCGCAAACAGGCTGATTTCCCCCGACGCTCCGGGGCGCTGGCGGGACTTTAGTTTGCCCTGCACGATGTCAAAGCTCTTGCGGTCAATGATAGCTTCATGCTGCCCCTCCACCACAATCCAGTCCTCCGGCTTCTTGTCCCTTATGGTGCCGATTTTAAAGCGGTAGTCCGTCTTTTGGGAAGCGATAGCGCCGGTATAGACGGGATTCATCAGCAGGGACTTGATAACAGAAAAGTCCCAGATGTATTTCCCGTTCTCCGGGTCTTTCCTTTCCCATTTGGTGCGGATGTTCCGCAAGCCCCGCTGCCGGTTCCACCATGTAGGGCAGGGAACCTTTTCTTCCTCCAGCCTGCGCCGGATGTAGTTGGGGCCGTGTCCCTCCAGCGCCCAGTGAAAGATTTGCCGGACAATGGGAGAGGTTTCCCCGTCAATCAGCAGGTGGTTCTTGTCCTCCGGGTCTTTCCGGTAGCCGAAAGGGGCAAGGCAGCCGGTAAACTGCCCTTTCTGCGCTTTCAGCAGATAGGAAGAATGGACTTTCTTGGAAATATCCTTGCTGTACATCTCATTCAAGATATTTTTGAACGGCGCAATGTCGTTGTTCTCCCTCATGGTGTCGATACCGTCATTCATGGCGATATAGCGGACGCCGTTGCGGGGAAAGAAGTCCTCAATCAGATAGCCGGTCTGCAAATAATTCCTGCCCAGTCTGGATAAATCTTTTGTTATCACAAGGTTTATCTGCTTCCTCTCGATGGCTTTTAACATCCGTTTCAGGTCGGGGCGCTCCATGTTAAGTCCCGTAAAGCCATCGTCCTGATAGACTGCCGCCACCTCCCAGCCCTGCTTTTCGCAGTATTTTTCCAGCATATCCCGCTGGTTTGCAATGCTGGCGCTCTCCCCGTCAAGGTCATCGTCCTTACTTAACCGGCAGTAGACGGCAGCCCGAAAGCCGCCAGCCAGCAATGCGTCCATACCTTTTCCTGCATATTCCAATGTGTTCATCATAACCGTTTACCCGCACAATCCAGACGGAACACGGTCACTTGGAACCTCGTCTTTATTATACATCATATCTTGTGTTTTCACAAGATATTCTCTATCATTCCTCACGCCTTTTTTCAGGCTGTGCTTCTGTGCAATCAGGCTCACAAAAACGTCGGCAGCGTCCAGCTCGCCGTCAAATACTGTGGTAACATGAATCTCTGTTCGATTTTTCGCCATAGGCATTTACCTCCATACATGAAATGAGCCAGACAAGGGATGGTCGGCAACGAAGTCCGGCAACGGGCTTTGAAAGACCTCGAAAGTAATCTCTGTCTGGCGTTTATTTATCTATTTCCTTTTTCTTTTATTTTTTGGTTGTTTTGGTTGCTGATAGGGAGAAAAGCCTGCAGTTACGGGATTTCTTCCGGCAACGAGGTCGGCAACGGGATAGCAACGAAGTCGGCAACGGGGCGCTTTCCTGACCGGATTTTGTCAGAACGGAAGCTCCATCTGCTCCGTGACCGGCAGAAAACCATCCTGTGTTTTTTCGGCTCCGTTGTCGGTGTCCGTTGCCATGGCATAAGCGTTAGCTTTTGCCTTTTGCTCCCGTTCCCAGCCCTTTTGCCTGCCGTACCCGGCAAACATACGGGGATTGGAGAAATACTTCCAGCCGGTCACGCACTGATTCATAATCTCGTTGATTTCCCGGATTTCCCATTGCTTCGGCTCGTCAAAGGCATGGTTTAAGGCTTCCTTGTAGAGCAGCTTGGAGCAGACGGCCCCGCCGGTGTAGCTGTCAAGGAACGCTAAAATCTGTCCCGCCTTGGTGTCCTCCGGCATAAAATCCCGCTGGTGTTCCTTTAGGTGGCGTACCATCTCCGGGCTGAATGTCAGCTTCCATTCCCCTGACCGGTATATCGTCATGGCTTCCGCCCACATCTGGCCGATATAGGCTCTGGAAGCGGCTTCATCCTCCAAAATGTGAACCTCCGCCTGCTCCGGGCAGACTAAGACCGGGAGAAAGCGCCGGTTGCCGGAACGGTCAAGGGGCAGGAAGTCAAGGGCATTGGACGTGCCGCCGAACACGCATTGTCTTGGCCTGTCCTCCGGGTGGACGGCATAGGGTGTCTTGTAGACCTCTTTCTGGCGGCTTAAAAAAGACTTGATTTCCTCAATGCTCCGGGCGTTTGCGGTGGCAATCATCTCCGACATTTCAATGATCCAGTAGCCTTGCAGCTTGCGGTATACGTTTTCATCGTCCAGCTTTTTCAAATCATCGGAAAACCAATCATCATTGGCAGCCAGCAGCCGAAAGAAGCTGGACTTCCCGGCTCCCTGACCGCCTACCAGACAGAGCATGACCTCAAACTTGCAGCCGGGGCAGAATGCCCGATGGATGGCTCCTAACAGGAATAGGCGAAGGGCTTGGTAAGTATATTCGTCTGCGCTGGCTCCCAGAAAGTGCCGCAGGCAGTAGCGGATTCGCTCTGTACCGTCCCATGACAGGCTGTTTAAGTAGTCCCTGACGGGGTGGTAGCTGTTCTGACTGGCGGCAAGCTCGGCAGCGTCCAGAATCTTTTTCTCGCTGGTAAGCCCATAGGTTTCTTCCAGATACAGCCGGATATACCGCATATCCGTATCTGTGACTGATTGGTTATTGCCCCGTTTGTAACCGATAGGCTTTACAAGGTCTTTCCGGTCTGTGAGCTGGTTGTAGGCAAGCGCCCCCGAAAGCAGCGGGTCGCACTGGAACACGGTCAGGCAGTTTTTCATGCTGTTGCGGACGCCGCCTTTCTCGGTGCTTTCCAGCATAGCTTTCACTTCCTCAACGCTCCGGGGCGGCTCGGTGCTGTCTGCAAGGTTCTTTAGCCCCTGCCGTATCTCTGACGGCAGGCTCTGCCATTCTTCGCTCAATGCGTTTCACTTCCTTTCCGTATTCCATGACGAGGGAAACCCGTTCCTCCATATCGGAGAACAGCAGAACGTCCAGCAGGTATTCTATCTTTGCTTTGTTCTGTAGGGCTTCTGTAAACAGCGGGTTCCATGCTTCCTCCGGCGTCTGCGGGGCATAATCCCTTTCCCAGCGGCGCAAAAGATGATAGTAGTCGGACAGTACCCGGAAGCAATGGCGTTCCATGCGCTTAAATTGCTGTTCCGGCGTTTCCGGCGGCGCTTTGGGGCGGGGACGGCTCCTGCCGGTGGGTGCTTTGTCCTCATAGGGGACGGAAAAATCCTGTGCCAGCATGAGGGCGGCTTCCTTTGTGCCGGTTTCATGCAGGCGGGAAACGAAGTCAATCACATCCCCGTCTGCCTGACAGCCGAAGCAATGGAAACGGCGGTCAATCTTCATGCTGGGGTTTTTGTCGTTATGGAACGGGCAGATGCACATCCCGTTCCGGTTTACCCGGATTCCATAATGCTCGGCAGCCTGCCTTGTGGTGACGGACTGCTTCACGGCTTCAAATACATTCAATCAATATCCTCCTGAAAATTTCTGAAATAGAAAAAGCGCCTGTCATTCTCAAACTGAAAATGGCAAGCGCCTGCCTGTTTAATGTTCCATATCCTGTTTCCTTTGGGGGCGGGGCTGCTGGCTCTTTTCCGCCTGCTGGCGTTTGATTCGCTCCGTCCGTCCCTTTAGCTCGCCTTGGAGCGACTTCTTCCCGTCCAGCTCCGGGGGCTGCCGGTATTGCTCCGGCGGCAGCACTTGGTTGATCCAACGGCGCACGTCCCGCAGCACTTTCACATCTTCCTGAACCGCTTTAAGCTGTTCTGTCTGTTCCGTCACGGAACCGGAAAGCTGCTGGCGCTCGGCTGTTAAGTCGTTCCGGCTGTATTTCTTTTCGTTTAGGTTCGCTTTGAAATACCGGACGGCGGCAGTGTAATCATCCAGCTCCGTTTTGTGGGCGGCGGCAAATTTCTCTTTCTTCCCTTTCCAGCGGATAGCGGCATACTCCGCATGAATCGGCTTGGCGGCTTCGTACCGGTCAATGTAGGAAAGCATGGTGTCGATGGCTTTTATCCGTTTCTCGGATTTCCTAATGCCGGTTCGGATAGAGAGCGCCGTTTCGTTGATTTCGTCAAGCCGCATGTCAAGGCTCTCCACGGTGGAGATTTCTTTCTTTTGCAGGAAGTCAATGGCCGCCATGACCTTATTAAAATCGGAAACGGCTCCTTTGAGCTGCCCCTTAGCCGTCCAGCCGGTGCGTTCCTCCTGCCGCAGCGCCATGTAGCGGGAAAGCAGCTCCGAAAGTGTCGGCTCCTTTGCCTGCCCCAGCGCTTCCATGAGCGCCGCCTTTTTCCCGTTCAAATCGGACAGCCATTTCTTTAGGTTCCGTATCGTCTGCCGGATGGACTGCATAAGGCTGTTGGCGGCTTTGATGTCCCGGTTCAGGTTGCCGATGTTGGTCTGGATTCCTTTTTTCTCCATGTAGGCAACGGCTGGCCCCATGTGGACGGTGGGGAGCTGGTCGATACCCTGATTTTTATAGGATTTCACATCCAGACGTACCGGTGTCTGGTTCGCTTCCAGATAGCGGTTGGCGGTATCCTCCCAGCCCTGCCGCCAGATGGCGCAATACTTGTGGTCGTCCCAGTCTACGGTGCTTTCCTTGTGGCTTTTCCATCTGCCGGACGGAAGCCTGATTCGCTCGCCGTTCTCATCAAGGTCATAGACCTTTTTCCCTTTGGGGAGCCATTTGCCGGATTCATCCATGGCCCGCATGGTAAGCAGGATGTGGGCGTGAGGATTGCCAGTGCCTTTGTCATGGACGGCAAAATCCGCAATCATGCCCTTGGAAACGAAAAACTCCCGGCAGTAGTCCCGGATAAGGTCGGCCTGCTGTTCCGGGGGTACTTCCCTCGGAATGGCAAGGATAATCCGGCGGGCAAGCTGGGAGTTCCATTGTTTTTCAACGGCTTCGGCGGCGTTCCACAGGATGTTGCGGTCTGCATACTCTGGCGGGGCATGGGGCGGGAGCATGATTTCTGTGTGGACAATCTCGCTTTTATGGGAATAGTATTTTTGTTTCTGGTCGTACTCGGAAAAGAGCCGTTCGCCGCTCTGGTAGGCGGCGGAAGCAACGGCGGACTGCCGGTTGCTGCGCTGGATGATTTTCACATCACAGTGGGGGCATGGCTTTCTCGGCATGGTATTCCTCCTTTCTCCCGGTTTTCGGGCAAAAAAAGAGCAGGGAACCTTTCAAAGATTTCCTGCTCGGTGGTGCCGCCGGTGGGCGGCATGTATTCAATTTTTTAGTGTTTTATCAGTCAGACAAACTGGAAGTTGTGCTTTTATAATCCTTGTATTTCCTTTAGAGCTTTTTGAATATCCTTACAAACTAATGGCCGCATACTATCATCGTAAATACATATATTTGCCTTATGAAGTGCAGAAATAATATCATTCCTCAATTCTGGCTTATACTTTGCAATAATGGGCAACAGCTTAATACATTGTCTTGCTGTAATGGGCTTAACATCTGTTATGTGTCTTAAATATTTATCAATGATTTCATCAATTTTATAATCTTTATCCCATTTTGCATTATAGGCAAGTAATGTAAGCCCTCTTGTACGAACATAAGAATTATCACTGTCAAGCATATCGCTTAATTTATCCATATAAGGATAAACACAATCCGTTCCAGCACTTTCTTTTTGCAATTCCTGTAATGCTTTATATGCAACCTTGTTGTTTTTATCGAACAATAATTCAAATGTTTCTGCTATATTGACCGACATAGTATACTCCTTTACAAATTTCGATTTGTCACTGGCTTCATTATACTTCATACAGCCAGATAAGTATAGCAGGATTTTGTAAAACTTGTCGGACGGGAACAGCTTGCAGCGCAAGGTGTTTCCGGGCGGCAAGTCCACTAAGGGGTAGCTGGCGGCAGCCAGCGCAGGGGAAGTGTAGCTTTCCCTGTGATGATTGGAGCAGATTGAAAATCTGTGAAAATCATCTGCTCCCTGCAAGGGGCTTCCGGCAGGACGCAACACACTACCTTTAGGTGGTGTATAGTTGCGCCCTCTTTCAGAGGGGGAAGCCCCGCTTGCTGCTCTGGAAGCAATCTTCGCCGTTTCCGGCGTGCTGCCCTTTATCCCGATTCCGGCGTTTCTGCAAGTACCTGTTCTACGATTTTTCGGGCGCTCTCCTGATGAAAGAGCAGTTTCAAAATCAGCCTGACCTGTTCCTCTGTTACAAGCTCCGGGTGGGGAAGATACCTTTCAAGCTCCGCCCCTCTGGTACAGAGCCGGTGCGTCCGTTCCCGCCGGTTCAGTGTTTTTATCCGGTGTTCCAGAATCTTTTCCTCATGCTGCGCCCTCCGCAGCTTCGCTTCGGTTCTCTCGATTTCCTTACCCAGCTTTTCCAGCTTCTCATTCATGGCAGCCCTCCGTTCTGGGAATCAGGATATAAATTTTGTTGGGTTCTCCAAATCCCTGACGTACCCGCACAATCAGTCCGGCAGCTTCCAGCTCATTCAGGGAGCGCTTCACAGTCATGTGGCTGCGGGAAAGTTCTGCCGACAGCTTCACAATCGGGAAGCAGATAAACAAAATCCCGTTCATGTCCTCCATGCCGTTTGCCAGCACAGCGTCCAACATACGGGCATACATGACCTTTGCGGTGCTGCTGATGGGGAGCCGCAGCATGGCTTTCGGCAGCGGCATACTCGGCGGCAGGGCGGTATCTTCGGTCATAAATTCAAATTCCATTCAGTCGGTGTCCTCCTTTTTTCGTTTTGAGCGTTTGGAAAGATAGCGGGGGCAGTCCACAATGACAGCCCGGAAGCTCTGCTTGCAGTCATGCCGGCATTTCCGGCAAAGCTCATTGTAGCTTCTGCGTCCCCGTTCGTTCAGGAAGAAAGCAAGCTCTTTCTTCAACTTTTTTGACATTCTTGGCATAATGCCTCCTTAATGAAAATCCGTCCATTTTGGCAGTAACAGCCGGAATGGACGGATAGCAGATTTTAGTGTCATGTTTCGGGGCGATTTTCAAGGAAAATCCAGCCGTAGAGCCGCTTGAAAATCTCCCGTAATATTGCGGACAGGGTAGAATACTTCCCGTCCGATTGTCGTGTTTCGGTATCATTTTGGTGTTCTTTTTGCCGGTTCTTCCCAGTGTCGTTCCTGCCCCTGAATCTCACAGCGGCGTTTCGCTCCCCTTGGTACGCTCGCTGCGGTCAGGGTTCCTCCCTGTCCCTGCCGCAAGTCCTGGCGCTACATCTCCGGGGCGCATATCCCACGCAAGCCGGTCATTCGATTGGAATAATCCATCGATGAACTACTTGCATGATAGAACATTTTTGTGCCCTGTGCCGTATATCCACAAAGTCGGAAATTCCTCTGAAAATCAAAAATTTCCACGCTTATGGAAATGGTATGCTATAATAAATCCAGCGGCAGGGCAGGCCGCTGGAAAGGAACGGTGCGCTTATGAAAAGCAAAATTTCCATACCGGAAAGATTAAAGGATTTACGGGTGGAGCGTCATTTGACATTGGAAGAACTGGACGCCGCTGTTGGTATCTCCAAATCCGCCTTGGGTAGCTATGAATCTGATGACGCCTGCAAGGAAATCAACCACGGAAGCATTTTGAAGCTGGCAGACTTTTATCATGTTTCCACGGATTATCTGCTGTGTTTGACGGATAACCGCAATCCCGAAAATGTGGAGTTGTCGGAGCTGCATATCAGTGACGATATGGTGGAGCTTTTGAAAAGCGGCAGAATTAACAACCGGCTGCTCTGTGAAATTGCCACCAATGAAAAATTTGAGCGGCTGATGGCGGATGCGGAAATCTATGTGGACGGCATTGCCACCATGCGGATTCGTGACCTAAACAGCTCGCTGGAAGCGGCAAGAGTGATGATACTGGAAGATAATCCAGAAGCCGCCGCCGACAGATATATGCAGACGTTGGAAGCCGGGCAGATTGAGGAAGAAGATTTCTTCTGTCACATCACGCACAAGTCATGGGACGCCATTCTCCGGGATATTCGCAAAGCCCATGAGAAAGACGCTGAAAGTGCAGCCGATGAAACAGCCGCAAATGAGCTGGTCAAGGAAGTGCGGCGTGTTATGAACGCTCCGGGGGACAAGGTGGAACAATTCCTTCAGGTTTTCTGCAAGGCGTTCCAGTTCAAATATCAAAAGCTGGCCGACAATGAAAAGGCTACCCTGCGGAAGCTGTTTAGAAAATCGCCGCTGATAAAATCCTCCGGGATGAATTTCCGGCGCAGGAGAAAATGAAAGCAGCCGTTGTTGGAATGGTGGTTCCGGCAACGGCTGGCTTTATAGAGCATATTCTATTTGAATGCCATTGAAAATTTCCATGCGTTATCCTGTCATATACCAAAATGGATAACATACTTATTTTCGGATAATGCTTTTTTTAATAATTCTGTTAATGCGGCAACAGCAGGAATATCTTTAATTACTAAAAGCAATTTTTCAATCATGGATGGAGATAGCAGGGTAACGCCGTAATAAGCCAGTCCTTTCCCCCGTATATCAACCGTATGCCAGAAAAAAGCAATGTCAGATAGCGGTTCTTGTAATGACACAATCACATCATCTGGAACAGAAATGCAATTATATTTTTCCGGCTCATACTCATCGTATCTCTGTCCCTTTACAGGTGGTGCCTGCATAATTCCAAATTCGTGTTTTGCCATATCACACCTCTTACTGTGCTTCCTCTGCATTTAAAGTAATATAGAGTGCAAGTACATTCTCCGAAGCACTAACGCTTAGACCAGTTGTGCCTTTTTTCAAGATTTCTCCTATCGCAACAGAATTACTATCGCTGCTTACGGATTCAAACCCGTTTTCTTTTAGTAACTGAATATACTGCTTACTATCTTCCATTGTGACATTTTTTAAAAATACCGCATAATATCCTGCATTTTCATCAGATAGTGTATAATCCATTTCTCCGACATCTGGTTTTAATATTGCTTTTGTGTATTCGTTATCAGGCCATTCTGATATTTCTTCCCGTATAGCGGCATTAACATCTTCCGTATCACTTTCCGACGTATTCGTGCCACATCCAATTAGACAAAAAGCTAATAAAACCACAAAAACAAAAATAAAATTATTCCTTTTCACGTTTATTTCCTCCGTTTCTTATTTTTGACCGAAGAAATAAAACAGAAGTAACGATCAGTAACATTATAGTAAACCCACAAAGCAGATAAAGATAATCTGGCGTACCAGAAACAACAATTCCTGTTTCTTCATCTGCATAGCCGATTATATTATGGGGAAGCATTGAATGTCTATTCCATAGTATAGCTACTATTGAAAGTAACGAAAAAATAATACTGCTAAAAAGCAAGACTTTCTTTAAGTCTAAACTCTTTTTTTCACCTCTTTCCTTGACTTCTTTTTCATCTGCTTTTTCAGAAACCAATTCATCTAAAGAAATATCAAATATTTTGCATAAAGCCAAAAGATTTGCTGTACTTGGTTTAGAAGTATTATTTTCCCATTTTGTTACTGCCTGTCTTGAAACATTTAATTCGGCGGCAAGAGCTTCTTGCGACAATTTCTTTTTCACACGAAGTGCCTTGATCCGTGTTCCAATCTCCATTTTGTCCTCCTTTGGTCTGGTGCCATCATAGCTAAAAACATTAAAATCGTCCACCAACTATCCGGCAACTATCGGTTGCAACGAAGAAATTTGCCTTATAATTTGGTCTTTGCAGGAGAAGCGTTATCTTCTTCAAGCTCAATCACATCCAAAATGCCACAATTTAGGGTTTCGCAAATCTTTGTCAGCGTTTCCATACTGATGTGTTTCCCCTTTCCCATGTTGGCAATCATATTTGTGGTAAGACCGGCGGCAAGCCGCAAGTCCTCTTTTCTCATTTTTCGCTCTTTCAATGTATTCCAGAGCGGCTGATAGCTTATGTGCATATATCGCCCTGCCTTTCTCCCTGTTCCGGGGTTCCTGCGTCCCATTATATCAAAATTCTTGTGAATCCACAATATTTCTTGACTTAGCCGCCGGTTCCGTCTGGATTGTGCTTTTCCTTTCTTCTTTTGATTACCACTAATTAGCCATAACCTGCTTCATTCCCTGAGACTTCGCTGATGTGTGATAAAGAAGTAATAGAAGTGCAAAAAATTTTGCCGTTCCTATCCGGCACTTAGCTCTTGTGTCGGATAGGTCGGGCGGTTATTCGGGCAAGTCCACTTTGCCAACAAAAGAATAATAAATCTCAATGTCCTGTCTGCGGGTCTTGTTCTCGTCATAGCTGCACTCATGCACAACGATTTTCTCTACAAACTCCCGC
>QWCV01001820.1_pt1 | contig 19159 bp, 27 predicted proteins | sample 1972621 | NCBI WGS metagenome assembly QWCV01 (sample SAMN09866699, study PRJNA288562) | Human gut metagenome isolate pre2_stool, whole genome shotgun sequencing... | isolation source: gut | host: Homo sapiens | place: USA: California | reverse complement strand
CCCGGTGTTTGGCAGCCAAAAGGGAGCCATCGCCATTCTGGAAAAGAGCGGCTTAGCATTTGAAGCCAGCAATCTCTACCAGGAGCGGTATCTGGCCGAGCTTGACGCTTTCTGCAAGGAACAGGGGCGGGTGCAGCGGGAAAAGCAAGCGAAATTCAAGGCCGACAACCCGGAGATGTTTCGACGCTACCCCAAGTTCTCCAAGGCGCTGGCAAAGGTGCTGGACACCTCTGATGAGATCAAGCCCGCCGCCACGGAGGAGCAGATCGGGAATCAAGAAAGCGTGCTGGACTTCACGCTCCCGTCCCAGGTGCGGGAGTTTTTCCTGCTGACCGCAGGCATCAATGTATCCACAGGCGTGATCCTTACCCTTTCCGGGATGTTTGATCTGACCATCCATGGAGAGCGGTATTGTGTGCTGGGTGAGTTCTGGAAAGAAGCGGACGGCGACCAGCTCCTGCTCCGCTCCGGAGAGGAAACCATATGGTACTATGCCCATGAACAGGACAAGGTAAAGCGGCTTTGCAATGATATGACGGAACTGCTGGAGAAGAAATTGGCGAGGTATCTCAATGAGCACTGAAAACATCGCCTATGAAAAAAGGTATTGGGACTGGCGGGCGCAGTATGACGCCCTGTTTGTTCCGGGCAACCGATTTCCCTCGCAGGATGATCAGTTCCCCCTGACGGACGGATACTCCGTCCGCTCCAAAGCCTACTGCCACCAGGGGGGTCTTTACCTGAACGGCAGTGAAAACGAATTGCTGGACAAAGAGGGCCGGGTGCGGTATGCTTGGCGTAACATGGACACGGATGGTGAATTCTGCTCCCTGTTTCGCCACCGCAATGGAACACATTATCTGATCTTCCGCACAGAGCTGTATGGATACAGCGTCCTGGATGTGGAGCGCGGACAGGAGATGCACTATGTTCCGGCCTGTGTCCACCCGGAGGAGGGGCAGAAACCGGAGGAGGTATTCATCTGGACCAGCGCGGACTATGACCCCGACTCGGACCTGCTGGCCGTCACCGGCTGCATCTGGGCCTGTCCCTACTCCACTATTGTGCTGGACTTCTCCCACCCACTCCAGCTCCAGCCCCCGGAACATTGGCTGGATCTGCGGCGCATCATTGACCCGGACGACACCCGGTTTGACGATATCGAATTTGCCCGCTGGGAAAGCGACGGTCTGCTTCTTCGGGGCTGCGACACAGAGGATGGCCGGTGGAAAGAGGTTCGAGTGCCAATAGAGCAGTTGAGGGCTGAACTGTAAATGCGCGAAGGAAGAATGAAACATGATATTAGAAGAAATGTTCTGTGAGCTCTATGATAAATATGGTAAAGATTTTAACTGGTATATGATCCCCTCCACACAGGCGGACGGAGCATTTGTTGCTGAACTAAACAAAGAAATCGGACAAGATCACTTCTTATACGGCAAAAAAATCCGGGTGGTTGCGAAGTGTGAATCCAATGATGATGTGTTATATGTTCTCAGAAATGGAACAGGAAGAGACATTTACTATCTGGTCCATTTGACTTACTCAGCACATAATGTGGACGGATTTCCCCAGTATGAGGAGTTTGCAGATCTATTTGCAGTAAAAGAATTTATAGAACGATCATATATCGAAAATTATATGTAGCCTTAAAATTTTTCCTTATGGGGAATGCACTCTATCTACGGCAAGAGCAGAAAGAAGGCGGCTATCATGTCAACCTGGAGCGGAATTCGGAACAAGCTGGAGAATGAGTACCTGTGCCCGGCGCTCCGGGGGCGCATCCAGTATTTTGCCACCAGTTACTGGGAAAGCCATGACCAAACAGGCCGGGCGGCCATTCGACTGGACGGTGTGGAAGTGCTGCGGAGCAACTACTATGCCTATGAGCAGAACTACTGGAACAGATATCAGGCCCTGCGGCGGGAGGGCGTTGGTGAGGATGATCCGAAGGCCCCCTTCCGGCTGGCCCATGAAGGGACGCTGAACGACGGCTGTTTTGACAACGGCTTTTTCTATGAGGCGTTTCACGAATTTGACAACCAGAGCATTGAGAAAAGCCTTGTCAGCGCGAATCCTCTTGTCCGCATCTTTGCCCTCCTGGACCGCAGGCTGGGAAAGCGCCGCCTGCTTGCTTTGGAGGAATCCATGGAGCAGGAGCTGGACTGGGTGCGGGCTTTCTATGTTATCCGGATGCAGGCAGAAGGGCTGATGGAAAAAGAATAACATGCAGGAGGAACCACTATGTCACAGATCGCATCCTTTTATCTTCTCAAAGACGGCCGGCGGCAGGAACTGTCGGGCGGCGACTGCTCCGGCGCGGTCTATATGGCCATCTTGGACTGGTGTGAGAGCGAGTTGGATCTGGATGTCCGTTTTCCCGCTCCCCAGACGGAGGACACCCTGGACTGCGCTCTGCTGGAGGGAGAGCTGGCAGAGGAGCTGCTGGCGGCGCTGGAGAGCCGTGACCTTCCGGCGCTGGCCGCGGAGATCGCCCCAGATTGGGACCTGCCCGCCGGTGCGGTGCAAAGGGGCCTGGAAACGCTACGCTCCCATCTGGAGCTGGCACGGGGCGGCGCTGCCCTGCTGTATGAAATGATATAGACAGAAAAGGAGAAAACTCATGGGACTTGACATCTACGCCGGGACGCTGACCCGGTACTACGCTCACAACTGGAAGACCGCTGTCCAGCAGTGGGCGGAGGAAAACGGATATACCTTCAACCGGATCACCCCGGATGGAGATCCCGTCGACGACGGGGAGGAGCTGTCCCCGGCAGAGGTCCAGGCGGCGGTAGAGAACTGGCGGGATCAGATTCTGGCCGCTATCGCCCAGCCGGGCCAGGAACCCTACACCCCCTGGCCGGAGGACAACGAGAAGCCCTACTACACCGACAAGCCGGACTGGGATGCCTTCGGCGCCATGCTGATGGTGGCCGCCTGCCATACATACGGCGAGCCGGTGCCCCCTACTGTGGAGAAAAACTGGGACTTTGGGGAACATCCTCTGATCTCCCGCCTTGCATCCGATGAGGAGCGGGTGTGGTCCCTGTTCCGAGGGGCTACTTGGTGGCTGCCTCTGTCGGATGCCTTCTTCTTTCAGGCACCTCTGCCCACCGACGATCAGGCAATGATCGCCACCCTGGGTGGTCTGCGGAAGGAGCTGGAGAAGCTGAACCAGCTGGCATGGCAGGCGGATGAGGACACCATCCTCGGCTGGGCCGACACCGAGGGCTACCCGGTGGACGGTGCCATAGGCCCAGACGGGCAGTACAGCAAGGCGGATATCCCGGAACACACCGAATATGGTACGGAGTCCCTGGCCAAGTTTGCCTTCTCCATGTTCTGGCGGGCTATGCGGTTTGCCGAGGAACAGCAGGTACCCATCCTGCTTGATTATTAAGGCGGATTCGTCAAGAGGTGAGACCAAATGAGCAATCAAGTGTTCCAACAGAACCTGGATGACAAAAAAGGCCCCCAGCCCGGAGGCCCCTATCTTATTCAGCTGCTGTTCAAAGAGCCGGTGCCCATGCCGGACAAAGCAGCCATGACTGCCGTGATGGAAAAGCATATTGGGCCGGTGGAGTGCTTCTGCCATGATAAAAAGACGGCGGGCTTTGCCGCCCTGGATCATATAGCGGAGTTTCAGGACGGCAAGTGTCCGGTACAGCTCATGGTAATGAAATGCGACAAGTTCAAGGGCAAAGGCTTCGACGAGTTTCTCCTGAGCCAGATGTGGGACTGCCAGGAGGACCGGGACCGGATCTTCCGGGAGTGTCGGTATCAGGTGGTGGCCACCGATATGCTGGCTGCGGCGCTCCCGGCGCTGGACCGGGCCAACCTGGACGCCGACTTTCTCGACGCCCTGGCGGAGCTGTACCCCACCTGCGAGGCGTTCTACTTTCAAAACTGCGGTAAGCTGTTCCTGGCGGAGGATGTGCGTTCCCACCAGATCGAAGGCCCGGACCGCTTCATCCGCTTTGGCGTCAATGTCCGATTCTTCAACATTGAGGGCACTGAGGATATGCTCATCGACACGGTGGGCATGAGCACCCTGTTTTTGCCGGATCTCCAGTACCACTTCCACGACATGGACCCAAATTGGGTGGTAAACCATGCCTACAATGTGGCATCCTACATTCTGGAACATGATAACCCCATTAAGGATGGTGAAACCATAGACGGCGTGGCGGATGGCGAAATGTGCCTGGATGTCCAGTGGAAGTGCCAATATGAGGACGCCCTGATTCAGCCGCCCAGAGGGGTTTTAGATATCTGCATGGGTAATTTCTCGTCTGGCAGTAGATAACATTCAATATAGGAATATATAGTTTATTATATGAAAAATGAAGCACAGGCAAGAATCCTCACGCTGCTCCAGTATCTATACTACGAAACAGATGAAAAGCATCCCGTTTCTGTGCAGGACATCTTGAAAAATTGGCGGAATAAGGGGATCATGGCAAGCCGCAAGAGCGTGTATAACGACATTGCCCTGCTGATAGAACTAGGTGTCGATATTGTCTGCATCAAAAGCACTCAAAATCGGTACTTCATTGGGTCCAGGCTGTTTGAATTGCCAGAGCTGAAGCTCCTGGTAGATGCGGTGGAGTCCTCCCACTTTGTCACCCCCCAAAAGAGCAGGATGCTCATTCAAAAGCTCGGTCATCTTGCCAGCAGCGCACAGGCCACACGGCTAAATCGCCCCATCTATATGGACGGGATGTTTAAGCCGGAGAATGAGGCCATCTATTACATCGTGGATACCCTCCAGACGGCGATCCAGGAGAGCAAACAAATCTCCTTTCAGTATTATGAGTATCTCCCAACCAAGGAAAAGGTTTTGAAGCACGAGGGATACCGATACCAGTTCAGCCCTTATTCCTTGATCTGGAACCGAGATTTTTACTATGTGGTGGGCTGGTCAGAGAAGCACAATAAAATCGCTCAATTCCGAGTAGACCGGATAACGGGTATAGAGCTCCTTGCCCTGCCTGGCAGACAGACGCCGGGATTTGACCCCACCTCGTATGTCCAAAAGGTCTTTGGGATGTACCCGGACAACCTGCAGACGGTGACCCTCCTCTGCCGAAACCACCTGATGCGCAGCGTTATAGATCGCTTTGGAGAAACAGTCCAGACAAAGGTGGTGGACGATGACCATTTCCTTGCCACGGTGGAGGTGGCGCCCAGCCCGCCCTTTTTTGCCTGGGTATTCACCTTCGCCGGTGAGATTCGCATTGTGTCCCCTAAGAATGTGCTGGAAGAAATGCGGGAGATGGCAAGGTGGCTGCAGTAAATTTCCGCGAGGTGTCCCCAATCGGGGACACCTCGTATTTGCACTCTTGATAATCGAACATTTGTTTGATATACTGGCGATGTTAAATCCAACAAGCAGTAGCGGATGTACATGGAGAGGGGACGGTAAAATGCCCTATCTATCCAGAGCGGGAATCGAACAGATTGCCTCGAGAGTCGTGAACGCCTATTGGAGGCTAGGGTCCCAGGACAGCGTCACGGGCGGGAGAATCTGTCCGGAAATACTCGCACAAAAGCTCTTGGGCCTGAAGGTGGAATACCGCACCCTGACCCGGAACGGTTCCATCTTGGGAATGACCGCCTTCGAGCAGGTTGGCGTTCGAGTCTATGAGAACAACGTCCCTCGCTATTATTTCCTGGATGGACATACCATCTTGATCGAATCCTCCCTCGCCGGGAAGGATGCGAATCCTGGTCGTCGAAACTTTACCCTGATGCATGAGACGTGTCACCAGATCTTTCGGATGCTGTTCCCCACTGAATATATGCCACCAACCCAATACCGGAAAGTCTGCTGCTGTACATCAGCCATGTATGGACCGCGGATCAAACCAACGAATTGGGAAGAATGGCGCGTCAACACTTTGACCGCTGCGATCCTGATGCCCAAGGAGCTGCTGATTGAGCAGCTGCATGCAGCAGGGCTCGGAGAAAGGCTCCGTCTTCTGAATAAAGTCTTTGCCCCCAAGGAATACAAAGCGTTTTCCACTGTAGCTGAAGCGATGGGGGTGTCAAAATCCGCTCTAGCCATCCGCATGAAACAGCTTCATCTGCTGGACAGGGATGACCTAAAGGACCCCTATGCACTCGTTCGTGTCGAATGTGATCAAGAATGATTATTTGAGTAAGGAGGACGTTGGAATATGCCGCGATACAATATCCGGGAGGAGAATCCCGCCAAGTACGCTCAAGTAAAAGCGGAGCAGGAAAAACTCCGAGCAGAGTGTTCCCAAAGCAGCAGTATGACGCTGGCACGTCTGTGTCCTTACTGCGGCCATAAAATCGAGATCCTCTCACGCGGGACCCATGGATACGCTTTTACCAAGTGTCCAAATTGCGGAGAGAACGTAGGATTTCCGCCCGTGTCATTTCGTTTGGCATGAGGCCCCCAAAATAGAATCACGCAAGACTGTGCTCCGGAGCCGCTTGATGCGCTGACTTCCCATGTGCCGCTTGATCTGCCTTCCCCGCCAGAGCGGGGAGAATCAACGGCGTATGTCAGCGGGTCAAGCGGCTCTTTTCGCCCATCTGGCTCCCGCAAGGGCCAGATGGGCGTTTTTTTGCTTTCTGAAGAATTTGAATTTTTCAAAAAAGTTTTTTAACCCGGACAAGAGCTGTCCGGATTAGCCTGTAGAGTCAGGGCATGGAAGCGAAAGAGGGGTGAAGCCGTGGGCGCTGTGGAGCGGCGACAACAGATATTGGACCTGCTCTGCCAGCGGCGAAAGGAGACCATCCCAAACCTAGCAGCAGAGCTAGGGGTGAGTGAGAGGACTATTCGCCGGGACATCGAAACGCTCACACTTCACTACCCCATCGAGACGGTCTGCGGTCGGTATGGCGGCGGTGTCAGGATGGCGGACTGGTACTACCAGGGCCGCCGGCGGCTGACGCCGAGGCAAACAGCCCTGCTGCGCCGTCTGGCTTTGAACCTCCAGGGTGAGGATCTCGAGGATATGAATCAAATCCTCACCCATTTCGCTTCCTGAAGGAGCCGGAATCGGCTCCGCTGCTCTTTGACAAGTTCATACCAGCAGTACGGATCACCACACGGACAGACGCCCAGTGCCCGCCATGACTCGGAGGGGCTATTCCCTCCGGCGAGCGATCCAGCCTGTGCGGGGCGGCCCTGGCAAGGCTGCCCGTCATTCCCTGGGTTGAAAGCAGTAGAGACCCCCAGAATGTGCCCGTGAAGGTCCGCCAAGCCTTGTCCGTACTGTTCCCAACCCTCACCGGGGGGCGCGCTGCAAATACGGTGAGGACCGATGAAACATGAACGAGATAGGGGATTTTACGGATGATACAGAATAGCAGGCAAAATACCCATCAAGAGATCGATCACATTTTCAAAGAACTACTCCCCGCCCGCGGCATGGCGGAGCGTCCGACCCAGATCGCTCTGAGCCACAAGATGCTGGACGCCATGCTGGATGACAGCATCGCACTGTGCGATGCCGGGACAGGGATTGGAAAGACCTACGCCTACCTGGTGGCCGGCATCGTGTTTCTCCGCAGCCGCGCTGCCAGGGGCTTGGCGAACTGGCCAATTCTCATTTCCACCTCCAGCATTGCCTTGCAAAACGCGGTGCTGGATGAATACCTGCCCTTTCTCTCCTCTGTGCTGATAGAGGACCAGATGACCAAGTACCCCATCCGGGCAGTGCTTCGAAAGGGGAAAAACCACTATGTGTGCGACGAGCGTCTGAAGCGGCGCCTGCAGGCGGTGGATCTGACCAAAAAAAGCCCGCGGGCCAGAGAGGCCCTGTTGTCCCTCCGGGATCACCTGGATCTGGACATGGCCGAGCACCTCAGCGGATATGACCGAACCCGTGTCTGCGTGCCCAAGGTCTGCGACTGCAGACGGGAGAGCTGCCGGTATCAATGCTTCATGGAGGTATGTGCCTCGGATTGGTACCAGGTGCAGATCTGCAACCACAATCTGCTGCTGGCAGACGCGATCCACCGGAGCCTGGGACGCCGGCCTCTGATCCCGGAGTGGAGCACCTTGATTTTGGACGAGGCTCACAAGTTGCCGGAGGCAGCCCGACAGATGTTTGGCACCACACTGACGGCAGCAGAGCTGCGAACCCTGATCCGGGCGTTGCGGGGAGAACGGTATATCCTTGCTTCGGAGACCTTGGAGGAGGCGGTAGGACCTGCGCTTCGGGAACTGGCCCGCCCCTGGGATGGGGCTAGGCCATTTTCTCATTTCGTCCCCTTCTTGGCACGGCCACATCGAACTCTGACACTGATCCAAAAGCAGATCGGAACCATGCTGACTCACGGGACACAGCTGCAGCTGGATCAGCTGCAGGATAAGGTGTCTCTGTTCCTGCAGGAGCAGAAGGACATGATTTTTTACACAGCAGAGGACGCGCATGGGGGCACGATGCTGTGCGCCACCGTGCCGGATCTGACTGACCAGCTTCGGCAGACCCTCTGGCGGCAGCAAAAGCCCATGGTCCTGGCTTCCGGTACTTTGGCAGTGGGCGAGGATTTTCACCGATTTAAGGAGGCGACGGGTCTGCTGACAGACAGCCGCGTGCAGGAGTCTGTCAGCCCCTCCCCCTTCGCATACAGCAAAAACTGCCTGCTGTATGTTCCCAGCCTGCCCGCCCGCCAGGAAGCCGAACAATACTACGACAAACTGACAGAAGAAATTACCGCCCTGCTGGATGCGGCCCACGGCCATGCCCTGGTGCTGTTTACCTCCTATTCCGCCATGGCCGCCGTGAAGGAGCGATTGCGGGATCAGGACCTAGCTTATCCACTGTTCACCCTGGGCCGAAATGCGGTACATACCACAAAGCAATTCAAGAATACATCTGGGGGTGTTCTGCTGGCGACCGGAGCTGCCTGGGAGGGCTTCGACTTCCCGGGAGATTGTGTATCCCTGCTGGTGATCCCCAGGCTGCCTTTCCCGATTCCGGACGCGCTGAAGGAGAAAGAGCGGGAGCAATACCCTACCCTCCATGCCTTCCTGCGGGCCGTGGTGGTGCCAGAGATGCAGATCAAGCTGAAGCAGGGCTTTGGTCGAGCCATCCGCACGGAGACTGACACCTGCGTGGTGGCCATCCTGGATGAACGAGCCGCTAAGGATCAACGCTATTGGAAGGATGTCCTGACGACCCTGCCGGAGATGCCGATCACCCAGGACCTCCATCAAGTGGAGGCGTTTATCCGTGGTGTCAAACCGGACAGTTACTTTCAGGAGAGGACGGCATGATCAGTGCCAAACTGAACCCCAGCGTCAAATTGCCCTAGATATTTTTAGTCTCCCAATAGGTAGAAAAGGCAATTGGCTCCAAAGTTTGTTTGGGCGTCAGCAATTGTCCGGTCTTTTTTTCTCTCCATACTCATAAGCATTGGAAGGAGGTGATACTATTTGGAGAGTATACAGAAAGACCTTTTTATCTTTTTGCTGAAGCGGCTTCAAGAGGAGGGGCTCTTGTCGCAATCCGCCTGCTCTGAGGCGATAAATTTGGTACATTCTGTAATAGATATTCCGGAGCTATTGCGGTATCCTGTGTGCTTGACAAAGGAGGCGAGTGCAGGTGAATATTCTTAGGATACGCAATGAGCTGCGAAACGGAAAGTCAATCTTTGACATTCCATTACGGGTAACATTTTACGCTAGGGTTTCCACTGATAAGGAAGAACAACTCAATAGCCTGGAGAACCAAGTGCAATACTTTACGGAGTTCATCCGGTCAAGGCCAAATTGGACCTATGTGGAAGGCTATGTAGATGAGGGGATCAGTGGAGCAAGCACAAAAAAGCGGGATAATTTCCTTCGGATGATTGCCGACGCCAAAGCAGGTCTGTTCGACTTCATCATCACCAAGGAAATATCCCGCTTTTCCCGTTCCACTCTGGACAGCATTCGATACACGCAAGAACTGCTGGAACATGATGTAGGTGTCTTGTTTCAAAATGACAACATTAACACCCTGGACAGCGACAGCGAATTCCGCTTGGTCGTGATGGCCGGAGTGGCTCAAGATGAAATTCGCAAATTATCTGAAAGGTTGAAGTTTGGCTTTCGGCAAGCCATCAAAAACGGCCATGTGCTGGGCAATGACAAACTGTGGGGCTATGACAAAAAGGACTGTGTCCTTACCATCAACGAGACAGAGGCTAAGGTGGTGCGCCGTATCTTTCACCTCTATGCCAATGAACAGATGGGTATCCGACGCATTTCCCAACAGCTCTTTGATGAAGGCTTTACCAGCCGAAAAGGCAACGCCTTCAATGTGCTGACCATCCGGCACATTTTGGAAAACCCGAAATACAAAGGCTGGTACTGCGCCAACAAAAGCCAGACAGTGGACTACCGCAGCAAACGGAAGATTTTTCTGGACGAGAGCGAGTGGGTGATGTATCCGGACCCATCTATTCCGGCCATCGTATCGGAAGAGCTCTGGGATCGGGCTAATGCCCTATACAAGCAGCGCAGTGCCCAGATGATGTCCCATCAGAGTGCCGCCGAGTTTCATAACCGCTATCCGTACAGTGGGAAAATCATATGTGAAGAACATGGCACCAGCTTTTACCGACAGGTTTTGAATAGTTCCAAAGGCAAAAAAGAAGTGTGGCAGTGCAGAGTATATCGCAATCGAGGGCGTGCAGCCTGCTCTGCCCCGCAAATGCGCACATCGGAACTAAATAAAATCATGGCCGAAATATTCAGTCAGATGATCCATAACAAGCAGGGAATCGTGGATGCTGTGGTAAAGGTCATTCAATCTGTCCCCCAAGAGCATGACTTTCAACAGGATATCAGGCGGATGGAATCTGAATTGTCTGCAATCCATGCCAAAAAAGATCGTCTCTTGGACATGAGCATTGAAGGCGTCATCTCCACAGTAGAATTCAAACAACGCAATGACGGTTTCAATCAGCAGATTCAGGCGCTTGGGCAGCAACTGGCGATCCTAAAAGCCGAGGAAGAAAAGAGCTTGATATCCACCGAGCAACTCAATAAAATCAAGGCCACCCTGGAAGATGACCTCTCCTTTCAGAACGGGATTCGTTCTGAGCTGGTGACCACTATTCTGGATCATATCGTAGTCAAAAAGGGCAGCACCAAAGAAGAATTCCATTTAGACATATATTTGAAGTTCGGTGACCCCTGCGGGGTCATTTTTGACCGGGCAAATTCCTCCTTCTGCTTCACCTGTTCAAGAAATACTATACCCAGAGCGCCGATCAGGAGGACCTGATCTCCATCGGCACCATCGGCCTCATCAAGGGCATCTCCAGCTTCGACCCGGAGAAGGGCGCCCGCCTGGCCACCTACGCCGCCCGCTGCATTGAAAACGAAATTCTCATGTACTTCCGCAGCCAGAAAAAGCTCCAGGGAGAAGTCTCTCTGTCGGATTCCATTGAGACAGACAAGGAGGGCAATGCCCTCCAGCTGATGGATGTGGTGGGCGTGGATGACACCATGCTGGACGATATCCACGACCGGGACAGCGCGCTCCGGCTCCACCAGATCATCCGGGAGCGTCTGACCACCCGGGAGGCGGAGATCATTCGCCTGCGGTACGGGCTGGGCGGCACCATCCCCCTGACCCAGAGGGAAATTGCCGCCTCCTTCGGGATTTCCCGGTCCTATGTATCCCGCATCGAAAAGCGGGCGCTGGAAAAGCTGCGCCAGGAGCTGCAGGACGGCCCTGCGCCCCAGCTGGTCCGGCGGAGGCCCCATTCCTCCGGGACGTGACCGCCGGATTTGGAAAACAGAGGGGCGTGATGGAAAATCTCCATCACGCCCTTTCTTTGCGCGCTTCCGCGCCTTTCAATAGCGCCGCACCACGGCGGCCACCTTGCCCAATATCTGGGCATAGGTGCCGTCAATGGGGGAATATGCCTCATTCTCCGGCAGCAGCCATACCTGACCGCTTTTCAGAGACAGGCGCTTGACCGTCGCCTCGTCATCGATCAGAGCCACCACAATCTCACCGTGCTGCGCAGTGGGCTGGCTGTGAACTACCACCAGGTCGCCGGGCAGGATGCCTGCGTTCAGCATGGACTCGCCCCGGACCCGCAGGGCAAAATACTCCCCGGGCCGACCGGCGGTATCGAAGGTCAAATAGTCCTCGATACACTCCTCCGCCAGAATGGGGCTGCCGGCCGCCACATTGCCCACCACTGGGACCTGATTTTCAGGCTTAGGAGATTCCCGCAGCGTGATGGCGCGGCCCTTGCCGGCGCCCTTTTCAATGACGCCTGCCTCCTCAAGCCGTTTGAGGTGAAAATGGACTGTGGAGGGTGACTTCAGCCCCACGGCCTCCCCGATCTCCCGCACCGAGGGGGGGTAGCCCTGCTCCCGGATACAGGCGGCAATGTACTCGTAGATTTTCTGCTGCATCTTTGAGAGCTCCCGCATACGTGTCCACCTCCGCTGGATTTCTGGCTGTATTATACCACAACGCCGCAGGAAAAGCAAACATTTGTTCCATCATTTTCAAACTTTTTTGTCGTCTGTCCGTACGCTTCCGCATAGCTTTGATTTGTCTGCTTTTTTGCAAAATCCCCTTGAAATACAGAGAAAACTATGGTATCATTAACATCTGTGAAATCATGATCCATGCGCTGCATGGCTGAAAGTTTTGGAGGTTATCCTGTATGGACGCTTTAACGCTCGTCATCACGATCCTGCAGCTTCTCTGCGGTCTGGCAGTCATTGTCATCGTGCTCTTCCAGTCCGGCAAGAGCGCCGGCCTCTCCGGTGCCATCGGCGGTGTGGCCGACTCCTTCCTGTCCCGCAACAAGGCCAAGACTCTGGACGCCAAGCTGGCCCGCGCCACCAAATGGGTTGGGGCCATCTTCCTGATCCTGACGCTGGTCCTGCTGATCCTGCAGGGCTGATTTCGCGCTGAAAGCGCCCGGTGTGCTGGCACACCGGGCGCTTTTTTATGTGTCGCCGGAGCAGTACAGCACACCGGCCTCCGGTTGGATACCGTTGGCTTCCAGCAGTTCCTGCACCGTCACGAAGCGGTAGCCTTCCCCTTGAAGCGTATCTACAATCTCCAGTGCCGCGTCCACAGAGGTATCGTAGATATCATGGAGCAGGATGATCTGATTGGGGGCCGCATTTTCCAGGACCGCCGCCTTCACCTGGGCTGTATTGAGCTTTTCCCAGTCCCTGGGATCGATGGACCACTTTATCATGGGCACCTGCAGCAGCTCCCGGTCCGCCGCATCCACGGCCCCGTATGGCGGGCGGAGCCAATATGGCCCCCCTCCCAGCAACGCTTCCAGCGTCTCCTCTGTACGGCCTACCTCCCGCTGCAGCGTCTCCCGGGAGACCCCCTGAAGCCGTACATGGTTCCAGGTGTGGCTGCCCACCTGATGGCCCTCTGCCTGCATCCGCCGGACCAGGTCCTCATTGCCTTCGATCTGCTTGCCAATCAGGAAAAAGGTGGCGCTTGCCCCCCGCTCCTGCAGGCCGTCCAGTAGCCGCTCGGTAGTATTCCGGCGTGGGCCGTCGTCAAATGTAATGGCGATCAGCTTGTCCGCCGGGAGCTGGGCATCTGCCCCAGCCTCCGCCACAGGGCCGCCCGGCGCGCAGCCGGACAGCAGTGCCAGGGCAAGGCACAGAAAAAACAGGCGACCTCTCCACATCGCGCCCACACCTCCTCATTCATGCAGCGGTAGTTTGCGCGGCAGCTGAAAATTTACACCCGTTAAAATTTTCTCCTGTTTTTTCATAACGCGAAAAAAGGAAGCGGGCGGGGCCCGCTTCCTTCATCTCATATTCCGTTCGGTGCTCTGCATAGACGGTCAGGAGAACAGGTCAGAAATGGCATCTCCCACCAGGTCCACTGCCAGATCTGACACCACTTCCAGTCCCAGAAGCAGTCCCCCCTCCTTGGCAGCTGAATGGGCTCTCTTTCGCCCGCGTGCTGCGGGCTTCTCCCTCTGCTGAAATTCCGGTTTCTTCTCGAGCTGCGGCGCGTCTCCGTCCCCTGCAGGCTGATTGAAGGCCCCGCACCGGGGGCAGAAGCCGTCTGCATCGCAATCATACCGTTTGCCGCACGAAGCGCAGGAAATCTTCTTCACAGATGTTCCCTCCTTTGCTCTGCTGCCGGGCGCTCACAAGTCCCCGCCGGGCAGCCGTCGACCGTGGGACTGCTCCTTCAGCAGCCGGCCCATGGCCATCTCTGCCTGACGGAGATTTTCTCCCAGTTCCCGCTGGAGCCTCCCTGTCCGCTTCTGCTGTGCCGCAGGGGACTCAGCGGCCGCGGCGGTCCCGCCACTCCGGACCCAGACAGGCTGGTTGAAGGCCCCGCACCGGGGGCAGAAGCCATCCACATCGTAGTCATACCGCTTTCCGCAGTCCTCACAGTGAACCATGCGCATAGAGATCTCCCCCTTCGCTTCCATTGTATCACATCTCCTTCAGGTCCACAAGAACAATCAAAAGCCCTTTGTCACAGGTCCTAGGTTCCCATGACAAAGGGCTTTTTTGATTGCGGGTTCTTACTTCACCAGCTCGATGATGGCGGTCTCCGCGGCATCTCCGCGGCGCACGCCGGTGCGGATCACGCGGGTGTAGCCGCCGTTGCGCTCTGCATAGCTGGGAGCGATCTCCTTGAACAGCTTTTTGCAGACATCCTCGCGGGTGATGAAGCTCATAGCCTGCCGATAAGCGGCCAGGTCGCTCTTCTTGCCGAGGGTAATCATCTTCTCAGCCAGAGGCTTGATCTCCTTGGCGCGGGCAAGAGTGGTCTCCATCTTGCCGTTGTCCAGGAAATCCGTCACCTGCTGACGCAGCATCGCCATGCGCTGGTCAGTGGGCTTGCCAAGTTTCCGAGTTCCGGGCATTTCGGTTTCCTCCTTATCAGGATTTTGGTCAGCCGGGGAACGTCCGCCGGCATTGGAATCAGTTGTTGTTATCTTCGTCGGCCAGATGGAGTCCCATCATCGCCAGCTTGTTGATGACCTCTTCCAGGGACTTGCGGCCCAGGTTGCGGACCTTCATCATCTCGTCCTCCGTCTTGGAAATCAAATCCTCCACGGTGTTGATGTTGGCACGCTTGAGGCAGTTGAAGCTGCGGACGGAGAGATCCAGCTCTTCGATGGTCAGCTCCAGCACCTTGTCCCGCTGGGCCTCCGCCTTCTCCACCACAGTGGGCTTGCTGCCCACGTTCTCAGAGAGGTCGGTGAACAGCGTAAAGTGGTCGCACAGGATCTTCGCACCCAAGGACACGGCGTCCCGGGCAGAGATGGTCCCGTCGGTCCAGACCTCCAGCGTCAGCTTGTCGAAGTCGCTGGAAGCACCCACACGGGTGGGCTCCACGGTGTAGTTGACCTTATACACGGGGGTGTAGATGGAGTCCACGGCGATGACGCCGATCACGTTCTGCTGCGGCTTGTTGCGGTCCGCAGGCACATAGCCGCGTCCGTGGGACAGGGTGATCTCCATGTTCAGCGTCGCGCCGTTGTCCAGCGTGGCAATGTGCATGTCGGGATTCAGGACCTCCACCTCGCCGTCGGCCTTGATATCGCCGGCCTTGACCTCGCAGGGGCCCACCGCCTCGATGTAGACCGTCTTCACCGTCTCGCAGTGGAGCTTGGTGAGCAGGCCCTTCACATTCAGGACGATCTCCGTCACGTCTTCCTTGACACCTGGGATGGTGGAGAACTCATGCTGCACGCCGGCGATCTTGATGGTGGTCGGGGCCGTGCCGGGCAGAGAGGAAAGCATAATGCGGCGAAGCGCATTGCCCAAAGTGGTGCCGTAGCCGCGCTCCAGCGGTTCCACCACATACTTGCCGTATGTGACGTCCCCCGGCGTCTCGATGCACTCAATCTGGGGCTTTTCAATTTCGATCATGCAGTAGTACCCTCCTTCATCTTCTTGTTGCGAGCACGCATGACTGCGCGCCGCCGGCAGTTCCTATCATTATTGAGGGTATCCTCCGCTTACTTGGAGTACAACTCAACGATGAGGTGCTCCTCGACGGGAACGTCGATGTCCTCCCGGGCGGGCAGACGGGTCACGGTGCCCTTCAGGGCGTTCTTCTCACGCTCCATCCAGGCGGGGATCAGGAACACGGGGGCATCCTGGCCCAGCAGGCGCCTGAAGATCTCAGAGGAGCGGCTGGACTCGGCAACCTCGATCACATCGCCGGCCTTGACCTGATAGGAGGGAATGTCGACCTTCCGGCCGTTGACGGTGAAGTGGGCGTGGCTCACCAGCTGACGGGCCTGACGGCGGGTCATGGCGAAGCCCATGCGGTATACCACGTTGTCCAGACGGCGCTCCACAGCGATCAGCAGGTTGTCGCCGGTCTTGCCGGGGGTCTTGGCGGCCGCCTCGTAATAGGCGTGGAACTGCTTCTCCAGAATGCCATAGATGAACTTGACCTTCTGCTTCTCATTCAGCTGGATGCCATATTCGCTCTTCTTCTTTCTCATCTGGCCGCCGGGGTTGCGATTGGTCTCCTTCTTCGCATAGCCCATCACGGCAGGAGAAATGCCCAGAGCCTTGCAGCGCTTCGCGATCGGCTGCATATTCTTAGCCATTTGCTTGTTACCTCCTCTTCAAATCAGACACGGCGGCGCTTGGGGGGGCGGCAGCCATTGTGGGGGATGGGCGTGACGTCCTTGATCATGGTCACTTCCAGGCCCACGGCCTGCAGCGCCCGGATCGCGGCCTCACGGCCCTGGCCGGGGCCCTTGACGAAGACCTCGACGGTCTTCAGGCCATGCTCCATAGCGGCGCGGGCGGCCGTCTCAGCCGCGGTCTGTGCCGCGAAGGGGGTGGACTTCTTGCTGCCGCGGAAACCGAGGCCGCCGGAGGAAGCCCAGGAGATCGCGTTGCCCTGTGTATCGGTAACAGTTACCATGGTGTTGTTGAACGAAGAGCGGATATGGACCTGGCCCCGCTCAATGTTCTTCCGTTCACGCCGGCGGCGAATGACCTTCTTGCCGGCGGATGCCTTTGCAGTTGCCATCTTGGTTCTCCCTCCTTACTTCTTCTTGTTGGCAATGGTCTTCTTGGGACCTTTGCGGGTCCGCGCATTGGTCTTGCTGCGCTGGCCGCGCACGGGCAGACCCTTGCGGTGGCGAATGCCGCGATAGCAGCCGATCTCGGTCAGCCGCTTGATGTCCAGAGCGGTCTGGCGGCGCAGGTCGCCCTCAACGGTATAGCTGTCGATGGCGTCGCGCAGCTTCTGCTCGTCGGCGTCGGACAGATCCTTCACGCGGGTGTCGGGGTTGACGCCTGTCTGCGCCAGGATGTCCTTGGCGCTCTTTCTGCCAATGCCGTAGATATAAGTGAGGCCGATCTCGATACGCTTATCCTTCGGCAGGTCAATACCGGCAATACGTGCCATACTCTCAAAGCACCTCCAATTAAATGTTAGCCCTGTCTCTGCTTATGCTTGGGGTTCTCGCAAATGACCATGACACGGCCTTTGCGGCGAATGACCTTGCACTTCTCGCACATGGGCTTCACGGACGGTCTTACTTTCATAGTTTTTAACCATTCCTTTCAGCGGTTTGTGTCTTTTCAGCTCAAGTGGCGCTTACTTACTGCGCCAGGTGATCCGGCCGCGGGTCAGGTCATACGGGGACATCTCCACCGTCACCTTGTCGCCGGGCAGAATCCTGATGAAATTCATTCTGAGTTTTCCGGAAATATGTGCCAAAATCTTGTGTCCATTTCCAATGTCTACCTGGAACGTTGTGTTGGGCAGGGCTTCCACCACGACACCCTCCACTTCAATCATGTCGGATTTTGCCAAACGTTATCCCTCCTGGTCCGGATAAACCTCCTCGCGGTAAGCCGCAAGGGTTTTGCGAAGCTCGCTGTTGGTGATCCTGGCTTCGCCTCTGATCTTTTCAGAAAGCCGGTTCTCGTCCGCCGCTACAAACAGCACGTGTCTGCGCTTTTTGCGTTTGGGCGACTCCACCTTCCTGGATTTCCCGTCCGCCAGCAGCAGGTACTCCCCCTCCACCGCGAGAACGATGAAGAGCTTTCCCTGGTCCCGGCCGGCAACGGATCTTACGATGTTGGATGCTGCAATTTCCATGCGTTTCCTCTCAGATGGCGGGGGCCGTCAGGATCTCAGGCTCGCCGTCCGTGATCAGAATGGAATTTTCATAGTGGGCCGCCCATTTGCCGTCCAGCGTCTTGACGGTCCAGCCGTCGCTCATCTGCTGGATGGCCGCCGAACCGGCGTTCACCATGGGTTCGATTGCAAGCGTCATGCCGCGGAGGAGCCTGGGCCCCCGGCCGGGATGGCCGTAATTGGGGATCTCCGGCGACTCGTGCATCTGGGCGCCGACACCGTGGCCGACGTATTCCCGGACGATGGAGTAGCCGTGACTCTCCACGTACTGCTGGATGGCTGCCGAGATATCGAACAGCCGGTAGCCCTCCTTGGCGAACTTGATCCCCTCAAAAAAGCTCTGTCTGGTCACGTCGATCAGATCCTGCGCCTCCGGGGAGATCCTGCCGCAGGGGAAGGTGGCCGCACAGTCGCCGTGAAACCCTCCAATGTACGCTCCCACATCCACACTGACGATATCGCCCTCCTGGAGGACCCGGGGTCCGGGAATTCCGTGGATGATCTCGTCATTGACGCTGATGCAGGCGCTGGCCGGATAGCCGTTGTAATGCAGGAAGGAGGGGACTGCGCCTTGCTTGCGAATGAAATGCTCCACTGCACGGTCGATCTCATGGGTTGTGACGCCGGGCTTTACCAATTCCCCTGCATAAGCACGGGCAGCCGCGGTAATTTTTCCGGCCCGGCGCATCAATTCGATCTCATGGGGGGATTTGAGTGTAATCATACGCTCATCTCCCCAGTGCGTGGAGGATGGCCCGGGAGGTCTCTTCCACAGAGGGCTGATTCTCCACAGGCTTCAGGAGTCCCCGCTGGGCATAGAAGTCCTTCAGCGGCTCGGTCTCCTTATGATAGACCTCGAGCCGCGCCTTGACGGTCTCGGGGGCATCATCTTTCCGCTGGACCAGCCTGCCGCCGCACTTGTCGCACACACCCTCCTGCTTGGGGGGCACAGCTACCATGTGGTAGCTGGCCCCGCAGGATTCGCAGACACGGCGGCCGCTCATCCGCTCCATGATGGTCTCGTCAGAGATCTCAATAGA
>QWCV01004694.1_pt1 | contig 19295 bp, 17 predicted proteins | sample 1972621 | NCBI WGS metagenome assembly QWCV01 (sample SAMN09866699, study PRJNA288562) | Human gut metagenome isolate pre2_stool, whole genome shotgun sequencing... | isolation source: gut | host: Homo sapiens | place: USA: California | reverse complement strand
CGCGTCGCCGCACGGCAGATTTACGGCGGCATCCGCGTATCCGCCGCATACATCTTCGCCACCGCCACCACTGCCGAGTATCTGGGTGCGCGCAAGGGCCTCGGCATCTGGCTGCAGGCGGCTTACAATTCGTTCCGCACGCCGCTGATCTTCTCGGCCACGCTGGTCATCATCGTCATCACCGGCATGCTCATGTGCCTCGTGAATCTCAGCGAACGCCTGCTGCTCGGCCCAGCCGACGCGGACGCCGATCCGGACGCGGACCAGTGAAAACGCAACAATCACCATTGCGGCCCTCATCATCGTCATGCACACCCGTATAATGGGACTCGCTGTTTAGCCAATGTGTGGCAAACCGGCAATGTTCCACAGCTTCGGCGTCAAACGGTCAACCGGGCGGCGGCAGGCATCATAAGGAACGTCGGGGGCATTGGACGAGCGGGGGCCTTAGCCCTTCGTATCGTTTTCTGCCCGAACCCCGCCCGCAGCGTCATCCCTAGAAAACGGTAGAGAAGCAAGATTCAAGGGAAATCGCAAGGTATGAAGAAGACCATCTTCAGCAAAGCAATCGCAATCCTCGGCTCGATCGCCATGCTCGTCGGCGTGGCCGCATGCGGGCAAAGCAACGACTCCACGAAAACCGCGGCGGACGGCAACGGCCTCACCAAGGTGACGTTCATGCTTTCGTGGGCGCCCGACACCAACCATATCGGCGTGTATGTGGCGAAGAACAAAGGCTATTTCAAGCAGGCCGGTCTTGACGTGGACATCGTGGCGGTGGCGCAGGCCGGCGCGGAGCAGGCCGTGAACAACGGCATGGCGGATTTCGCGCTGTCCAACCTCACCAACGTGGGCATTTACACGCTTAAGGGCGCGAAAATCAAACAAGTCATGCAGGTGCAGCAGAAGCCGAGCGCCATCTGGTGTTCGCTCGCGTCGAACAAGGACATCAAGTCCCCGAAGGATTTCGACGGCAAGACCTTCGCCACGTTCGGCTCCAACGAATCCGACGCGGTGATCCGCCGCATGATTCAGACCGACGGCGGCAAGGGCACGTTCGACAAGGTGACCGTCGGCACGTCCACCTTCCAGACGCTATCCAGCAAAAAAGCCGATTTTGGCGGCTTCTACGCCACTTGGGAAGGGGTGCAGGCCGATATGTACGGCCCGAAGCTCAACTGCTTCACCGAGCCGGACTATGGCGTGCCCGGCAATGCCGACACCATCGGCGTGATCACCAACGACAAGACCATCTCCTCCAATCCGGACCTCGTAAGGAAGTTCGTGCAAGCCACCAAGAAAGGGTACGAATACGCCTACTCGCATCCCGATGATGCCGCCGCGATCCTCGTCAAAGAAGCCCCCGACGCGAATCTCAAGCTCGCTTTCGTCAAGAAGAGCATGAAGACCATCGTAAACGGCCAGTACTGGGGTGATCCAACGAAGATCAAGGATGGCTCGTTCGTGTTCGGCACGAACGACACCAAGGGCGCGCAGCAGTATTTCGATTTCCTCGCCGAGGAGAACGCCTACACCGATGCGCACGGCAAGACGGTGCACACCGCTCCGGCGGCCAAGGACATCGCCACCGACGAATTCCTGAAGTAGCGGATTTTGAAATAACAGCTTTCTTAAGAAACGAATCCTGCTTAAGAAAGCGAATATTGAAATAACGGATTCCCCTAAGAGAAAGACCGGCCGATGACGCCCACACCCTCCGGCAAACGCAAGATGATTCTCGATGTCGACACCGGCATCGACGATGCGCTGGCTTTGGCGTATCTCGCCTCGTTTGACGACGTCGAGATACTGGGCGTCATCGGCACCTATGGCAACGTTTCGGCTGACACCGCCGTACGCAACACGGCTTATGTACTGGAACGGTTGGGGTTCCGGGACGTTCCGGTGATGTGCGGCTCGACGCGCCCCTCCTGGGCGGCCGCGTTCATTCCCGACGCCGGCTGCGCGCAGTTCCACGGCACGGATGGATTGGGCGGATTCGGCCCGTCCGCTGATTGTGCCGTCGGACGGCATACGTCTGTTTGTGACGATTCGAACATCCAGACGCTCAATCCGGCACCCAATGTGTCCGATTCGTCAGGATTGGATGTTCGAGCGATGCGCGGGCTGATTTCCGTTGGCGGATATGACGTGCACGACCCTCACGCCAATCCCGCAGCCGACTCGTTTTCACTTTCGTTTACCGCCTGCGATACCGGCGGCGACAACGATTGTGAGGACCGTTCCCACTCCCCTGTCGCTCTGCCGGACGGCGTTCGATTCCTCATCGACGCGGTTCGCTTCTACGGTAGTGACGTCACGGTGGTGGCGACCGGCCCGCTGACCGACGTCGATGCGGCGCTTGCCGCGGCACCGGATATCACTAGCCGGCTCCGGCTGGTAATGATGGGGGGAACGCTGACGCAGGAAGGCAACTGTTGGGATGCGACCGCCGAAACGAACATCATCCAGGATCCGGAGGCCGCCGACCGCGTGTTCCATTCCGGTGCGGATGTGACGATGGTCGGACTGGACGTGACGCATCAGTGCCTGTTGGGGTCCGACGCGACCGTACAGTGGCGTCAGGCCGCATCGCAATCGCAGGATGGCGACGTGCGGACGTTCCTTGCCGATATCGCCGATTTTTCCATCGCGGCCAATTTCGCCGCAGACCCCCGACTATTCGCAGCCGGCATGCCATTGCACGATCCGCTCGCCGCAGCCGTAGCGGTGGATCCGAGTTTGGTGGAATGTTTCGATCTGCCGATGAAGGTCGAAACGGAGACAGGCGATTTTCATGGCACGCGCGGCCGCACCATCGGCGATCCGGCCGGACTGATTGACCCGTCGGCGCCACGCGTGCACGTGGCGCTCACCGTGGATCATGATCGTTTCATAACTGATTTCACGTGGCGAATCGCGCAACTGGCAGGCGATTAAAAGCCGTTTTAGGAGCAGAATAGAAAAAAGACCCCCGCGGGGGTCTTTTTCTTATTTCTTCACGTCCTGCAATTATTGACGGCCTACGGCCGGCTCAACATTACCCTCGCGGCGTAGCCGCTCGGGCGTGAAGCTGGAACAGCCCACCGGGCTGTTCCTTATCGCTTCACGCCTCCAAAGCGACGATCGCGGTGGATGTAGTGGTCGATGGAGCGCCACAGCACATCACGGCCGCAATCCGGGAACAGTTCCGGCACGAAGTCGAGTTCCGCGTAGGCGGCTTCCCACTAGTTCAGGCAGAACACCACGTCGATGGTCTTGTTGTTCTTGGTTTTCTCCTGCGCCACTTCCAGCTCGTCGATGACGGATTTCCACAGCTTCGGACGGCGGCCGGACCAGCGCACGCGCACGCCCCACTCGTTCATCTGATCGACACGACGGTGGATGATGTCACGCGAGAAGCCCATAAGGAAACGCACTTCCTGCGGCGAACGCTTCCAATTCTCCGTGGAGAACGTGTACAGAGACAGGTAGCGCACGCCCGCTTCGATGGCGCCGGCGATGGTGTCGAACACCACCGGTTCGGCCGCCTGATGGCCGTCGGTGCGGATGAGTCCGCGCTGCTGGGCCCAACGGCCGTTGCCGTCCATGATCACGCCGACGTGGCGCGGAACCTTGTTCTTTGGAAAATCGGGAATGATCGACGGGTCGGAAAACGGTGCCGCCGGAATGTCAAGGGATTTGTAATCCACGTTCTCAAAAGCCATACCCGCTAATCTAGCAAGCGCATGGAACGAATCGGCCGTTCCAAATAGTATTCGCCCCATTCTTCCACTATTTGGTGGGTTTCCCGTTGAATCGACGCGGCCGCCGGAACACCGTCCAGCTCCCCCCAATCGCCATCGACAAGCGCCGAAAGCCGGCAAATCGCATCCCACGACACCGCTTCCGATTCGGGGGTGTGGTCGGCGGCGCACATCAGGCCGCCGGCGGGAATCGAAAAATACCAGGACAGCGTGGACGAAATCGGCTCGCCGCACACCACGCAGACGCGCAGACGGGGTGTCCAACCAGCGATCGCCAGTGCGCGCAGCACGTACGAATCGCCAATCGTGGACGGCTCGTGCGCATGTTTGGCAAGCGCGTTCAACGCGCCCAATACCAGCCGGTATTGTGCGACCGCAGGCTCCTTTTCCGTGGCGACCAGCTTGTCGGCGGTTTCGCAGATCACGTTCGCCGCCGTATACGCTTGAAAATCGGCGCAAATCGGCCCTGCATACGCGGCGATCGATTCGGCTTGGGACACGACGTCGAGCGAACGGCCTTCCGCAATGAGCAGCGCCACGCGCATGAACGGTTCGAGTCGGCCTCCGAAACGCGATTTGGTACGGCGCACGCCTTTCGCGACGGCGCGTACTTTGCCATGGTCACGTGTGAGCAAGGTGAGTATGCGGTCGGCTTCGCCGAGTTTGGCGGTGCGCAGCACCATGCCTTCGTCTTGATACAGCGGCATCGCACCTCCTTTTCTTGCCGTTCATCGCATCCTGTTATGCATACGCTCGCCGCACGTGCGCGTTCCGAGATACATTCGCCCCGTCAGTAGATGAACAGCCCCCAGAACGCGAACACCAGCAATACGCAGAACATGGCGGCCACGGTCAGCCAGAACATCACGCGTCCGAACCGCGTGGAAGCCAGCACCGGCTGCCGTCCGCTGACGATTTCGCCGATAGCACCCTTACGTGGCGGCCACTGCGCGATGCCTCGATGGGTTGCCTCTTCGATCAGCCGCATGAACACGCGGGACCATGCCCACACCACGGCGACGCACACGATCTGGATCACCGGCCAGCTCCAATACATCACGCCCGGATTCTCCACTGGGGCACTGCCCCATGCCAGTTTGACCACACCCATGATCACATCGCCAAGGCCGGCGCAGAACAGCACGAACGTGGCCATAGTGGCGATAGTCAACGTGACCAGCGAGTTTTTGAACCCTTGCGCAAGCCCCAGCCGATACCGTCGTCCGTGGGCACGCGCCCAGATCTTACGCATCAGCACGGCGAGCCACAGCACGCCTGCGGCAAGCAGCAGCACCAGCATGCTGGCATGCAACGCGACCAGGTAGATGGTCAGGCCGCGATTGGCTTTGAGGTCCAATGGCACTGCGATTGACTGGTACATTCTGGTGCCGGCCACGCGTTCGCTGGTCTGTTTGAGTCCGTGCGTGGTGCCGACGGCCCAGTCGACCACATCGTCCACGTACGCGTCGGCGAACGGGGTTCCGGAATTGGCTTCGTCGCCGAGCCTCAGCACATGGTTGGCGATGGGGTACGTGCGTATGGTGACGTCCCAGTTGCCGGCCTGGTGAGCCAGATCGACGATTTTCTCCGTGCCTTCCACCTGCGCGGTCATGACGTCTTTCGTGCCATATGCCACCAATGTCGGAATGGCATACGCTTTCGGCGTCAACGTGTCGATGTCGAGGTTGGTGAGTCCGAACAGGGACGCGTCGATATTGAATACGCGGCGGACGATCGACTGGTAGCCGTCATGCGCGCCGACGAGCGCGAAGTCCTGTGCGGCGAGGAAGCCCAGCGAATACCGCGGCTCGTAGACCATCGGACTGAGCAGCACCTGAAAAGCGACGTCCGGATCGCGCTGCAGCAGATACGATGAGATCCATGTGCTTTCGGAAGTGGCGTAGATGCCCACTTTGGAGGCGTCCACCGTATCCATTTTCCGCAGGAGGTTGATGACCTGGTCGTAGATGGCGGCGGAACCCGGGTAGTCGCGATTGGCGTCGTTGGTGGACCAGACCGGCTTGTCAAGCACCGCCGTCACGAATCCCGCCGAAGACAGGTCGGAGGCCATGTCGCCGAAGGAATTGTCGCAGGTGCCATAGCCGGCGCCGTGCATGAAAACCACGCCGGGACGTCCGTTCCCAGCCCCTTTCGGTTTGCGGATCAGCACTTTGATGTTCTGTATCTCACCGGTGGAAGGCCGTTTCGCTTTGATGGTGACGTACCGTTTCGTCACCTCGTAATCGCCTTTTTTCGCCAGTTTTTCGCCGGATGGATTGGCGAAGGTCACGGCGGTGTTGGCGTCAAGCGTTTCGATGGTCTGCTCGGTCGGCTCGTAGTTCCATGTGGATGCCGTCAGATTGGCCACGGACACCAGAATGCCCAGCAGCATGATGAAAATAGGCAGGTTGACCATGAGCCGCCGCCCGCGCGTCCACGGTTGATGTTGCGGTTGCGGACGCGCGGGCGATGAAGCCGATTCTTGCCGTAATGATTGGCTGGCGGCTGATGATTGACGTTCCTGCTCTGACACGCCGCTCATTCTACCGGCCTTTGCTGAGAAGCCTGCGATTGCATGCTACCGACGGCACGCTGGAACATGGCTTTCAGCAGTTGCCGTTTTGCGTCACCGGCACGACCACCGGACCGGTGGCGGTGGCAGGCACCTGGCCGTCGGCCTCCATCTGCGCGGCGATCTCCTGCGCCTTGGCGAGCAGGGTTTCCACGATCTGGTCTTCCGGCACGGTCTGGATGACCTTGCCCTTGATGAAAATCTGCCCCTTGCCGTTGCCGGAGGCCACGCCCAAATCGGCTTCGCGAGCTTCGCCCGGACCGTTGACGATGCAGCCCATGACGGCCACGCGAATCGGCGCGGTCACGTCCTTCAACCCTTCGGTCACCGCGTTGGCCAGCTGAATCACGTCCACCTGGGAACGGCCGCAGGACGGGCAGGAGATGATGTCGAACTTACGCGGGCGCAATCCCATGTATTCCAGCAGCTTGCAGCCCACCTTCACTTCCTCCACGGGAGGCGCGGACAGTGAAACGCGGATCGTATCGCCGATGCCTTCGGCCAGCAGCGCGCCGAATGCCAGGCAGCTTTTGATTGTGCCTTGCCAGGTCGGGCCGGCTTCGGTGACGCCCAAATGCAGCGGCCAATCGCCCTTGGAAGCCAACAGACGGTACGTCTGCACCATGGTGACCACATCATGGTGCTTGACGGAAATCTTGAAATCGTGGAAGCCGACGTCTTCGAACATGCGCGCTTCCTTCATCGCGGACGCCACCAGCGCCTCCGGTGTCGGGCCGCCGTATTTGGCGTACAGCTCCTTATCGAGCGAACCGGCGTTCACGCCGATGCGTAGGGAAATGCCCGCATCCGTGGCGGCCTTGCAGATCGAAGGGCCGACCTCGTCGAATTTGCGAATGTTGCCGGGGTTCACGCGCACGGCCGCGCAGCCGGCGTCAATGGCCTGGAACACGTACTTGCTTTGGAAGTGGATGTCGGCAATCACCGGAATCGGCGATTTTTTGACGATTTCCGGCAATGCGTCGGCATCATCCTGGCTTGGCACGGCCACGCGCACGATGTCGCAGCCGGCCGCGGTCAGTTCCGCGATCTGCTGCAGGGTGGCCGGTACGTCAGCCGTCAGCGTATTGGTCATGGATTGCACTGAAATCGGCGCTCCCCCGCCGACCGGCACCGGGCCGACCATGATGCGGTGGGACTTGCGGCGCGGATGCAGCGGGCTTTCGCTGATGGCCGCGTCACCGGTTTTGCGGAACGGTTTTTCGATTTCTGGCATACGTGATCCTTGCATGTGCGAGGCGCGTTATGCGTCCCGCGATGGTTCTTACGGCTTGTGCTCTTTACTTGTTTATCAGCTTGTCGGCGCGGGCGCGAGCCTCCTGCTCGAGTCGGCTCATTTCCTCCACGGAAGCGAACAGCGGGTTGCCGCGCAGTTCGGCGTCCATCTCGTCAAGCACTTCGCGCACGGTGTCGACGATGCCGAGGTATGGCAGACGGTGTTCGAGGAACGCGTGGACGGCCTGCTCGTTGGCCGCGTTGAGCACGGCCGTATGCTTTTCGGACGATTCGAGGCAGTGCCGGGCCAGGTTCACCGCGGGGAACGCCTCGTTGTCGAGCGGCTCGAACGTCCACGTAGCCGCCTTCGTCCAATCGCATGCGGCGGCGACGTTTCCGAGACGTTCCGGCGCGGACAGGCCGAGGGCGATCGGCAGGCGCATGTCCGGCGGCGAAGCCTGCGCGATGGTGGCGCCGTCGCGGAATTCCACCATGGAATGCACGATGGATTGCGGGTGCACGGTCACGTCGATGCGGCTCGGTGGCACGTCGAACAGTCGGCTTGCTTCGATGACTTCAAGGCCTTTGTTCATCAGCGTGGACGAGTTGATGGTCACGACCGGCCCCATGTTCCATGTGGGGTGGTTCAAGGCCTGTTCCGGCGTGATGTCGGTCATTTGGTCGCGCTTCCAGCCGCGGAACGGACCGCCGGAAGCGGTGACGACGAGCTTGGACACTTCGCCGTGCGTGCCGGAACGCAACGACTGCCAGATGGCGGAATGTTCGGAATCGACCGGATTGATCTGCTTGTCGCGTACCTGCGCGCTAAACAGCAGGTGTCCGCCGGCCACCACGGATTCCTTGTTGGCCAATGCCAGCTGGGAGCCTGCCTGCAGTGCCGCGATGGACGGTTCGAGGCCGATGGAGCCGGTGATGCCGTTAAGCACCACGTCGGCGCCGGAGCCTGCCATGGCGATCACCGCGTCAGGGCCGGCTGTGATGTTGACGTTGCCTGCGCCGGCCTGTTCCAACGCCTCACGTAGCGCGGGGACGGCTTCCTTGTAGAAGATCGCGACGGTTGGCACGTGGAATTTCGCCGCCTGCTGCGCAAGCAGTTCGACATGTGCTCCGCCCGCGGCGAGACCCGTCACGGTGAAGCGGCTGTGTAGTCGAGGCTGTGTAGTTGGGATTGTGTAAACGCGAGAACAGGCTGACGATTCCGCCAGCCTGTTTATTACCGTTGGTTCACTCGAAGGACGGGAACGACAGATCCGGAATATCGAGATTGTCGTCGTTGCCCGACGCCGGGAAAATCGACCTGAAAGCCGGGCTTGGTTCCGGCTTTTTGTCCTCCTGCTGCTTGTCCGCATCGGATTCGGCGGACGGTTCAGTTGCCGGGGCAACTGCCGGTTCTACGGCAGGTTCAGCCGGAGCGGCCGGCTCGGCCGGAGCCTGTTCAACAACCGGAGCCGGAGTGACAATTGGGTTCGAATCCGGAACCGGAGCGGCCGGTTCAGGCGTGAAGGATGGCGGCACCGAGGCTGCGAGGGAGCTCAGGCTCGTCGAACCGGTGGTGACCTGAGGCAAGTCGGACGCGGACAGGCTCGGAACCTGCGGCGTGAACGTGTTTTCCGTCTGGTTCGTCTCATTGATGGTGTGGGCCAGATGCGCCAACGCGGCCAAAGACGGATCCTGCTGCGGCTCGGGTTCAACCGGAGCCGGCGGGAATGCCGGAGCGGCTGGAGCCTGCGAATCGGTCGCGGTCGGAGCCGGAGCCTTTGGCGCGGCATCTTCCATCGCATCATCGGCAAGCGGATCGAACGCCTGGGTCTCTTCAACGGCGCTCGGCGCGGAAGAAGCGGAATCGGTCTGCGGCTGGAACACCGGAGGAACCACCGGAACCGCAGGCGGAGTGTTCGTCGGCGTGGCAGGCACGCTCACCGGGGAGGTGACCGCGGACGTGAAGATCTCATGCTCGGCCTTGTTCAGCGCATCGAAGGAATCCTCTTCGCTCGGCGTGACGGTTGGCACAGTAGGAGGAACCGGAGCAGCCGGAACCGTGGCGGAAGGAGCTGCGAACAGCGGTGCGATCATCTGGGTTTCGCCAGCTGCGGAATCACTGGAAGCCGGGGCAACGGACGGTGCGGCCGCGGCCATCGCCTCTTCGGAGGGTTCGCCGACGAAATCCGCGACGCGCGCATACGATTCGAGTCGGGTCAGCAACTGCGCGCAGGCGGCCAGATAGTAATCCACCTGACGTTCGTCGTATCCCCTCTTGCCTTTGCGCTGAGTGAAGATCACGTTGCTCAAGGTCTGGGAATTCGTGTCGGCGATCGCCTTGGCGTCCGCTTCACTGACTTCCTCGACACCCAGCTCGCCGGCGGCTTTCGTCAGGCACTTGTCGATCACGCTGTCGACCTGCTTGCGGTCGTAGCTCGGATTCTTGCCCTCGCCCGGCTTGAACCGTTGGCCGTGCTCGCGTTCGGCATGCGCGTCGAGCTTCTTGAACAGGTCCTCGGTCTGCGCCTTCCATGCCACACGGCCATGCTGGGAGATTTCCCACGTGGTCTGCTTGTCGACCACGGCACGTTCCAGACGGGCAAGCGCGGCATCCACTTGGGCGATCACATAGCCGCCCTTGACCAGTTCGAAGGAGACGTTCTGAATATCATGCTGGGTGAGTTGCGCGCCCTCACCTTCATACAGCATGTGCGCACGTTCAAGGAAAGCATCCACCTGTTCCGCATCGTAGCCCCACTTTCGCTTCGCGGCATGAGCGATTCCCGATGCGTTCTTCTCGGTTTCAGGTTCCTGTGCCATTGGCGTTCGACCTCCTGCTACACGTATTAACGCCACTACTTTACGTGATTGATTCGACGCAGACGCCGCAAAAGATGAAAATTCAGTGAATCGACACGTGCGGCTCATCGCCCACACGGCGGTTTCGTACCGATCAAGCGGCATCATATCCGCCATGCCGACACACGAGTGCGGCTCATCGCGCGGATACGGTACAGTAGTTCGTTGCGGGCGATTAGCTCAGTTGGTTAGAGCGCCACCTTTACACGGTGGATGTCGGGGGTTCGAATCCCTCATCGCCCACTTTTCGCAACGCCGTGAAAAATCAAGGAATCGCATATCATCCCGCGTAATATCAACGCGCGCACCCGTGTTTTGCCCACATTCCGCCCACGTTTTGTTTGTGTTTTGCCGGAAAGTCCACGTAATAGCGAAATCCCCCAAACCCAATGGGCTCGGGGGATTTTCGTATACGCGAGAAAAATCGCGAAAAGTCTTGGTTTACTTGCCCTTGCCGAACGCGCGCAGGTGAATACCGTTCCAATCGGAGCTGACGGTCAGCGGAGTGGCGGCATTCATGCCGGCGGTCTTGGCCGCGGACTGCACGGTGCTGGAGCTTGCGGCACCCGGACGTCCCGGCTTCGGGGTGAGCACCCACAGCGGGCCGTCATCGCCGAGAACCGCATAGGCGTCGACAATGGTGTCGGCCAGTTCGTCCTCATCATCGCCATCACGCCACCAGATGATCACACCATCGACTGCGGAGTCATAATCCTCGTCGACCAGCTCCTCACCGGTCAGTTCCTCGATCTTGGCGCGGATCGAGTCATCCACATCATCGTCCCACAGCCATTCCTGTACCAGGTCGCCGGCGTGGAAACCGAATTCTTCAGCGTTATCAGATGCCGTTTGATTCACGTTCGTCAATATACCAACACTGCTCGAACATATACGTTACGAACGCCGGAATCGCCCACTTTTCGAGATGAAACGGCGATTTCCGCCTGTATCACGCCTATCTCCTTCCGCCGCACGCTCATTGCTTGACGGTGCATTGCGGCAGTGAACCGCCTTTACCATCGCGGATGGCGACCAGCGCGTCGTACGCCTCGTCCAACGTGCCCACCTTCACCACGTGGAGGCCCTGTGGCACGTGCCCGACCACGTCGGAGCAGTTGGATTCCGGGGCAAGGAACCACGTGGCCCCGTCACGCTTCGCGCCGATCATCTTCAACCGGATGCCGCCGATCGCGCCAACCTTGCCTTTGGCGTTCATCGTGCCGGTACCCGCGATGGTCTTCCCGCCGGAAAGCTGCTCTCCGGTCACCTTGTCGATCAGACCGAGCGTGTACATCATGCCCGCGGACGGGCCGCCGATGTCGTCGACGTGCATGGACACCTTCATACCGGACACGTCATAACCGTGCGCCTTGAGGAACCGCTTCGCGGCCGTGGCCGCGGCGCTCTGCGATGAGGACATCTCCTTGTTGCTTTCCTTCGCATAGTCCTTGGCGCTTTGTCCGACGGGGAACACGGCCTCCTGCGGAATCACCGTGGCCTTCGGATTGGCCCATGCCAGCAACGCCTGCGCGTTGGTCACAGGATATCCGGGAACGCCTGAGGCGTTGACGGTGACGAGCAGTAGTTTGCCGGAGTCCTTATGCGTCTTCACGCCGGACACGTCGATGACCTGCTTGCCTTCGACTTTTCCGAGCACGTCCTGGGTCGGTCCCGGCTCCTGCACCACGTACGCGCTGGGCGCAATAAGCACCAGCACGCAGAGCACGGCCACAATCGGTCCGGCGAGATATCGCCAAGGGCGAACATCGAACCACCGTCCGACCTGACGCCAACGTCGTCTGATACGTGGCAGAAGGCCTTGAGACGACCCGTTACGTGTGCTTTTGGCGTGAACTCGCTGTGTTTCCTGCATATCGGCCATGCCTCCCATACTATGGAAGGCAACGAACTTAACAATCGCGTGGAACAAAGGCAGGAAACGGTATGGATGAGAATGCGATCCGCCAGTGGCTTATCGATTGCTTCGGACCGATTCAGGGCGAGATGGCATGGAACCAGCTTTCCAACATGCCGGAAGCCGTACGCGACCAGCTGATGAGTCAGGATCCGAGCACGCTGCCCAAGCCCGAAGAGGTCAAGTCCATGATGCAGGCGTTCACCGCCGGCGGACTCAACACCATGGGAGATATGCAGCAGGCCGTGGAACAGGGGCCGATCAACATCAAACTGGCGAAATCGCTCGCGTTGCAGCAGGCGAATGGTGCCGGATCGGACAGCAGCGTGAACGCCGAAACCGGCGAAATCGCAAGACGTGCCATCAGCGAGGCGAACCTGTGGCTTGATACCGCTTGCGAGTTCAACCCGGCGCAAGGCGAGACGCAGCTGCTCACCCGCGCCGGCTGGGTGGAGGACACAATCGACGCGTGGGCGCAGTTCGCCTCCCCCGTGGCCGAATCGATGAACGACGCTCTGGCTTCGATTCTGTCGCAGCGTTTCGGCGACGGCGAAATACAGACCGAGATTTCCGGGGTTTTCGCAGGCCCCATCGAAATTCCGATTCCGGACGAGATGAAGAATCCGGCGAAGCTGATGCGATTCGTCGGCAACACGTCGTTCGCCATGCAGTTGGGGCGTGCCGCCGGCGACCTGTCCCATGAGGTGCGCGGCAGCTTCGATCAGGGCATCGCGCTGCTGAAGAATCCCGCCGGCGGACTGATCGTGCAGAACGTGACCGAATACGCGAAGTCGCTGGACATCGACGTGAACGAAGTGATGGGCTATCTTGCGCTGCAGGAGCTTGCGCATGCCAGGCTGTTCGCCTCCGTGCCGTGGCTGATGCCCCGCTTCGAGGCGCTGCTGGGCAAATACGCGCGTGGCATCACCATCGACATGGATGCCATGGAGGAGCAGATCCGTGAGGCGGAGTCCATCGATCCGGATTCCATGGCCAGCGCGGTGAACATCACCAAGGTGGCGTTCCCGGACACTCCGGAGCAGAAGCAGGCCATGAAGGCGTTGGAGAATCTGCTTGCCTTGGTGGAGGGCTGGGTGGATGCCGTCGTGTGGCGTGCGGGCATGGCGCATATTCCGCATATCGAACAGCTTCGTGAGATGCTGCGCCGCGAACGCGCCATCGGAGGCCCTGCGGAACGCACGTTCGAAAGCCTGATGGGCATGCAATTGCGCCCCAAGCGCATGCGTGAGGCGGCCGCGCTGTGGGAAAGCATCGGCGCGCAGGAAGGTCCCGAGGCGCGCGACGCGAAATGGTCGCATCCGGATCTGCTGCCGCAACTGCCGGACGAACAGTCCGAGGATAGCTCCAACGAAGAGAACGGCGCCGCATCCGCCACTACCGGTACGGAACAGACCACGGCGCAACAGGATATTCCGGACAGCATCGATTGGGATGCCGAACTGTCCAAGCTGCTCGACGAGGAAGAGCACAAGAGCGATGACGCCGACAGCACGAACGACGCCGACGGCACAGATGACGCCGGCGATACGAACGCTTCCGGCGACCCGCAGTCACCGGAAGAAGCGTGATTTCCTGCGCCCGCGATCGGACCCATCGTCTTCGCGGGCGCGTGCATAGGATACGTCGAGCGTGTCTTCGGCACGCGTGACCGCCACGTACATCAATCGCCGTTCCTCTTCCAGAAGGTCGCCTTCGGGCGGTGAACCGTATGGAATCAGCCCTTCGGAGCATCCGATCAGGAACACGTGTTTGAATTCCAGGCCCTTGGAGGCATGGATGGTGGAGATGGTCACGCCTTTAACGTCGCCGCCTGCGCCAAGTGCTTCCAACATGGCCAAGCGGGTCTGAGCGTCATCCGCGAGCGCGGAGTTCTGCCATCCGCTGTCTCGTTTGACGCGGTAGCGCAGGTGTTGTTCGCCCAGTGCCCGGCAGAGGATTTTCTGCTGCGCGTTGACTCGGGTGAGGATGGCGCAGTCGCCCGGAGATGCTCCCTCGTCCACGAGTCTGCGGATGCGTGCAGCCACGCCCCGGGCTTCTTCGAGATCGCTGTTGTAGATGGTTTGCGAGACTCGGCGGCCTGGGTCTCGCTTGGAGTTGAGTTTGAGATAGTCGGCGCGTTGCGGTGAGGCTTCGAGCACGCGGTTGGCGTAGTTGACGATCTGCGGGGTGGAACGGTAGTCGTTGTTGAGTCTGACGTCGGCGGTGAGGGGGCCGAATTCGGAGGCGAAGTTGAGCAGGTTGTAGCTGCTGGCTCCGGCGAACGAGTAGATGGTCTGTGCCGGGTCGCCTACCACGCAGATGTTGCGGTTGTCACCGAGCCATCGGGTGAGCAGCCGATGCTGCAGGGGCGAGACATCTTGGTATTCGTCGACGGTGAGCCATGTGATGCCGGAGCGGATGCTGGCCGCCACGTCTTCGTCGCTTTCGATGAGGTGGCAGGTGATGAGCAGGATGTCGTCGAAGTCGATTTCGTTGCGATTGGTTTTTTCGGTTTCGTAGGCTTTGTAGACGTCCACGAATTGGCTTGGTTCCAGTCCTGCCGGCGGCTGGTGGTGGATGGCCGCGCAGACGCGTTCATAGTCTTCCGGCGCGATGAGCGAGATTTTGCACCAGTTGATTTCGGCTTGCAGGTTGCGCACGGTGTCGTCGTCCACCTGCTGGGTGGTGACTCGGCGTAGGGAATGTTCCACGATTTCGCGCGGATTGCGTGAGATGAACGGCATGGGCCCTTCGCATACGTCTGGCCAGATCCGACGGAGTTGGTGTAGTGCCGCGGAGTGGAAGGTGGCGGCTTTGACGTCGGATGCGACGTCGAGTTGGGATAGTCTGTTGCGCATTTCCGCGGCCGCTTTGACGGAGAAGGTCACGGCGAGCGTGGCGCGCGGATCCCATGCCTTGGTGGCGCATGCGTAGGCGATTCTTCGGGTGACGGTCCGCGTTTTGCCGGCACCTGCGCCGGCGATGATACGGACGGGTCCGCGCACGGCGGTCGCCGCCATGCGCTGCGCATCGTCCAGTCCGTCGAGAATCGCTTCCGCTGTTGCATCCATATGCTCCATTGTGGCAGATTGCGTGACGAGACGGACGCCATCGGCGCGATTAACCGTGAATTCGTGGCAAGTCGCGCCCTTATTAGCCTTCAGTGTGTATTAAGGTTGGAATTGTGACCGAACGAAGCAGATTTATGATGGCCGCCTTGGCGAGCGCGGCGATGCCGAACGCCACCATCGCTGGCACGCGTGACAGCGAGCAGGTCAACGCCACCGACAAGGGGTATGGCATTGATCATGCCGTGGTGCAGGACGCCGCGGGCAAGTTGTATGACACGTTCGCTTCGAACACGCCGAAGGGACGCAAGCGTCTCGCTGGTCGCGTGCGTGCCGCGCAGACGTTGATGGGCAACCGCGAGTTGGGCGGATTGGGGTTCGACGTCGATCGCGTTCTGGCGTTCTCCAACGGCGAACAGGAGAGGTCCGTCACAGGAGACGTTTCCGTGATGATCGCCACGCATCATGATGGTCAGGCGCGTCCGCTGACGCTGCTGACGTTGGACGACTGTGCCAGCGTGGGCACCGCGTTGGGCGCGATACACCGTCTTCGTCCGGATTTTCTGCAGGAGGCCGGCTATCCGGTGTTCTCCACGGGGCAGATTCGCGCGCAGCTGACCGCATGGATCAAGCGTTTGCGTCAGGCTGGCCATGTGCCGCAGGAGATCACGACGAGCTGGTCCGACGTTCTTGAAACGGACGGCCTGTGGTCGTTCGCCACTTGTCCGGTGCATGGTGGCCTGTCCGACGGCGATGTGCTGTTCTCGGGCTCGTCGATCACCGCCATCACGAACTGGCAGGATATGCAGGTCAATGATCCGGCACGTGATTTGGCGTGGATTTTCTCCAAACTTGACGAAAACCACCGTAATGCGTTGCTCAGCGCGTATGGACGCATGCTGGGCAATCGTTTGGACGATCTGATCATGCTGCGCGCCAACCTGTGGCTGCAGATGGAACAGGTGGGCGATTTCATCAGCGCGTTGAATCAGGCCGATAGCGTCAAGATCATGCAGTTCAAGGCGCAGGTGGAGCGTTTGGCTCACCAGTTGGGTATGCTCACCGCGAAGAACCATAGGCCGAGCGAGACGCGTCAGGACGAGCAGAAGGCCGGCAACCGTCCGCCGAGCACCATCACCGTGGGCACGTTGCTGGACGAATCGGAACGTCGCAGGCAGGCGGCGGCGCAGCAGAATAACGATGCCGACGCGACCGGCGAACGTCATATCGACGCGACCGATATGGATGATGACAGGACCGGCGATTTCGATGTTACCGGCTCCCAGCCCGTCCGTAAGACGAAGCAGATCGTCGATGACGCCACGGAAGCGTTCGATGTGACTGCCGCCGAACATATCGTCTCCGCCGGCATGGTTTCCGGCAATGCCGATTCGGACGATACGAGCGAACGTGAGGAATCCCCCGTCAGCACGTTCGTTCCGGAGCAGTCCGCGAGGGAGCGTCACGAGTCGTTGCCGTCCAGTTCGACCATTGTGATCAGCACGTTGCAGACCGCCGATGGCAGCGATGACACGAACGAGGAGGAAATTCCTCAAGCCCATAGCGAAGCGGCGACCATGCTCATTCCGCTGCTCGAACGCGATGAGGCCACTATGCAGAAGGCCAAAGCGGAGGTCGACCGGCTGCAGGCCGAGGACGCCACCGATGAGAAACCGCGCGTAGAATAAGCGCATACATTGCAAACGAATTTGCACACGAACACCCTTACAAGGAGCATCATGGATATCGAACTGGGCATTCAGAACGTGGCGCGCACCGTCACCTTCAGCACCGAGCAGAGCGCCGACGAGGTGAACAACGTCATCGCCGAGGCCGTGGAGAATGGCAAGACCATCAACCTGACCGACGACAAGGGCCGTCGCATCGTGGTGCCGGCCGGTTCTCTCGGCTAGATTTCGCGTACGGTGTCGTCGTCGGTAAGGTTCTCGCCCAGACCGTTCGGCTTGCCTTTGCCATGCCAGTCCGAGCCGCCGGTCACCAGCAGATCGTGCCGTGCGGCAATCGTCAGCAATCGTTCGCGCTGTTCCGGAGGATTGCCGCGATGCCATACTTCCAAGCCGTCCAAGCCGTCGGCGATCATCGCGTCAAGCTGCTCGTCGGACAGCAGCCGGCGGTTGCGTTGCGGATCGCCCGCATGCGCGGCGACCACCACACCGCCAGCCCCCTTGACGGCGGCGATGACCTCGTGCGTCGACGGCGACGGCGTGGGAATGTAATACTTGGATTTGGCGCTCACCGCGTCGGCGAACGCGTCGGAACGCGTCTCGTACACGCCCGCCGCGACCAGCGCGTCGGCGATGTGCGGACGGCCGATTGTGGTGCGCTCTCCTTCCTTCACTTGGGCGAGCACATCGTCCCACGTAATCGGAAAATCCTGCGACAGCCGCTCAACCATGCGTTTCGTACGATGTAATCGCGCCGCACGCGTGTTGGCGAACATGCTGGAAATATGCTCGTTGGACGGATCGTATTGGAAGGCGAGCATGTGCACGGACACATCTTCGTCGACGGCGGTGATTTCCGTGCCCAGCAGTAACGGCAAACCGATTTCCTCCGAGGCTTCCGTCGCCTCGTCCCAGCCGGCGGTGGTGTCATGGTCGGCAATCGCCACACCATGCAAGCCAAGCTTCCTTGCCTGCTCCACCAGCGTGCGCGGCGTCTCCGTACCGTCGGAAAAGACGGTATGGCAATGAATATCCCAACCTTGTGCGGGTGGTTCCGCGTAACTCACGTGACTCATATGACTATCGTAAGCTCGAATCCGCGGTTTTTCGCGTAGACTGAGACATGACAACGTTTGTATTTTGATTTTCCAAGGATTGACGATGAGCGATTTTGAAGGCCAGGCCGCTGTGGACGCAGCCGATGACGAAACGAGCGTCGGCACAGCCGTCGCCATGGACGACGACTACACGAAGCCGCGCGGATGGCGTCACGGCGCAACGTGGACGTATCTGATCATGCTGCTCGCTTCGGCGGTGGCATTGCTCGTATCGTTCATTCTGTCGGCGGACACGCTGAAAATGGCACGCAATCCCGGGCAGAAGCTCAACTGCGATGTGAATCGTATTGGCTGACCACGCAGTCGCTGTTCGTCATCAACGCGATGTGCCCGTGGTGCCTGGTGCTGATGTTCTCCACCACCGTGCAGTTCATGGCGTTGTCGCATGCCACGGTGGCCGTGCAGGACATGCCGTCCGGCCATGCTGGATTGCGCAAGTATTACCGGCTGAATTTCGATCTGATGGTCGATGTGGTGTGGATTGTGGCGCTGATCGTGGTCATTCTCGTCAAGGACGGCCCGATGCTGTTCGCCTGATACGGTTTGCATCGAGCCTTTTACGATGAAGGCCGACCCTGCGGGGCCGGCCTTTTGCCTATCCGCTTTTCGTTTGCTGCCGCAGCGGTTACAGCAGTTCGATTTTGCCCACGATGGTGGCGCTGCCGGTAAGCTTCACGTCTTCGTCGGTCACGTCGACGCGCAAGGTGCCGCCACGTACGGTGATGGTCCAATGGTCGATGCCGGTTTTGGCGCGCAACGTGATGGCGGTGGCGCATAGGCCCGTGCCGCACGACAGGGTTTCGCCGCAACCGCGTTCGTTGACGCGCATGGTGGCCTCGCCCGCATCGTCGCCTTCGCTTTGCTCGTCGATGCGCACGAACTCCACGTTCTGGTCCGACGGAATCTCGGGCGCGACGACCGGCTTGGTGACCAGATCAAGGTCTTCGACGTTCGGCAGGCTGGCGAACGCGTCTTCAAGCACGGCCACGACGTGCGGATTGCCCATGTCCACGAACGTGCCGCGCGCGGAACCGGACGTGCCCGGAATGGTCACTTCGTAACCGTCGACGTCGCCACGCTTCCATGCGCCCATCTCCAC
>QWCV01001784.1_pt1 | contig 19415 bp, 22 predicted proteins | sample 1972621 | NCBI WGS metagenome assembly QWCV01 (sample SAMN09866699, study PRJNA288562) | Human gut metagenome isolate pre2_stool, whole genome shotgun sequencing... | isolation source: gut | host: Homo sapiens | place: USA: California | reverse complement strand
GTGTGTGTGTGTACAGCCCCAAGGGTTTCAGACTCCTCGTTTTTTCTGAATGTATACTTCATTTTTTCCTCCATCATTATTTCATACTCTACTTGACTATAGCATATTTATTTATTTTTGTACATATCTTTTTATAAAATTTTCCATTTTTTTGTCTTTTGATGTCATTATACTATACAAAGCTAAAATAAAACATATGCTATTTGTACTATATTTATTTAACTTTTTTCCACAAACTCAGGTCTCTATCTAGTTCAATCTAACGGATTTCTAAACAACCCTATATGTGGTGCATTATAAGTAAATGCAACAAAGCATGTAAATAAAACAATTAAAATAAAAATCGCCAAGCCATCTTTACACTCACTAATATGGTTTGTTAATTTATATGCTGTATATTCTCCCAGAAAAACTCCAACAAAAAAACTACCTATATCTAAAATTGCAAAATTTGTTCCAATAACTCCTGTGTATGTATAAAAAAATATAACCACAAATACTAATGCTACTAAAATACCTATAGTTTTCGCACATAAGAAATTTTTATATTCTTCTTTAGGTTTTAAATAAAAATATCCTATAATTGTGGTAATTAACATTGGAAAAAATAATAACTTTAAATGTTCCCATGTGCTTTCATTGATAGCTGAAAATGCACCAACTATTGCATTTTGATTTGACCAATCATATGTAAAATGTAAAATTGTTCCCAAAATCCATGTAAATATTACACTGAATATTTGAAATCTTAGTAACTTATTTTTAGAAAACTGCATATAAAATACCTCCTTGTATTTATATATTCATGTTTCGTGTTTCTAATACATTATAAATATTGTGTTTATTTTTTATAAAAAGAATATTTATTCTTTTGCTTAATATATTTTAATAAATGGTGATTTTATGAAATTATTTATTATTAAAAAAAGAAATTTGTTAATTATTAATTTATTAACTTTAGTTTTAATTGTATTTTTTATATGTTCTGCAATTAAATCCGTTCCAACCTCTGCTGTTGAGCTGACTTGTGATGCTGTCATTTCTGATGATTTCAAAAATAAAGTTCAAACTCTTGCAAAAGGAGATGAAAAAATTGCATATTTAACTTTTGATGATGGACCAAATCCTTCAATTACTCCTAAGGTTTTAGATATCTTGCAAAAGGAAAATGTAAAAGCAACTTTTTTTGTTATTGGAAAAAATGTAGATAGTTATCCAGATATTGTAAAAAGAGCTTATGATGAGGGGCATTACATTGCAAATCACGGATATGATCACAATAATAATCATTTATACAAAAATAATGACAGTTTTATTAATGAAGTAAAAAATACTGATATAGCCATTGGTAAAGCTATTGGTGTTGATAATTATTGTGCTCATGTATTCCGCTTTCCTAATGGTTTTATGTCACCAAATAATAAGTCAAAAAAGAAAGAAGCCGCTTCTCTTCTTTCTCAAATGAATTATACTTATATTGATTGGAATTGTCTAAACAATGATTCAGTAAAAAAATATAATAGTTCTCAGCTTTTAAATAACCTAAAAAAATCTTCTAAAAACAAAAATACTTTAGTTGTTTTAATGCATGACACAAAAGATGTTAGCAATAGTTCTTTGGTTTTAGAAGATTCTATTAAATATTTAAAATCACAAGGATACACTTTTCAAAATTTTTATGATTTAATTGGGTAAATTGTGTATTTACCATTTTCTAAAATAAAGAAAAGTTAGCCAATCATTATATATTAGTAAATTTTTTATATTTTTCCATATTATTTCTAATCATTGTTGCACTAATAGGATATTTTACCCTTTCTTTATCAACAATAACATTTTTTATCCCCAAATATTCAGCAACATATTTTCCATATTCTTCACTACTATAAAAATAATTTACTGGAATATCTTTTATAACTTTTGATAAATATTCCATCTGAATTTTTACACTTTGTTCATCTAATCCATATTGTTTAGGACTATCAAAAGCTTTAATTATCTTTACATTCGGAAATTTTTTGGTTATCCAGCTAGTTTTGGTTTCTATGTCTATATCAAATTGTGGTGTGTCATAAACTACCACATAAAATTCATCCATGTCTTTTAATGCTGTTTCTATTAGGTATTCATGACCTTTATGAAAAGGTGCAAATTTTCCTATTGTAAATCCTATTTTTTTATTCATTTTCGTCTCCTTTTACTTTTTGTGTTATAAATTTATTTATCTCTGCTCCTAAAAATATTGCATAAAAACAAGTGTATGTCCACATCATAAGTAACATTAATGCAGTTAAACTTCCATAAGTTATTGAAAATCCTTTGAATATATCTAAATATTTAGAAAATACAAAAGATATAACAATAAGTGCTACTGAACTAAATATTGCTCCTGGCACCTGACTTTTGAAAGTTATTTTATGACCAGGCATAAATTTATACACGCATAAAAATACTATAAATACTACAAAGGCATATATCATTTGTGTAAAAAGTTGAGATAAAAAAGTATAATTTTTCAAAAGTCCAAAATCATTCTGTATTGTTGAAATTATAGGTGTTCCAAATACTAATATAACAGCTCCAACAGCTAATAGCACTATAAAAATCATTGTATTTAAAATTGACGTTAATTTTAAATATATTACCGATTTTTCTTTATGATCACTATAATTATATATTGAGTGTAGACCTTTTACTAATGCAAAAAAGCCTTTATCTGCTGAAATTAATGTAAATATTAAAGATATAGAAACCGTCCCAACAGATTTTGAATACACTTCTCTAATTATTCCTAATACCATTTCACTCATACTTGATGGTATAATTGATGACATTATATCTAGCAATTGCTGTTGTTCTATGTTTGTATATTGAATCAATGTAAGTAATAAAATAACAAATGGTATAAATGATAATATTACGTAATATGCACATTGAGCAGAAAATTCACTTATATGATCTTCTTTTAAATTGCTTAATATTTTTTGTACTGTGGTTATTTTACTCTTTAAATTACTCATTAATAACTCCTTTTATATGCTATATTTAAAAACCTATAATTTTGTTATATGTATCAATTGCAAAATTATCAGTCATGCCAGAAATATAATAAATAATAGCTTTATAATAATCTCTTTTATTATTTATATCAAAAACAACATCGTTTTTGCATGAATCTTTTCTTTTATTAGTCCAATAACTTTCTAACCATCTTTGAAAATCGCAAACAACTTCCGGATAAATCTTTTTAACATTTTCCATATTATTTAAAGTATTTTCGCCAACATAAATATTCTTTAATGTTGCATAAATTTCATTTATCACAATATTAAAATATCTATTTGAAGGCTTTATTTTATCACAAAAATAGATATGCTTATAATTAAAATCTTTTATTTCTTTTATTAAATTAAATGTTTCATCTGAAAAACATAATCCATTTTCTACTGAAGAGTTTTGGCATAAGTCTTTTATTAAGTGATGTATTATTACTGTATTATTTATAACTTCTTTTGATTGCAAAATTTTATACAATTCTTCTAACTTCTCGTCTAAAATGCCTAATGTTATTGCATCTTCAATATCTCTTCCTAAATATGATATTTTATCTGCTACTTTTACAACACATCCTTCCCAAGTGTATGGAGCATATTGATTTGGAAGTTTATATTCCTCCAAATCAATACATTCTTCTCTTGGTTTTAGACCATTTTCATCTACTTCTCCACAGTGTGATATTATGCCATCTCTAACAGCATATGTTAAATTAAGATTTTGCATATTTTTATTAGTGTCTTCAAGTAATTCTATTTTATCCACATATTCTAACCCATTTCTTTCATGCCAAAATGACTCACCAATATCCCTTTTAGATATTTCAGACAATATCCTTTCTCCTGCATGTCCAAATGGACTATGCCCTATATCATGACCAGTTGCAATTGCTTTTGTTAGCTCAGTATTTAATCCTAAATATTTAGCTATTGTATAGCTTACTGATTCCACATGCATTACATGCTCAATTCTTGTACAAATATGATCATTTTCTGGTGAGAAAAACACCTGAGTTTTATGTTTTAATCTCCTATATGCGTTACAGTGTAATAACCTTGTGTAATCTCTTTCAAATTCTGACCTCACATCATCTTCTCTTTTATATATCTCTTTTTCTCTTTTTATTATCTTTTCCCATTTAGGATTATTTTCATTTGCAGAATAATCTTTTAATTTATTTTCCATCTTTAGTTTCCTTTCATATTATCTCTTAATAAGCCACTATATACTTCTTTTAGTCCTTTCATATATTTAAAATCTTCTGGCTTCACTACCTCTGGTAGTCCTGTTTCCACACTAGCATGTTCTATAACATATTTAACAAATTCTGCACAATAAAATGAATATTTTTCTTGCATTCTTATATGAAATCCAGCTGCAAAAAGTCCTAATATGTTAAATTTATATTTTTCTTTATTTGCTTGAATTTTCATTATAATATTTTTAACTTTTTCATATTGCTCATCAGATACTCTTAATACATAAATTTTTGCTACAGTTTTATAAAACCTTTTAAAAGTTCCTTTATTTATGTACTCATGAACAAATCCACCCCAAAAAGCATTATATGGATTTAGCCTTCCAAAACTATACATATTATTGAGCTGTATATCTAATGAAATTGAGCAATGTGAAAATTCATCTTTTGTATAACATTTTATTATCCTTGATAATAATGTTCCTGTATGTGTTAGCACAACATATATTTCTTTCATTTTGTCCATCCTTATAATTTAAAATAATGATTTTATTTTACTTATTAAATAATGGCTTCCACCTAAATCTCTACCATTTTCTACCATACTTATTATTAACAATTGATTATTATTTTCATCTGTTGTAAAGCAATCAAACCAACCAAGTACATCGGCATCTGCATTTTTAGAACCCTTCAATTCTGCAGTACCTGTTTTTCCTGCAATTGTCCTTCCAGAAACCTTCATGTCTTTAGCTGTTCCTTGTTCTACAACTTGTATTAAATCCTCTTTTATTGTATTCGCTGCATCTTTAGAAAATGCGTTTTCTACTAAATATTCTGTTTTATTTTTATCATTTTCTTCCAAATAAGGTTTAATCATGTTTCCATCATTTGCAAAAGCAGAATATATTGAAGCCATATGTATAGGATTTACAAGGATTTCACCTTGACCATATCCACTATCTGCTAATACCTTTTCATTTTGAATATCATCACTATTTGAATATTGAGATTTTGGTGTTGCTAATATAAAGTCTATATTTTCTCCAAATTTTATTTTCTTCAAACCACTTGTAAAATTGCTTTTTCCAATTTGCAAAGCTGCCTGAGCAAAATAAATATTATCAGAATATATCAAAGCATTTTTCAAATTTTTAGGTCCATTATATGCTGTAAGTGTTGTTATATCATATTCGCCCCATCCATCTTTTTTCCAACTTAATCCACTATAAGAAAAAGTATCATCTACTTTTAATGAATCAGTTGTTAATCCAATTGCACCTGTTATAGGCTTAAATGTTGAACCAGGGCAATAACTTTGTAAATATCTTGCAAGCATTGGATTTTTTTCATCATTTTTGATTGAATTCCATTTTTCAGAGTTCATGCCCAATGCAAAATCGTTTGGATTATATGATGGTGTACTTACAAGCGCTAATAATTCACCTGTTTTAGGATGCATTACAACAAAACAGCCTTCATTATCTTTAAGTTCACTATATAGTTTAGTTTGAATATTTGAATCTATTGTTAATTTTATATCTTCACCATTTTTCACATCAATTTTAGCAATATCAGCTTTTCTAGTTCCATCAGAACTCTCAATATATATTTCTACTCCATCTTTTCCTTTTAGTCTTTCTTCATATATTTTCTCTAATCCTGCTTTTCCAATAACACTTGTACTTGTATATCCTTTTCCTCTATTTTCTTGCAATTCCTCTGCTGTAATATTCTGTACATAACCAACTAAATGTGCAGCAGCTTCTCCTAATGGATATGTTCTTCCTTTATCAGTCTTTATCTTTACTCCTGGAATCTGAAGCAATTGATTTTTTAAGTCTGTGTCATCTATTGAAACTTTCTTTATTGGAACAAAAGAATCATCTTTCACCCAAGATACTGATATACTTTTATTTATCGAATCAGCTGTCACACCTAAAAGACTAGCCATTTTTTCTATATTTTCATTTTTACTCTCTCCAAGTTTTCCAGGCACTATTCCAACAGAGGATACTGAGCCTTTGCCTGCCAATAACTGTCCATTTTTATCTGTAATTGAACCTCTTTCAGCAGATATTGTTTTTATTCTAACTTTATCTGTATTGTTTAATTGAGGAAATATCAAACTAGAACTCCAATTAATCTTATATCTGTTTTCTTTATTCTTATTTGCACTTTTATCATTATTTTGGTATTGTGTTAATCTAACTGTATTTTGGAAATCAATTTGACCAGCTTCTGTATTCATTGTTGAATTATATGTAATTTTACTTGTTTTTGAATCTTCTTCTTCGATTCCCGTAATTTCAATTTTCATATCTGTCATATCAATTCCATCATAAATATTTTTATTTCTAGAAACGAAATCATCTTTGGAAATTTGTGCTTTTGAATCATCTGTTAACATATCATACATTTCATCATATTTCTGTTCATTAATATAAGCTATATATTGATTCCAAATATCTTCTGGATTCGATTTTATTTTATTATTTGTGTATAATATTATGCCTCCTGCAATTACTAAAACTATTGCAATTACTATAATTATCCATATTATAATTTTCTTGTTCATTTATCACATCATCCCTTTCTTATTTATGAAATAATTATATAGTATTATATTTTTTATTGCAAGTTTTTTTCCACAACACTTCTTAGAAATATATATTAAAAAGAAAGCGGTAATTTTTTCGCTTTCTTTTTTGTATCAATCTTATTTTTAGATATGTGCCATATTTTTTAATTTTATTCCGTATTTTTTTTCCATTATTGGAGAAATTGACGTAATCTTTTTTTTGTCTAACAATAAATCATCACTATAGTTAATCGCATTTTCATCTGGATGAACAAGAATGCATTTAATATTAAAATTTTTTGCAATTTCTGAAATTTTCTCATCAATTTCTCCAAATGCAACTACAGCATATGGTTTTATGATTTCACCATCACGTTTTGTTTCGCACGTAATTTGGTTGTATACTCCCAGAAGATTTGTTAACTCTTCTAACTCATTTAATTTCAACCAGAAACTTGGAAGAAATGTTAACTCTTCTTCGTTTTCTGCATATTGTTCAGTATCACTGTCTGCAGGAAAAACGTGCACTATTTCTTTGGGTAACATATTATAAATCAAAAAAGGTTTTCCATGAAAGTGTGATACGTTTCTATTGTTTATCGTAGAAAATGCAACATACTTTCTTCTTCTAAATACCTCATAGTATTCTTCGGACCGGTAATCTCCACCAAAGTCTGTGTCCACTCTTCCTAAAAAATGGAATTCCTTTCCTTTCGGTATTTCAATTACTTTTTCAATGTCATTAAAAGAATTCCATGTCTTTTGCGAAATATCTTTACATGCATATTCCCTACATTCCTTATAAGTTAAGATTTGTATTTCTCTTTTTAATGCAGATATTTGCTCTGTAAAGAGCGATGAATTCCGTAATTCCCAATCTCGTTTCATTAATTGATACATTTTTGTTTTCCTCCTGTAAAAAATTTTTTTATTAAATTGTTACATTCTACCTGTAAAACAGGATTTTTAAATACTTCCTTTAGTATTTTATCACATTTACATAATTTAGTCAATTGTGCTTTTTATTTCCAACTTTCTATAAACTCTTCTGGAATTTGTAAATTTCCTTTTCCTTCACCTAAATTTATTCCAACTTTATTCTTTCCATGGTAATCACTTCCACCACTTCTAAAATATTTTCTATCTCTTGTTAATTTTAATAAATATTTAATTTGTTCATCGTTGAATTCACTATGCATACATTCAATTCCATCAATACTGTAATTTGCTAAAATTTCGTCTATAAACTTTTCTTTATCTTCAGCCCATTTATATATAAATAAGTGTGGCAAAAATATCAATCCATCACATTTTTTTACTATATCTATAGCTTCTTGTATAGATGGATAGTCTGCTGTCTTGTCTATATATAACTTGCTATTAACATCTCCACAATATTTTTTAGAAAAATTGTCAAATGTATCTAATATACCTTGTGGAAATATACTTTTATTTTCTTCATATTTTATAAGTTCTTTGTATATGCACACACTTGCCCATTCTTTTTCTGGATTAAAACTATTTTCAAAATCTTCAGAAAATTTCAGACCCATTTCTTTACAATTTTTATATAAAATACTAAAGTACTTTTTTTGCAATTGTGTTTTTGTCTTATCTTTATAATATACATCTGCCCAGTCTTGCATTTTTTCTGTGTCAATTTTATATCCTAATATTTCTATCAATCTCCCTTTATAGCTACATTTAATTTCAATTCCTGGAATTATTGTTCCTGTATAATATTTTTTCACATCAATATTTTTCAATTCTTTATAGGCATTACAATTATCATGGTCAGTTATTGATATATAGCTTAGTCCCTTCTCCTCTGCCTTTTTTAAAACATCTATTAGACTATCTGCCCCATCTGAATATGTAGTATGAATGTGCAAATCAATCATATTTATCACCTTTCTGTTTATAAACTTATTATTTTATTTTTGTTCCTGTTCTTTCCCTTGCTCTTTTGCAAGAAGTTGACAAAATTCTTGCTCTAGATTTATTATTTTATCCATCTGAATTTTTGTTTTTACTCTTGCTTTTAACGATTCAATTCTCTTCAAATATTCATCTGAATTTTTAAATATTCTTTTTCTTTCTTCATTTCTTGTCTGTTTTATGCATTCAACTGCATTAGGATATGTTTTATCACCAGAAGTGTACACTAATTCAGGTGTTGTCTCAGTCTTTCCTCTTTTAAATACTCGAATTTTATCATATAAATTTTTATCATCTATTTGTTGTAATGTTTCAAGCATTCTGTTGTATGCTCTGTCGTGATTTTCTGCAGTTACAGCTCTTGGTGGAAGATTTGACTCTATAAATCCCTGTTCCCTTTCATATGAAGATAGCAAGCTTTCAAATCTGTCTACAGCTAACACATCTATTTCAACATTATATCCACCTTTTACTTCGATTTCTTCTCTTTCACCGTTTTCTTGTACTTTGCCTATCTTTGCCTTTCCACCATTTCTTTGAAAATCAAGTATTTCAAGATATCCATTTGTACTACCAAATGTGCCTTCTTGTATTATATTATTTCTTAATTGCACTGCTCTTTGTCTTAGATAATTGTCTAAAGCAGGAAGAATAAATTTTTGCAATTTCGCATAAGATTCATTAGGATATTCCTTTAATATTTGTTCATAGTATTTATGATAAATTGCAACTTCATCTGGATTTATCTCTACAAATAAATCTCCCGTCTGTTCTCTTTGTTTTTCTGCTTGTACAAATGCTTTTAATCCCGTTTTTCCTCCTCCAGCTTGTGAAACTATGAAAATAGATTTTGGGTTGTTTGATGTTTTTGTTCTCATTAATAATGCAAGCTCTGCCATCTTTAAACTTGATTCAAATTCTTCTTTTGTTAAATCATATTTTTCATTCTTTATTTCTGACATTTTTTACTCCTTTACTTCCTTTAAATATTTTTCTATTACTTTGTTTATTATTTCTTCATTTCCTAAATATATTTGATCTCTTTCATCTTCAAGTTTTACTATTTTTTCTTTGAATTTATCAAATTCTTTTTCTTTATTTTCTTTTATTTCTTTTGCAATTTTCAAATTAATAATATTTATGGCTAATTCTACCTGCTCCATTTTCCTCTCTCCTTACATTAAAAATCTAATTATATTTTACATTGTTTTTTTACACTTTTCAAGTGTTTTTTTATTTTATTTCATATTATTGATTACGATCCATTGTTGCAATATATTTATCATTTTTTTAATTTCTCTTTTATTTTTTTATTAAAAGTGATATCATACAAAATATAATATAACACAATGGAGAGTGAAACAAATGATACAAAGAGAAAAAAATCCAGAATATCTAAATTCTTTTTTAGATTATTCAATAACCATATTAAATAAATCACCAAATTCGGTAAAAGAATATAATTATGATTTAACAAACTTTCTAAAATTTATGGCAATTCGTTTCAAATTAACTAATGCAACTGATTTATCCCAAATAGATATTCTTATATTTACTGAAAATTATTTAAAAAAAATAACTCTTGATGACATTCATGCTTATATATCACATTTGGCAATAGATAACAGAAGTAAAGCGACAACAAGGGCTAGAAAAGTTTCAACAATAAGAATATTTTTTAAATATTTATCTCAAAAAGCTAATATTTTAGAAATAAATCCTGCTCAAAATTTAGAAACACCAAAACTTGAAAAAAGAATGCCAAAATATTTATCCTTAGAAGATAGTAAAAAATTATTGAATGTTGCAGAAAACGAAGATAATAGGAATTACAAAAGAGATTATGCTATTACTACATTATTTTTAAACTGTGGTATGAGATTATCTGAATTGGTTGGAATTAATATAAATGACATTGATTTTAGTGAATGTAAAATGACAGTAATTGGTAAAGGAAATAAAGAACGCACAATCTATTTAAATAAATCATGCATGGTTGCTTTAAATGATTATTTGTCTTCTCGACCAGCTTCAAATATGGTAAAACATGATAGTAAAAATTCTGACAAAGCTCTCTTTTTAAGTGAGCAAAAACAACGAATTAGTAATAGAACTGTTCAAAATATAATTAGTAAAGAATTAAAACAGGCTGGATTAGATACCAAAAATTTATCTGTTCATAAATTAAGACATACTGCTGCTACCTTAATGTATCAGTATGGAAAAGTTGACATTAGAGCTTTACAAGAACTTCTAGGTCACCAAAGTATTTCTACAACTGAAATTTATACTCATGTAAATAATGAACAAGTTCGTAATGCTATAGAGTCTAACCCTTTAGCAAACCCTAAAGATTTATAATTTATTTTATGATGAATTGAAAGGATTAAAATATGAAACAACCAAACCAAGAAATATTATTTAAAAATACAACTAAATATAATTCTAAAAATTATAATCAATTTATAGAATTTCATAATAAAAAATTTGCTTTTTCTAATAATTTTTATACTATTATTATGACTATATTATTAATTTATTGTATAATTTTAAACATAAAAAAATTAAATATTCCTTTTTTATTTCTTTTTGTAGCATTACTTATCTGCTTTTTATTATGGAGAATTTATTTTCCTATGAAGAGATACCAAAAAACTCAAAAAAAACTTGGTAAAATAAAAGAATCTCGTTATACATTTTCTTTTTATAATTTATATTTTCAGCTTGATAAAAAGGTTATATATTATTTTAAATTATACAAAGTTTTTGAAACAAAAGATTATTTTTATTTATACATAAATCCAGACTATGCTATGCTGGTTAATAAAAATAGTTTTGAAATTGGTACTTCAGATGATTTTAGAAAATTTATAAAGAAAAAATGTCTTTTAAAATATAGAAAAGCATTATAGTTTTTAAAATTTACCAGTAGGGACACCCATGAATGGTCAAAATCTTTACCAGTGGGGACACCCTTTGCTTATACTGTTAACTTATGCTAAGCAATAAATGTAAACTTTGAATGCAATTCCGAATGTGAATGTAGAACCTATAGAAATTCTTATGCAGTTTTACGGAAAGAGTTCACGAGAGTGGAAGGGTGCCATAAAACAAATTAGAATTTCTTAAGGTTCGAAATAAGCCGAGGAATGAAATGAAAAATTTACATTTATTGCTTAGCATAAGTTAACAGTATAAGCAAAGGGTGTCCCCACTGGTAAAGATTTTGACCATTCATGGGTGTCCCTACTGGTAAAATTTATATTCATAATAATATTGGCTGAATTTGTTCATTATCTAAGGCATATTCTATAGTCTTTATCAAATATGATGGATCAAAAACTATAGAACGAGGTTTAGTAATTGGATTATCTTGCTTAAATGGAACAAAATAATAGTGTTTTCTATTAAACAATTTTCCTATGTTTTCTCCTGCACCCGAAAGTCCATTATTAGTTGATATAGCTATAACTACAGGTCTTTCTCTTCTTAAATGTGATTTAACAGCCATAGTTGCTGAATTATCTATTATGTCATTTGCAAGTTTTGCCATGGTATTACCTGTTGCAGGTGCTACCACTAATATATCTAACATATCTTTGGGACCTATTGGTTCTACTTCCTGAATTGTGTGTAGAATTTTGGTTCCAGTAATATCTTCAACTTCATTAATAAAATCTTCGGCTTTACCAAATTTCGTATTCATTGTGTAACTATTTTCTGACATTATTGGAATTACTTTAGCTCCTAATTTTACAATTTTCTTAAGCTCATCTATTGTTTTTCTAAATGTACAAAATGAGCCTGTCATTACAAATCCTATTCTTTTTCCTTCTATGTTCACAATTTAGAAATCCTCCTTTCATACTATTTATATATAATATGATTTTATGGAGAATTTTGTCGAAGTAAATTTTGAACCGGGTACATTTTTTTACTATTTCATAAAAATTAATATTAAAAATATAGATTTAAATGAAATAACGAATATGATTGGAAAAGCTTTAGAAATTCTTACGAATTTTTATGGAAAGAGTCCTGAATTTTTTGGAAATTTTTATTTTTTAGATAAATTTTACATATTTTTCTCATCACAAAAATTCTATTGACATTATTAACATAATATTATATAATGCCTTATATATGGGAAAACCCATTTGTATATAAATTTACCCCATTTTCACCTTTATCGGTGTTAATATATGTATTAAGCCATTAATTAATAATATATATAGGAGGAAAAGGTTATGGCATACTACAACAATTTTTTTTGGAAAAAAGCAAAAGAAGCAGATATCGTTATTTATAATGATAAAACAGGGCACTGCATACATTGTGATGTAGATTTGTTATCCGAACTTTATAGCATTGTAGCCTACAGCATAGGTCATCCAGATGGAGATTGCGTTGAATGTTTTAATTTACAAATTCATGGAACTAAGAAAAAGATCATTCCGATTAAATGTTTAAAAGATGAAAGTTTAGCTATACAAGTAGCTTTCTTACTTAACCAGTTCGGATTAAAAATAGAAAGGTATTCTTGGAACGGATCCATTTATGTTGTTGTTTTAAAATAATATTATTTTTCACTAATATATTAAATGTACAAAATTAAGGAGATAAAAAATTTTATCTCCTTCGTTTTTTATATAACATACATCAAAACACATAATACATGCAATAAATTCCCAAAAAATACGCATAAATGAAATATTGAATGTATGTATTTATGTTTTTTTCCTACTCCGTAAAGAATCGCTCCAATTGTATATATAATTCCTCCGGATAATAACATTATAAATCCTGGCATTCCTAATAAGCTAGGTAATAAATTTCCTTTTATTATTATACACCATCCCATTACTAAATAACATATCATAGAAAATATTTTATATTTTTTTAAATCAATAGCATTTAATGTAATTCCTAATATAGCAAATCCCCATATGATTCCAAATATTGTCCAGCCTAAGGCTGTTGAATATTCTCTTAATGTACATAATGCAAATGGAGTATATGAACCAGCAATTAGTACAAATATCGCACAATGATCTAATACTTGGAAAACTTTTTTTGATTTTAGTTTTGGACTCAATCCATGATATATACTTGACATAGTATATAAAAATAGCATTGATACTCCAAAAATTATTCCACTTACTATTCCATATGGATTATGGCGAATACCTCCAAATACACTACATAATACTATAGTTGCAATTCCTGCAACTCCACCAACTATGTGTGAGACCATATTAAAAATTTCTTCACCTTTTGTATATTTGGGTAATATTCTATCTGCTAATTTCGTTCTTTTCATATATAACCTCCTATTTTTAAAAATCACATCTAGTTTTTAATACTAGATGTGATTGTATCACACACTATTTTATTTGTCTACTACTTTTTCTGAAATTTTTTATATATTTTCAAATTCTTCTACAATATTATCTATAGAAATTTGTTTTTGAGTTTTTTCTTCCATATTTTTTATTGCTATGCAATTATTAGCAAGTTCATCTTCACCTAATATAAATACATAAGGAATATGTTCAACATTAGCATAATCCAATGCTTTTTTTATTTTTCTATTTTTCATTTCAACTTCAACTTTATATCCTGCATTTCTCATTATTTGAGCTATTTTCAAGCATTCAATTTCAGTTCCCATTGGAATTATGTATATGTCAGTCAATGCTTTTTCTGTAAATTCTTCTCTATTTTTTAAAATCTCATATATAACATTTAGTCCAAAACTAACTCCTACTGCTGGATATATTGTGCCATTACTTATGAAGTCTGTTATCATTTTGTCATAACGACCTCCACCGCCAATACTTGAATTAATACTTCCATCTTTAACATATACTTCAAAAACTGTTCCTGTATAATATTCTTGACCTCTTGCAAGTGATGGTGCAAATTGAACATATTCTAACAGTCCAAGTTTTTCTATATATTCTTTCAATATGTTCAATTCTTCTATACCATCTGCAAATATTTTATTTTTGTTTTCAATATTTACAAGCTGTTCTACATTCATATTCAAATACATAAATAATTTTTCTATTTGTTCATCATTCAATCCAATTTTCTGAAATTCTCTTTCAAGCTCTTGTTTTGTCATTTTTTCAAATTTATCTATTATTGTTATTGTGTCAGAAATTAATTCTTCTGAAATTCCAGCTTCTATTATTATTCCTGATAGGAATTTTCTATTATTATATTTAATTACTACATCAATTCCTAAATTTTTGTATGCTTCTACATATAATGCTACAAATTCTGCTTCGATTAATTGACCTTCTATTCCAACACAATCTACATCACATTGTATAAATTCTCTATCTCTTCCTAATTTTACAGGTCCATTTCTAAATACTTCTCCTATTTCATATCTTTTAAATGGTAACCTTGTATTTTGATTCATTGCTATATATTTTGCAAAAGGAACTGTTAAGTCATATCTTAATGCTAAATTCCTATTACCTTGATCAGTAACTTTATATACTTCTTTTAATATGTCATTTTCCTCATCATATTTTAACGCTAATAAATCATAATAACATAATATTGGTGTTTGTAATGGCTTAAATCCATATTTTTCAAATACTTTTTTTAATGTATCTGATATATAATTCCTTATAAATTGTTCTCTTGGTGAATAATCCGCACATCCCTTTACATTTCTTAGTTCTATTTCTTTCATATCTTACCTCTTTTTTATAAATTGATAGCCATATTATACCATCTATAAGCAAATAAGTAAATAAATATAAACAAATTTTGAATAAAATGGTTACAACTTATTAGATTTTTTTCTGTTAATTATGAATCACATAAATTATTGCTTTTATTTAGTAACTTTTTCAGCAAAAGTATTATTTACAATTTTATCATAAGGAGCTTTCTGTTCGAGTTCTCCTGCCTCTGTCATAATTAATTGAAGTTTGTCAAAAGCTTCTTCTTGAAGAATAGGATTTTCTTTCCATGCCTCAATATCTTTATATTTTTGAACAGACTTTTCTAAAGATTCCACAGTTGTATCTGGGAAAAATCCTTGTATAACTTCAGCAATTTCTAATGCAGTATGTTCTTTAACCCATTGTTCGCCTTTATATATTGCCTTTGTAAAACTTTCAATAATATCTTTATTGTTTGAAATATAACTTTTTTTCGCACAATAAGCTGTATACGGAACTTCTCCTGCAGCTTCGCCAACTGATGCTACTATATATCCTTTTTTAGCATCCTCTGTCATGGAAGCAGTAGGTTCAAATAAAGTAACATATTCTGCATTTCCACCAGTAAATGCTCCTGCCATTAAATCAAATTTTATACTATCATCTAGCACTAAATCTTTTTGAGGATTTAAGCCATTTTGTTTTAGAACATATTCAAGTGTCATGTATGGAACTCCACCTTTTCTTCCTGGAATAACTGTTTTTCCTTTTAAATCTTGCCAAGAGAAATTATTTGTTGGTTCCTTACTTACTAGAAAAGCTCCGTCTTTCTGTGTTAACTGTGCAAATACTTCAATATAATCTTCCTTTCCTTCATTATAAACATATATTGATGCCTCTGGCCCACATAATCCAATATCACTTTGACCAGCTAAAATTGCTGTCATTACCTTATCTGCTCCTTGCCCTGTTGTTATTTCTAATTTTAGTCCTTCTTCTTTAAAAAAATCCTTTGATATGGCTACATATTGGGGTGCGTAAAATACTGACCTTGTTACTTCATTCAATTGTATTTTATGTAATTCTTCATTTTCATTGTTCTTTGTTATCTGTGCTTTTACTAAATATACAACTGATGTTAATATTATCATTAGTAATATCACTATAATAGTGAATTTCGTTGTTTTTTTCATATTGACCTCCTTTTATTTTTGTATATTTTATGTTTATTATAAAATAATGTGAAAAAAAAACGAGCATTTCTGCTCGTTTTTATTTTGCATAATCAACAACTCTAGTTTCTCTAATAATATTAACTTTAATTTGTCCTGGATAATCCATTTCGTCTTCAATTCTCTTAGATACGTCTCTTGCGAGTAATGTCATTTTATCATCTGTAATTTTTTCTGGTTTTACAATTATTCTAACTTCTCTACCAGCTTGAATTGCAAATGACTTTTCAACTCCATCAAATGAATCTGCAATAGATTCCAAATTTTCCAGTCTCTTTATGTATGCCTCTAATGTTTCTCTTCTTGCTCCAGGTCTTGATGCTGAAATTGCATCAGCTGCTTGTACTAATACCGCTTCTAATGTCTGTGGTTCAACATCTCCATGATGAGCTTCTACGGCATTTATTACCAATGGATTTTCTTTAAATTTCTTTAAAATGTCAACACCTATTTGTACATGTGTTCCCTCCATATCATGATCTAAAGCTTTTCCTATATCATGTAATAATCCAGCTCTACGTGCTAATTTTGCATCTAATCCTAGTTCTTCTGCCATTATTCTTGCTAAATTTGAAACTTCTATTGAATGATTTAATACATTTTGTCCATAACTTGTTCTATATTTTAATTTTCCTATTAATTTTATAAGTTCTGGATTTAAACCAATTACTCCTGTCTCTAGTGCTGCTCTTTCACCTTCTGATTTAATAGTTTCTGATAATTCCTCTTTTGCTTTTTCTACCATTTCTTCTATTTTGGCAGGATGTATTCTACCATCATCAATTAATTTTTCAAGTGAAATTCTTGCAACTTCTCTTCTTAGCGGATCAAAACCTGACAAGATTACTGCTTCAGGTGTATCATCTATTATTAAATCTATTCCTGTAAGAGTTTCTAGTGCTCTTATATTTCTACCTTCTCTACCAATTATTCTTCCTTTAATATCATCTGATGGAAGTGGTACTATTGAAACTGTAGTTTCAGCTGAATGATCTGCTGCACATTTTTGTATTGCATAACTTATTGTTTCTCTTGCATTTTTCTTAGCTTCTTCTTTTGCTTTTTGCTCTAGTTCTCTAATTAACGCAGCTTTTTCACTTGTTATTTCCTGTTCAACCGTTTTTAATAACTGTGATTTTGCTTCTTCTTGAGATAAATTTGCAACTTTTTGAAGAACTTCTCTTTGTTCTTTTTCTAATTCTGCTATTTCCTTTTCTTTTTCTTTTAGTTCACGTTCTTCTTTTTCCAAATCTTTTTCTTTTCTTTCAAAATTATCTGATCTTTTTTCCAAGTTTTCTTCTTTTTGGATAATTCTACTTTCTTGTTTTTGTATTTCGCCTCTTCTTTCTTTAATCTCTTTGTCTAGCTCATTTCTTGCATTCATAATTTCTTCTTTGGCTTTGAAGATTTCCTCTTTTTTCAAGTTTTCTGCTTCTATTTTTGCTAGTTCTACTAATCTTTGGGCTTCTTTTTCTGCTCCTTCAATTTTAGATTCTGCAATTCTTTTTCTTATCACTATTCCTAGTGCTACTCCTATTGCTAATGAGATTAAGACAGCGGCTACTATGATTAAAATATCCATAATCATACACCTCTTTCTTATTTAATTTTCAATGTTCGAATAAATATATCTTTTTTTATTTTCTTTTTTATATATTTTTTCAACCTATTATATTTTATAATTATTATTGTAAACTGTCAAGAGGTTTTATACATTTTTTAGGGAAATCATCTTGTCATCAAATTTATTTATCATTTTAGCACATGTTACTAATTCCTTTGATGTTTTCTTATTTATATTTTGTTCTGTTTTATATTTAACTTTATGCTCAAAACTTGCCCAAAAGTCCATTGCCATTGTTCTTATTTGTATTTCACATTTAACATAAATCGTTTTTTGGGTTAATTTTACTGGTACTTCTACAATCATATGATAACTTGAATATCCACTTGGTTTCGGATTAGTTACATAATCCTTTTCTTTCAATATATGTATTTCTGGCATTTGTTTTATTAAGTCTCTTATAAAAAATATATCATCCTTTAATGTACATACTATTCTCATTCCAGCAATATCATTTATTTTATCTATTAAATTTAAATATGTCTTATCATATTTTTTCTTTTCCATCTTTTTTACTATACTTTTAGGTTCTTTTATTCTTGTATCAATATGGTCAATCAAGTCATAATTATACATTATTTGAAATTCATCTTTTATTATATTCATTTGCGTAATTAATTGATTTAGTGCTGATTTGTAAAAAAACATGAGTTTTTCAAATGGTTCTTCCTTAACATCCAACATTTCCTCTTTATTTTCTAAAAAGTTTTCAATTGTTATTAGATCATTTTCTCTCATACTACAAATTCCTTTCATACTAGTTTTGTATCATTTTCAGACTGTATTTTATATGTAATTTGTTATCAGAATATTCCTTTTATGTGTTCTTTTCGTGAATTGTTTTATTATGATTATTTTATGTTACAATTTGCAACTTTTACAATAGCATATATGTAGGTGGAGCCAGCATAGGTAGTTATATATATTTGATATTACGTCCGTTTGATTGGAGTGAAAAATAGAAAATCTTAAATAAAAAAATGAGGAATGCTCACGGAAAAAATGTATATATGTATATGATTTGAAACATTTTCTCGGCTCAATACGCAACATAAGAATTTCTAAAATAAATTTATGGCACCCTTCCACTCTCGTGAACTCTTTC